>Ga0164295_10001690_pt1 | contig 18336 bp, 6 predicted proteins | sample GEODES006metaG_FD_111798 | JGI IMG/M metagenome (GOLD analysis project Ga0164295, IMG submission 111798) | Oligotrophic lake water microbial communities from Sparkling Lake, Wisconsin, USA - GEODES006 metaG | ecosystem: Environmental > Aquatic > Freshwater > Lake | place: USA: Sparkling Lake... | reverse complement strand
TGCCCGCCGCCGCCGCCCGGCCCGCCGCCGGCCCGCCGCCGTCTGCGCCCGCCTGTAGCGGCGCCCGCCGCGGCAGTGGGCGCACATTGCACAGCAAGAGGGCATCGGCATCGCGCAGCGCGGGCGCCGTCGTCGTGAGCGGCAGCGTAGCGAGCACTTGTCCCTCGGGATCACTCGCGCTAACATAGAGAAGCTTCTCACTGGGACCCTCGATCACCCAGTTGCATGCGCCGATCGCCGCGCCGGAGGGCAGCGGCGTGGCGTGCAGGGTGCTGCCGCCGGCGTCGGCGCCTCGGAGGCTGATGGGCGCGCGCTCGCCGTAGCTCAGCCCGTGCACGCGTGCGAGGCTTTGCTCCACGTCAGCACGGCTGTACGGCAACTTGCTCCTTGAGACGAGGTCCCAGAGCTCAACGGCGATTGCCGGCGGTGGTGCGCCAGAGGGCGCGTCCACGCATGCTGCAGCAGCACCGTCGGCGGCAGAGGCAGCGTCGAGGGGCAGCTCTCGTACGGCCTCGCACAGCGCGACCAGCTCGAGCATGGCGAGACGCCCAAAGCTCAGCGCGGCTGCGGTCGCCAGCACTGTGCCCTGGAAGCCTGAGTACTCGGTCAGAAATGGAAGGGCGAGGAACGAGCCTGTATCGCTTATGAGCAGCGCGTCGGCTCCACCGAGGTCGATGCCCTCGACAGGTGGCACTTCGATGCGCATCTCGCCGTCGACCAGCCAGTGCGAATGCCGCTCCACCGCCCGCCAAGTGTCCACGCCATCGGCCGCTGCTGGCCGCGCAAGCGGCATGTACCGCGGCGACGGCGACGAAGCGTCGGCGCGAAAGTCAAGCAGGATGCGCCCACCGTCGACGGTGGCCTCGAAGCAGGTCGCAGTGTGCTCGGTGATGCGCATTGTTTGCCGCTGCTACCGGTGTGAGAAGACTGTGAAGAGAAAATTTTGACTTTACTGCAGTACTTTCTGGCCGATTCAGAGCACGGGCGTATCGCACAAAATGCATCTTCAGGAGATCGCCCAAGTGGGCGATGCAAAATAGTAAATGCGATACAGCCCAGCCCCTTCGTGTTTGCAACCGTCGCACAGTTCGAGTGGGGGGCAGCAGCTCGCAGGATTGGGTCTCCCCCGGCTCAAAAGGGGTCTTGCACAAGTCCACTTGGCTCCGTAGTAAGCCTATACTCGTAAAGTAGCCAATCGTGAAAAAGCCGCCCTGCCGAGTGCTCCTTCTCCGGCGGCCGAGAGATCTCCTGCGCCTTCTCAGCGACATCCTCCAACTCGTCCAGCAGCAGACCAGCTTTAGTGGCGAGCCTCTTAATTCTGTGTTTGAACGTTTCGCTCGACTCCACTTTGTCGATCAGCGCGTCGAGCGCAGTCTCGTCCATCTCCACTGCGGGCGACTGCGTGCGCGCGCGCGCGCGACGATCCGAGGCGCGACCGGAGGCGAAGGCGTGTAGATCGCAGATGTCGGCCTCGAGCGCCCGCTTGCTGCGTGCATGCTGCGGCTGCTGCGCCAACGGCTGCGATGCCGGTGGCGGCGCATTCCCCACGCCCGCTTGCAGCGCTGGCTGTATCCCTCCTTGACGCGCCTGCTCGAGAAGCTGAGGGACACCCCGTTGGTGCCAGCAGTTGAGTATGTCCGTGAACGCCGCCTTCTCGGCATCCTTCTTCTTCGAGTGTCCTGCCGCAGAGCCGAGCAGCTGCTTGCTCTCGATGTGGAACAGGTCGGCGCGAAACGGCGCGCACTTGGAGAATTCAACTCGCAGGAACGCGTCTCGCGAGATTTGCTCCTTCTGAAGCCGCTCGTTAAACATGCCGATGGGATTGGAATATTGTTGAGCCGCCGCAGTAGAAGGCAAGAAGGCCGCCGCAACATCTACTGTCGACGCAAGCGGAGCAGCTGCTTGCGCCATCGGCTCGTCACATACCTCGCCTCCGAGCACAGCCGCTGGAGGAGAGGCGCCCACTCTCGGCGCGCTCTGTGCATGAGCTTGCGAGGGATCGCCGTCCGGTTCGAGGACGAGATCATCACTCGTCGTCGCTGCTCCCTCCATCGGCAGCACAGGCGGTGACTCCTCCATCGGCTGCACCGGCGGTGACTCTGCGGCCATCGGCCTCGCCGCAGCTAACGGCGGCACCTCTGGTTGCAGCCGGCGAAAAGCAGAAACGAACCTGGTCTTCCTCAAGCCACGTAGCGCCGCGTCGAGCTTGCGGTTGTGCTCCTCGTCCACTGCCTGCTCAGTCGCTTCCATGTCAGCCAGCTCCGGCGCGCTGGAGCTTGGGCTAGGGGGGGGGAAGAAGTCGTCGACGAAGAAGCGCCACGTCGCCTCACAATCGCCCTTGTAAGCGCAGAGGACGAGGCCGACGATCGCCTCGTACTGATCCCCGAGCGGCTTGCGGTAGTCCTCGCCACGCTTGCTGTGGTACTGCGGCTCGCCGCTTGGCTCGTCCTCCGGCCCGTCCTCCTCGACGAGGCCATTCGAGGCGAGCACCTGCTTGTCGCCGTCTTCCTCCGCCTGGGATGCGGCGTGGATCGCCTGGACAATGTCGAGCGCCGTCTCGCTTGAGCTTGATGTCGCTGCGATGAACGTGCGGATAGCCCTGAGTTGCTTACTCGAAACACCGCTACCGCGCGTCTCCACGAAGCGATGGGTCAACGGCACACCAAAGCGGCGAATGAGCAGCCGCCCGAGGTGAAGGTTGTTGACAAGCGCCGAGCGCATCTCGCTCACCTCGCCATTCTTGCGCCCGGGGAAGCGGAGTGCGAGCTCGAGCGAGACGGCGATCTGCAGGAAGGCATCACCTAAGAACTCGGCGCGCTCAAAGACGGTGCCGCTGCGGCAAAGGCTGCACGCATGCAGCATGCCGAGTACGGACTCGAATGGGATCGGCCCGCTCTGCGCGACGAGGGCTGCGCTCAGAGTGGTGGCGCCCTCATCGTTTTTGACATCTTTCCAACAGCCCTCAAACTGCGTCACGAGCTTGGCCATCAACTTCGCCGCCGTGTCGAGTGGCTGCATCGAAAGGCTCTGCTTCTGCTGCGTGGAGAGCACGGCGGAATGAAAGAAGCCAAAGGCCGCGGCGATGGCGACGGGTAGTTCGGGCTCCTTCGGCGCCTCAGCGATCGCGGCAAGGGCGGCCGTGCCGAGAAGCGCCTCCATCGGATCCGCCTGGTCCTTGATCGAACATGACTGCTTACGTAGCTGCGGCAACGTCGAGCTGTTCACGAAAGGCGCGCACAGCGAGAGCACCGGCAGCCCGAGCTCCTTCGCCCGCCGGTGGAGCTGCTGATTGCTCTCGATGGCCTCCTTGGCAGGCGAGAGGCCTCGGACGGAGCATGGGGGTGCATGAGGCTTCTCGAACTGCTTCTTGAGGTCCTCATCGACGAGCACCCACACCACCGCAAAGAAGCGCAGCATCGCGTCGCCGAGCCATTCGAGCTCCTCCCACTGGCAGCAGCCGCGCTCATCGTGCACGTAACGGTCGAGCGGCGCCGGCGGTAGGCTGCTGCTGCCCACGCGCACCGCCTCGGCACTGGCGCCCGGATGGGTGAGCGCCGCCGAGAGGCGCTCGAGGGGCAGCACAGGCGCCATGGCGAGTGCACCGAAATGTGCGACCACGTCAGGCTCGGTGAGGCGTACGAGGTGCTCTAGACGCCAGAGGAGTCGCTTGAGCACACGCAGCGCGTCGCAGTGCGACGAGCGCATGGGCAGAAGCTGCACGTGGCGTGGTCGGTAGCCGACCGCGCGCTCCGTCTCCTGTGTACGGAACGAGCCGTCAGCTCGCACGAAGCGGTTTGCCGCCGTCGCTCCGACATGGGCTCGACGGCTGCGCTTGTCCCCCGAGATTGTCATGACATCGCCTTCGACCTCTGCGCTCACGTGCAGCAGCAGTTCGTAGTGTCGGTTACGCTCTGTCGCGTACGTGGCAAGCGCGCACAGACGAATACTTCCAGCCGCAAGTTTGTCGTCGACGACTGTTGCATTCGCCCTCACGAGGCGGTCGCACTCCGCGTCGGCGAGTGTTGGCCACTCGCACGTTGCAAAGAGCCGCTCCGCGTGCTCCATCAAATCCCAGTCGAGTTCGACGGCTGCATGCGGTTCGCTGCAAGCAGGATTGAGGGGCGCCGCAAGCCACCATCCCGGCTCAACGGCAAGCTTCTCGAGCTTTGAGGCGACACGGACGTGGTCATCGAGAGCGGCCTGCCCTTGAGCAAGCGTCTCCGCATGGCTCTGCTTCATCTTGCGTAGAGGCTCCTTGCCAGCGTTGCCCCGCTGCATCGCGTGGGCCCTCTCCGCAGCAAACCTTGCCCGCAGGCTAAGCTCAGTTAACCGGTGCTCGAGACCACGCAACAGCGTCTCAGCCGTCAGCCCCTCGGCCGGGTCGACGCACACGGCCGAGCAGCCGGTCTCCGCATCCGACGGACCCAGCACTTCACGCACCTTGTTCACGTTGGCCTCGGCATCGTCGAAGAGGACGAATCGGTCGACAGGCACTCCTAGCCCCTTGGAGAGGCCCTGCAGGTGCACCACCTTCCTGCTCTCGCGCTTGTTCGCGTCGTCGCCCATCTCCATGGCTTTGACGTACTCGCGCAAGCCGAAGCACTTGAGCAACTCGTCCGCGGAGTCCGCGGCGATGGAGGCCGAGGCGACTGTGACACGCACGCGGGCCTGCTCGCAACGAGTTCGAGGACGAGAGCGCAGTGCGTCAGGGCGCGTTCGGAGCTCTTAGGAGGGCGATGGCGACAAAGGGCGCTTTGGGGTTCGAGAGGGGGACAAGAGGCGCTTCTCACCTTCTTGAGTGCCGCAAACACGAGAGGCACTTCCGCGTGAAGCTCGAGGAAGCGATGGCCCCGCTCATCAAAGACAGCCGTATCGGAATGCCGCTTGAAGCTGCCCACTGGCCAGTCAAGGCACTCGCCTTTCCACAGCGTGCGGTCGAGATCGACGGTCACGATGATGGCCTCGTCAGATGCGGATGTGTCAGCCGAGGTGGCGCTCAGCTTTTCCTTCAGCTTTTGCACAATCGAGGTGATGATTTCCGCAAGCTTGTCCACGGCAGCATCGCGGGGCTCGTCGGGCGACGCGCGCCGATGGTTCCGCCAGTCACTAATGTAAGGGGACGAGTCGAGCACGGCGATCTCGCGCTTCGCGGGCACCTCAGCAGCAGGGTTAGGAGTAAAAGTGCCGGCAATATGATGCCATACAAGTAGCTGCTGTGGCGCATTGAATGAGGCGTGCAGCGGCTCGCCCGCATTGCCCGCTTGCGTGAGGTCAAGGGATCCGACCAGCCATCGCGCGACAAGCTGTGCCTGCGCCGCGCTCAAAGTCATCCGAAAGCCGTCCTCAAGCACGCAGTGACGCCGCTGCTTGTCTGGGCCAACGGGCAGCTCACGCACAGGGCATGCGCTGCTGAATAGGAGCGCCAGGCCCGTTGGGGCGTCTCCGATGGTCAGCGGATGGCACCACACGGACATGTTGCCGGCCACATCGGCAGAGGGCAACGTTCGGAAGAGAGCAGGTAGCTCTCGCACGCACGCCTCCTTCACATGGAGCGCGTACTTGTTGGCACGCGTGCTGCTGCGCCGCTTGCCTACACCCGCCTTCTCGCGCAGCTGCTGCAGAGCCGCTGCGCGCCCGACGACCTGCGCCCGAGGTCACGCATACAGCAAGTGAGCAGCTACAACGCAAGCAATGGCGTCACGTGCGCTGTTATCACATGCACGTGATAACAGCGAGAGATAGCAAGGAGGCCGCGGCGGCGCTGACCTGGAGGTGCATATCGAGGACTCCGATCTTTAAGAGGTAGTTCACGCCTTCAAGTGCCGCGTGATCGATCGCGTCTTGCTTTTTCACCACCGAAGATCCCTTCGTCCAAGGCAGCGTAATTGGGAGGTTGTTGCCAATATCAGCGCTGCACATTCTCACTCCCGGCAAGTGGAGCTTGCAGGTGTGACCGTCGGCGGTCGACTCGACGTTGAAGTTATTCGCCCCCTTGTGTTTGGCTGTGAAGTGCGTGCCATCGTGAGTCAAGTCCAGCTCGAAAACAGAATCGCCAGGCTGCACGGCAAATTTCGTGATGCAGTACACGTCGTCGAGCAGTTTCTTGCAGCGCTCGATTGGAAGCAGTGCGCATGGGCGGCCGTCGGGGTGGTACGTGCGAATGCTCTTGGGCTCGATGTTAGCACGCGCCTGCTCGGGGCTCGGCAGATCCGGCGGATCCGGCCGATCCGGCCGCTGCTCGCACGGCGCGATCACTGCAACAGTCATCTCTTGCATGAGTCGCACGTGCTCATTCTGCTGACGTTTCTCAAGGGCGGTGTCGGAGGAACCCAGGACTGCGTACGAGGCGTTTTGGGCGCGAGCGCGCCCCTTGCGCTGCTGCCCCTGGCGCGTGCTCGTAACGACATCAAAGTCGACCACGGCATCGCACTCGGGCACGTCGATGCCCTCCTCCAGGATAGAGGTAGACACGAGCAGTCGTATCCGATCGGCACGAAAGGCGGAGAATGCCCGTTCGAGCTGACTCTCAGAGTACGTGCTCGAGCCGGGGCCGCTCGGGCTGATGCCCACACTCCCGGGGCGGCAAATCCAATCGATGTGATCGTTCCAATCCGCAGTCTCGCCGAGCAGCGCCTTGACCGCGTCGACGAGCAATTTGCAGCTCACGCGCTGCTGCACGAAGACGATGCACTTGCGCGGATTGCGCGTGCGGAGATGCTTGAGTAACGCATCGAGCCTGCCACCCGCCGCGGCCTCAGGCGGTGCCTTTGCACGCGTGCTCAGCTGCTGCCTGAGCCTCGCCTGGGCCTTACTCAACAGGTGCGCATGCGCGTCCGTGCCGCCGACGGACCTTTTCTGATCGTCCTCCTCATCCGTCGCCTTGTCGTACCAAGAAAGGCGCCTCGCGCCCCGGCTCAAGTCTTTTTCGAGCATGCGGGCGCACCAGTCGAGCGCCCACGCACCCAAAGGCTCGCTCACCTCGACGGCGCGGTCCAGGCACCGGTCCCACGCGTCGCGCAGTTCGGTGGCGTCTTCAAGGCTGAGGAGGCCTCTAGCCGTCGCGTCCTCGAGCGTCGGCTTGGCATCGAGGATGGCACGGTAACCAAAGCTCTCCTTGCTCTCCGTTTCCCAGTTGCTGCCTTTCGACGGCTCGTGCACCAGAACTATCGGTTCAGCATGTGGGCAGTGCTCTCGATCGATGACCCGCGTCCAGGCAGCAGCATGCAGTAGGCGCTCGAGTTCCTTGAGCTTCGACTCGAAATCGCACTCAGACGGCGCCTTCGCGACCGAATCCCCCACCGGCGACGCCGTCAGCGCGAGCACGCGTGGGCGGGGCTCGCACGGCTCGTAAAAGTAGCGCATGATTGTGGAGTAGAACGAGGCGCCGTTTGTATGGTGAGCTTCATCCATGACGAGCAGCGCAACGTCCTTCATCTGCAGGTAGCCGTGCACAAGCGCGTCCTCGAGCTTGGCCGCGATGAGCACGCACACCTGCGCCCGCTGGAAGAAGGCTGACGGTCGCGTCCCCGCTGTCAAGTCCCAGTCTCCTCCGATCAGCATGCCCAGTTGCGGGCTGTCTCTTGCTGCATGCTCATCGTCAAGATACCTCAACCGCGGGATCTGCTCCAGGAGAACCCGCGCCTGCTGTTTTGCGAGCTCCCGTGTCGTCACGACAAATAACATCTTGCGCGCAAGGCCGCCCTCGGCATTCTCCTTGTCCAGCATCTTCTCAATGAGTGCCGCAGCGATGACGGTCTTGCCGGAATTGGTCGGCAGCACGCAGATGATGTTGCGCCGCTCAGCTTCAGCGACGGCCTCTTTCTGGTAGTCGCGCAGCGGGTATAGCATCCTCGTGAGTGATGTCGAGTCACGAGACACCGGCGTGTGTCAAAGATCGCGCCCAGCCCTGGAGGGACCGAGAGGGACGCCCCGGCGCGAGAAGAGTTGTGAGAAAAAAAAGGGTTCACGGCCGTGCAGACGACTCCCTCGCTGCCGCTGTGCGGCCCCGCCCGCCCTCGAGCACCTCCCGCCCGCCCGCCCAGCCCTAAATGCCGCCGGGCAAGTTGCGCCCGCTCCACGAGCGTGCGATCCATTCGATCGCGATGAGCGCCCGAAGCCTCTGGTCGGCCGTCTACTCCAACGTGCTGCCCAAGCGCAAAAGCGTTGTTCGCGCCTTCCTCTTTTCATTGGTCGGCTTGCTTCCGTTCCTGATCATCATGCTCATAAAGAAGCCACAGTTCCTCGTGCCCTTCTTGCTGCTGCTGGGCTACGTGGGCCACCTGCTTGGGCTGACGTCCGACATTATGAAGCAGCTGCGCTGGATGAAGCGGTTGTCGGAGCAGGGTCCCATCTTCTGGGCGGCAGCCCGCGGCAAGCGTGCCCTCGTGCGCTTCAGCCGATGGTGCTACGGCGACGCGATGGACGTGTTGCCCGCGGGGCTCTCGGATCTCGGCACGTCGAAACGCACCTCAGATTCGGCGACAATCAAATGGCACCACTCGTCGACGTCCGATTTCAGCACGCACTGGTATGAGGTACAGATCCGCCCGGTGACAGTGGGCGAGGAGGCGACGCACGGCGGCGGCAGCAGCAGCGGCGACGGCAGCGTCGCCGCCGCGGACTCGAAAGCGGAGGAGGGCTGGGTCCCCCTGCTCCAGAAGCACGAGCACAAGGAGGTGTGCCTCAAGCCGCTCTCTGCCGGCATCAGCTACGAGGCGCGCGTGCGAGCAACGAACTCGAAGGGGAGTAGTCCTTGGAGTGTGCTGTGCTTCACGACGAAGCAGTCACCGGTTCTGCTGCACGATGGCGCGGGCGGCGTGGGGGAGGGCTACCGCTGGCTGCAGTCCCTCAAGGATGAGACCATCACCGTCACTCTCTTTGGGCTGCCCGCGCTCACCAAGGCACGCCAGCTCGAGGTGAGCTTCAGGCCGTCCTCGCTCACGGTCGCGTGGCTGCCCGCGAGGAAAGGGGCTCCGGCGCTGCTCGAGGGCGAGCTGCACGGCGCGATCGTTCCCGAGGAGTGCCTGTGGGAGCTCAAGGACGCCGACGACGGCGAGGGGCGCGAGCTGCACATGACGCTTCAGAAGGCTCAGAAGGACTTGCCATTATGGCCGCGCCTCCTCAAGGGACATCCCGAGGCGGACATGAGCCAGGTCAAGCGGGAGGAGAAGTCGCTCGAGGAGATCATGGCGGAGCTGCACAAGGCCGACCCCTATGGGATGAGCAAGGTTGAGAAGCTCAAGAAGGAAATGTAGGCGGCGCGTGCGCAGCGGCTCGGCACGTCGATGCGATGCCGCCGGCGCGCGCGGCGCGCGCCGCGCAAGGCGGCCATCGGACGCTCGCGGGGTGACACAACGACGAAGACGGGACTCGGGCGGTTTGATTCGAAGACGCGAGTGCGCCGCTGGTTCACATGGCACATCGTTGTATAGTTTAGTAGTATCTGATAGTAGATAGTTACGTGTCAACCTGGGACCGGTGCGGTCCCGGCCGGTCGAGTGTCCCAGTCCGGTCGAAAGTCATCTCGAAAAGTCATCGATCGAGCAGACCCCGGCGCGGGTAGACAAATCTGAAACACTGTGGTCCCCGCGCGGCGCCGGCCGGGCGACCGTCGAACCGCGCCTCGTGAACCGTGCTCGCGGCCTGCTGGCGACCGTACCGGGCGCGCCGGCGGTGCAACCACTGCCGTGCGCACGCTGGCGTGGCACCTTGCATGCAATGGCCAATGCATGGCCGCTTCCGGTTGCGTCGACGGTTGCGCCCACCGAGGACTCGCCCGCACCGCCCAGGCCGCGCACGGTCGCTCCTCAGACCTTCTCTCGATACTGTCGTCGCAACATCGTCGCCCCGATGGTCCCCCTCTCGAACACAGACCGGTACTGCCCCCCCGGCGTGCTTCCAAGCTTCGTCATATTAAACAGTCTAATCAAGCAGATCCACCGCCTCCTGAGCCTTGATGGGTGTGGGTTGCGGAGGCTGCAGGAGAGAGCTGACATCGTCGCCACTCGCGCGCGCTTGCAACCCCCACCAACCGAGCCGGCCGCACGCGCTGTAGCGCCGCGATGGCTTCCCGAGGGCCCAGAGCGGCTGGCACGGTGCGCGCTCGCTTCGACGCTCGCTGAGAGTGGGCAGCGGCGCCTTGTACGTAGCGGCAGCGGCGGCGGCGGCGGTGGGTGGGCGTACTGGGCTGGCGGCGGGGGCGCTGAGCCGCTTGAGACGGCGCGCCTCGAGCCGACGACGCTCTTCGAGCAGCCGCTTGCGGTGCTCCTCGATCGTCGTGTTGAGAGCCTCCAGGTTGACATCATGCGGCGAGATCTCGCGCAGACCTCCCGGAGATCGGAGCTCGCTCGTACCGCCGCCGCCACCGCTCTGGCCAAAGGCGCTCGGGCCGCCGCACTCGATCGACGGACGCCTCGGCCGTGGAGAAGCGCTCAGCGCGGCGTCCGCCGTCGGGGCGGAGGCAGGGGCCGCCGTCGCGCCCTCCGTTGCGTCCGTCGTCGTCGTCGGTGGCGGCGCTGGCACCGGCGTTGAGCTCCTGGCTAGGGAGGTGGCCTCCTCGGTAATGCATGTGGCGCCCGTCCCGGCGGGCTCGTGCGCCTCGTCGCTCTCGCGCACGGTGCGCTCACGAAGGGCGAGCACGCCGACCGCCTCGCGTCCCTTACGTAGCCGCGCCGCTGCATCCGCCGCCGCCGCCGCCGCCGCTCGCACCGCCGCCGACGGCACAAGTGCGGGCGCGCTGCCTCTTACAGCGCGAGCCGCCTCCGCCGCCCCAACCGGCGCCGTCGTGGGCGCCGCTGCTTCGAAGGCTGCGGCGAGGCTGCATCCCGCTCCTCGGTTCGCCAACAGGCTGCTCCCCGCACTGCCGGCGGCGGCAGCCTCGGGAGCGGCGTCGAGTGCCCACGACGACGCGGCCGCGGCCGCCTCGAGGGCTTCGATGAGCGCCTCCACATCCGCTGCGTCCAGTCGGCGTAGCTGACGTGCACTCTGCGCGCGGCCGGGCGCGCGGAGCACCGCCTCGGCCACGTCGGCGAGGAGCGTCGCGCCGCGTGCCTCGAGGGCCGCTGCCACCGCCGCCGCGCCTGCTGGGCACCCGCTCGTCAGCAGCGGCACCACCCTCGCGACTAGAGGCTCGTGTGTGGGCGGCGGCGGTGGCTCGTGGGCATCGACTGCTAGTGGCTCCAGGGGTCGACTGCTGGATTTGCGTGGGCACGAGGGTCGCCGTGTAGGCGGTGGCGGCTTGGTGAGGGCGCTGAGTGCCGTGGCGGTGCGCTCTTCCCATGACGCGCAGAGCCTCAGCTGCGCCTGTGCGGCCCGCGCACAGGCGTCCGCGCATGTACGCAACTCATGCACCGCAGTGGCGGCGTCCGCGCATGCACGCAACTCATGCACCGCAGTGGCGACCTCGAGCGACTTGGGCGCTTCGCATGCATGGACGAGATTCAGCACCGCTCCTCCAAAGGCCTCGCGTGCGGCGCTCACGACGGCGGCGGCCGCCTCAGCGACCTCCTGCGCGGGCGGCAGCGGGCTCAGCGGCGGCTGCGGCTGCGCTGGCGACATCGGTACAGACGAGGCACAACCCTCATCGGCGGCGGCGGCGGCGGCGGGCGAGGCGCTCAGGCTGCCACGGCGACGGTTGGATCTGAGGATCAGGGGCGAGCGCGCCGCCGGCAGCAGCGCCGCCGACGAGCGTGACAGCAGGGACAGCGGGAACGCCCCCGACGACGCGCCCTCGTCGCCTAGCCCTGTTGCATACGCGCCTAACGGCGATAGTAACAGCGAGGGCACCGGCGGCTGGCAAGGGCGCGGCGGCCGCCTTCTACTCGGGCTACGAGCCTCCTCGCCGTCGCTGCCGTCGAGGCTAGGCGCGTCGTCGTCGAATGCCGCGTCGGCAGCCGCCCCATCATCCTTCCGAGCACGATCACGAGCACGAGTATGAGTGTCGACCACGTCGCCGGATGCGTCCCCGTCAGCCAGCGACTGACGACGAGGGCGTCGAGGGCTGCGTCGAGGGCTGACGCTGGGGACGCGCGAGACACGTGGTTGCGTCGTGCGCCCGTACTGCGAGAGGCTGTCGCATGGCTCGAAACGCACGATGACACGCTGCCACGACCCGCCCGCCTCTCGCACACGTAGGTGGAGCTCTGCCCCCGGCCCCGCCTCAGCCTTGCGAGCAAGCCTCCACACTTCGCCAGCGAGCAAGGCCGCCTTGCGGATCGGGTACGCTTCGTCCTCGTCCTCCGCTCCGCTCCCCAGCCCCGCGCTGTCGAGCGCCTTCGGGCTGCGAAACTGCTCGATGTCCACCTGCGCACCCGCGTCGTTGACGCAACGCAACGTCCGCCTCTCGGGCGCCACAAGCACTGTGGTCACCGCCTCGCCAGCCGCCACCTCGGCGCCGGCCACCTCGTCCCGAAGGCACGTGCACAGCGAGAGCGGCAGCGGCGGCAGCTCGGGCCGGAGCGAGCCGAGCCACGCACTGAGTCGCTCGGCAGAGGGCTGCTGCGAGCCAGCATGCGTGAGAGAACGGGTGAGGCGCAGGTTCACACGGTCGCGCGCGCGTCGAAAGGCGGTGACGAGCCTCTCGGGTGGCTGAGGCGACCGATGCGCCACCTCGACAGTCGCTCGCCACGCGACGGCAGCCACGCAAGCGAGCTCGGCGTCCTCGCCGCACGCGGCGAGCATCGCTGCGCCGCGCGGCAGAGCTTCACGCCAAAAGTCTGCGCGTGAGAAGGCGGGCCCCTCTCCGAGGCACCAATTGAGCACATCGAGCTCGAGTGCGAGAGCCTCGACACGCTGCCACTCGGTAGTCGCATCTGCAGCCGCGTCCGTGGGCTCCGTGGCGCTGCTGCTCGAGCGTGCCCGTGCCGGCGCCGGCATGTCAGTCGCAGCAGCGGGCGGCGACGCAACAGGCGGTCGGGGTGCAGCTGCCCGCGCCTCGGCAGCACGCAGCGCCGATTCGAGGACGCGGATGGAGTTGTCGCGGCTCTTGACCTGGCGTTGAAGTTCATTGAGCTGCCGCCGTTGGACCTGGACGATCTGATACGCGGCGCGCAGCACGACCGCCGTACGGGCTGACTGCGATGTCCTCCGGCAGGGAAGCGACTTAACATCCAGGCCAAACGAGCCAGGCGGCACCGCCTTCGGTGACGATTCGTTCTCGGTCTCGTTTCCATCAGCAAGTACCTGGTCGAGCGTCGGAGGCGGAGGCGGAGGCGGCGACGACTCTGTTGGTCGGGCCTGGTGCTCAAACGTTTTCAGGCGGGCTGCCTCGATCCGGCTGCTCCGTGGCGAGTCGATGGGCGAGAGTAGGGCCCAGTGTCGGAAAGAGGCCGACTGTGGGAGAGGCTTCGTGGGAGATGTGCTAAAAGTGGTATTGAGCACCATGGCAGGAGGGGACGCCCCGTCCGAGGCGAAGCGCTCGAGCTGTGTTGTGCCGGAGACGATCCGTTCTTCACTTGAATCGGCGCGATCATTCATGCGGTTGGAAATCCGCCTTGTGATGAATCCAAAACCTGGTCCCAATTCATCCGCCTTTTACATGTAAGTCTTCTTCTTCTAGTTGGAACTTTTTCACCCCCCATGGCCAAGCATGCAATCCGCGCGGCCACCCTGCCGGCACGACCGCGGAGGCGAGCAACACCCCCACCCTGGTGCAGACCGACACACAACACGATGAGGCAACAGGGGCGAGTGCCTGGCGCGGGTGTCTACGTTCTACGTTGTGAACACGCATGCCCACACGTGAGGCCCATACGAGAACATGCGTTCGAAGGTCAGGCATGGGCATCAACTGCCAACTGCCAGTTCGGGACTGTTCAAAACTGCTCTGCCGGAGCAGTGGGGAAAGGGACTCATCACGAGGACTGCGCAATAACCAGGTTGCTGTACATGCCTCCTGACCGCATGAGCAGCTCGTCGTGCGTGCCCTGCTCGACAATCCTGCCCCTGTCGACGACGGCGATCTTGTTGGCGTTGCGGATCGTGCTCAGCCGGTGCGCGATCACGATGGTCGTGCGCTTCATCTTGGTCATGATCTCGTCGAGCGCCGCCTGCACGACCTTCTCGGACGTGTTGTCGAGCGCACTCGTCGCCTCGTCGAGCAGCAGCACCGCCGGCTTCTTGATGATGGCGCGCGCGATCGCGACGCGCTGCTTCTGCCCGCCGGACAGCTTGCCGCCACGTAGCCCCACATCGGACGAGTACTGGTCGTCGAGGTCTTTGGTGATGAACTCGTGCGCGTTGGCCATCTTGGCCGCAGCCTCGATCTCCTCCTGCGTCGCCTCGAAATAGCCGTACGCAATGTTCTCGGCGACGGTGCCTTTGAAGAGCACCGGCTCCTGGCCGACGAGGCCGAGCTGCGAGCGCAGCCAACGGACGTTGAGCGACTTGAGGTCGTGCCCATCGAGGGTGACGACGCCGCCCTGAGGGTCGTAGAATCGCTCGATGAGGGCGATGATGGTGCTCTTGCCCGAGCCGGACGCGCCGCACAGAGCGACCGTCTGGCCCGCCTGGACGGAGAGCGAGTAGCCGTTGCACACCAGGTGCTCGGGCGCCGTCGGGTATGCGAAAAACACGTCCTTCACCTCGATCGCCCCCTGAATGCTTTCGGGCTTGAGTCCCTCCGACGAGAAGGGGTCGATCGGAGACTTGCGTGCGGTGACCTGGAAGAACCTTTTGGCCGCCTGGGTGGCCTGGTTGGTGTCCTTGAGGCCAGAGACGGCCGAGATGACGGGCATCATCACGCCGAACATGAGCATAAGCGGCACTTGCCCCTCCTCGAAGTCGCACGCGCCCACGTAGATCAGGTAGCCCATGTAGTAGTAGAGGCCCGCGATGAGGAAGATGAACGCAGGCATGGAGACGCCCATGGCGATGGCCACGTTGAAGGCTTGCTTCTTCTCCATCTCATAGATCCTGTCCACGCTCTTGCAATAGTCATCATAGAAGCGCTGCTCGGCGTTGAAGGCGGCCACGGTGCGGATCGAGAACATGACCTCGCTGAGCATCTTGCCGGTGTCCATTTCGGCCTTGCCCTTGGCGGTGGCGTTTTCCTTGCCCTGCTGCGCCTTGATCTGGTCGCCCATGAGCGTGTTGGTGACCACGCCCATGATCGCCCCAACCAGGGGCAGAGCGCCCAAGAGCGTAAGCGCGAGCTGCCACGGACCCCACATGAAGATGAGCACGATCATGGTCACGAGGGCCGCGACGACGCGCACGGTCGCCTGCGCCATGCCGCCGGTGAGTGCCTCGATGAGTGTCACCTTCTCAGCGAGGAACACGGTGAGCGAGCCAGCCGAGTTCTCCTCCATGTCGAAGAAGCCAATGTCCTGGCGCACGAAGGCTGAATAGGCATGCATGCGCAGTTTGGCCGTGAGGCGCGACGAGGCGAGCCCAAAGCACGACGAGTCGAGTGTGTAGCAGCTGATCATGATCACGACGATGAGGATGATCTGCATCGCAACATCGAAGATCTCGTCGCGGATGAGGTCGCCGGTCAGGTTGAAGAGCGCGCCGAAGAAGCGCGTGAGCTGGCGGAAGCCAAAGAGCTGTGAGCTGCCAGAGCCGATCGCGAACATGCAGCCGAGCACGATCACGCCCCACGAGTCACGCTGCATCGTCAGAATCTTGCTGCTGTAGCTCTGCTCCTTGGGCGGCTTCTTGCCCTTCGCGCCCTTCGCGCCCTTCATTTCACTCATGTCCAGCGCAGTCGCATCGTCGGATGAGTCGGGCGCCGGCACAATGGCCATGGCCTCCTTGGAGTTGCGCTTCTCGCGGCCCAGCGGGATCACGATGGCGGACGCTTTCGACACTGAATCTGATGACGGCATTTGGTCGTCGTCGTCCTCATCATCAGCGGCGCCCTTGGCCGCGCTGATGGCGGCGAGGTCGGCTGCGCCCATCTCCTGTTGCTTCTTGGCCAACTTGAAGAAATAGCCACCCTCGCCGATATCGAGCAGTTCGTCGTACGTACCCTGCTCAATCACCTGCCCTTTTTCGACGACGGCGATCTTGTCGGCGTTGCGGATCGTGCTCAGCCGGTGCGCGATCATGATGGTCGTGCGCTTCTGCTTCGTCATGATCTCGTCGAGCGCCGCCTGCACGACCTTCTCGCTCTTCGTGTCGAGCGCACTCGTCGCCTCGTCGAGCAGCAGCACCGCCGGCTTCTTGATGATGGCGCGCGCGATCGCGACGCGTTGCTTCTGCCCGCCGGACAACTTCGAGCCTCCCTGGCCGACCTCCGTCTCATAGCCGTTGCCAAGGCGCGTCGATATGAACTCGTGCGCGTTGGCCATCTTGGCCGCAGCCTCGATCTCCTCAAGCGTCGCCCCTGGCTTGCCGTACGCAATGTTCTCGGCGACGGTGCCCATGAAGAGCACCGGCTCCTGGCCGACGAGGCCGAGCTGCGAGCGCAGCCAACGGACGTTGAGCGACTTGAGGTCGTGCCCATCGAGGGTGACGATGCCCGATCGCGGGTCGTAGAAACGCATGATGAAGGAGACGAGGGTGCTCTTGCCCGAGCCGGACGCGCCGCACAGAGCGACCGTCTGCCCCGCCTGGACGGAGAGCGAGTAGCCGTTGCACACCAGGTGCTCGGGCGCCGAAGGATAGGCGAACACCACGTCCTTCACCTCGATCGCCCCCTCAACGCTTTCGGGCTTGAGTCCCTCCGATGAGAAGGGGTCGATCGGAGACTTGCGTTTGATGATTGGGTCGAGCGTGCCTGCGCCCACGAGACCCTGCGCGAAGTTGGCGAGCGAGCCGAAGCCCGCGCCGAAGCCCTGCGCGCCGTTCATCATCGCGAACACGCAGATGAGCACCGCGGCCGCGCTGAGCGGACAACCTTCGAGGAGATCGGGCTGCTCATCGAGCCAGGAGCTCTTGACCCGCGTCTGGGCATATGCCTCGAAGGCGGCGGCCGATGGCTGTTGCAGGCCCGCGAGCAGCATCGTCGAGAAGTTGTCGCCGGAGTTGACGAAGCCCATCCAGCGGCAATTCATCTCGAAGTTTTGGTACGGCCCGCCCATTGCCGCGGGAACCGCGGCGCAGCCCATCGCCTCTGGCACTGCGATGCAGCCCGTCGGCCCACACAACGGGGCGTTCTCCTTGGTGGCGCACCAGGTGAGGTTGTTGTACGTATAGTCGAACTTCGACTCGTCCATCTGCTCCGAGAAGAAGTAGCCGCCCGACAGGAAGCCCGTCACGAGCAGCCACAGGAAGGACGAGAGCGCCGTGCCACCCGTGAAGCCGACGAGCGGGCTGATGCGCACCTGCACCTTCGTCGCGTGCTCGAGGACGGCGACGAAGTTGTCCGCGAAGCGCTGCTCGACGCCGAGCGCCGCGACGGTACGCATCGCGAAGAGCGATTCGGTCGCCAGACCATCGGCTGTGGCGTACGCCTTGTTTCGAACCGACGTGGCGGAGAAGAGTACGTAGAAAAAGACCACGAAGATGGAGATCACAATGGGGATGACGGCTGTGACGACGAGCGCGACCTTCCACGCGCGCAAGAAGCCGAATAAGATGCCGCCGATCGCCATGCCCATGCCCTGGAAGATCATGTACGACGGGAAGTCGAGGGACTTGTAGATGTTGGTCGTGCTCGCGGTGATCTTGGAGCCGAGCTCCTGTGGGTTGCTCACGTCGAACCAGCCCACGTCCTGGCTGAGGACCGCGCGAAGGGAGTTCTTCTTCCATTTCCTCTTCTGGCTCGCCGCAGCAAGCATCACAGGCCACACTGAAAAGAAAAAGCCGACAATCAGCCCGCAGCCGACCAACGTAAAGTTGAGCGCGGTCTCGGAAATCACATCCATGTCGATGGGGGAGATCGATGTCGTCTCGCCCGCCGCATCGAAGAATTGTTGGAAGAAGACGAGCGGGATGATCATGGCGCCGCCCACCAAGAACTGCAAACTGGCGGCAAAGATCATGTAGAAGAGGTCCCATCCGGTCGCAAACTGCAGCAGAAGCGACGCACTGGCCCTCATTTGCTTTTCCTTGGGCTTCTCGCGCGTGGGTGCCTCTTTGGGGCTGACGACGGTGATGGCTGTTGTGGGCTCGCTCATGTCGGCGAACGCGTTGTGAGTGGACGTAGACGTGTTGCAGCCCAGTCGCCTTTGCGCATCTGAGGCGACAGATTCGAAGACCGGAGGTAATTTCCAGGAACGCCGTTCAAGACATCCGAAGAAGAGACGAGAGAGGAACAAAGATCAAAGCGAGCCGAGCGCCGGGCTCAGAGCTAACAGCTATACACACAGAGACATTTTCCGTTAACTGTTCGCGTTCGAGATACGTACACGGTTTTACACGGTCTTCGGTGACGGTGTGCAGAGTCTGCACGTT
>Ga0164295_10001689_pt1 | contig 18343 bp, 12 predicted proteins | sample GEODES006metaG_FD_111798 | JGI IMG/M metagenome (GOLD analysis project Ga0164295, IMG submission 111798) | Oligotrophic lake water microbial communities from Sparkling Lake, Wisconsin, USA - GEODES006 metaG | ecosystem: Environmental > Aquatic > Freshwater > Lake | place: USA: Sparkling Lake... | reverse complement strand
CTCACTCATCACTCTCAGCACATGAGGGCGCTCCGCTGCGGAAATGGGCTGAGATGCTACTCCTCAGTAGGAATTTCCTACACAACGATTTGTAATCAAACTTTAAAGTCATTTGAGTTGATGCATCGCGTCCATGAGCGCCGTGTCGGCCCCGTCGCCTGGGTGACTCGCCTGGAGCCTCGCGCGTTTGAAGCCCCGCGTCTCCGTGGGGCTTCAAATACGACAAGTACGGAAGAACTTCGTCGAAGCTCTCCGCCTCTCCTCGTCGGCACTCCCGACCGGCGCCTACCGACCCATTTGCGGTCCTTTCTCCACAATGGCGCTCAGTGCCGCACGACCTAAGGTAGCCAGCAGAAAGCGCCGCTGCTGCGGCCGCGTCGGTTGGCTGTTGGTGTTTCCTTGCATTCTCGCCGCCACCCTCAGCGATCAATTCGCCAAGATACTCGCAGCTCTGCTCTTCACACGGCCGGGCAGCCAGAGCTGCGTGCCTCCCGAGGAGCTAGGCCTCGGCTCAGCTTCGCCGTTGCGACCGCTCACCGAGGAGGAGATTGCCGCCTTCGAGCGCGACGGTTCCGTGATTCTTCCGGGGATTCTCGACGCCGTGTGGCTCGAGCGGCTGCACGCACTCGCGAGCGACGTGTTCAAGCACCCGAACACGTGGGACGTCATCTACTCGCGGCTGATTGCCAACTTCTACTGCGCACAGAAGAGCATTCTCTTGCACCATACGTCCGTGTGTGGGCGCGAGCTCGCCGAAAGCGCGCCCACGACGGCCATCGCTGCCGCGTTGCTGCGTTCCACCACGCTGCAAGTCTGCGAGCCGACGGAGGGGCTCGCCAACTTCCGCAAGCCATCTGGCTGGTTTGCGACGACACTCGGTATTTCGCAAACGTGCGGCACGACCGGCTTCCACACGGACGACGCGTACATCCCTGTGGGCCGGCGCGACCCTTCCCGCGCCGCCGTCGTGCGCCTGTGGATGCCGTTGACCAACTTCACCTCGAGGCACTTCCGTTTCGCAGCGCTCAACGAATCGTCGGCGGCGAGGGCCGAGCGTGCCGCTGCAGGGCTCGAGGCGCTGCATGGCACGTCCTACCGCAAGGACGCTCTGCTAGAGGACTCGGGTGTCCTCAGCCGGCCAGGGCAGGTGCTCGAGGCTGGTGAGATGCGACCGGGCGATATCCTTGCTTTCTCTGGCGAGACGGCTCACTCAGCCACGGCCCTCGACTGTGACGACCCCTCTGTTGGCGGCTGCCTCCGTTTGATCTTGAGCTTCTCGGGCGACAACGCGGTCTTCGTGGGCGGCCGCTCGACGGGCCTCATCCCGCTGCACGACAACCAGACCGAAGGCGAGCGCCCGGGGGGCGTGCAGTTCCCCACAGTCTTTCCAGACGCTACGGCGGCTCCGTGGGAGTGGCAACCGTTGGAGCCGAGCGTGCACACGCTCGCAGCCGCGATCTGGTTCGCGCTGAGCTCGGGCACGCAAAGCTTCACGGGCTACTCGTGGCGCAAGCAGCTCGTGTACATCGTACGCGTCGGCTGGTACACTGTCGTCAACGTGTGGGATCATCCTGAGGGCGCTCTCAGCCTTGTCGGCCACTTTGGTGGTAGTCTGCTCGGCTGGATGGGCGGGCTCGCGACGACGTAGACGTTGGCGCAAGCATCCAAAAGGCGAAGGCGCGAAGGGGGTGTCCACGCAGTGTCCGCACGCTGCACCCGCTCGTCGCGCGCTTTGAACTGTCGTGTGTGCCGGGTGTCGTGCGGGTGTGCGCGGGCGTGCGTCATGGCGGCGACAGACTGCGGCGTGACTGTCGCCTGTGCGGTTGCGGGTGCGCGCTCGGACTGCTTCCGCGCTCGAATCAACACCGGGCGATTTCCGGGATGACAATCCGTGTATCCTGTCTCCCGTGGACCCCGTTGGACCCCGGGACCGGTCGCGCCCCGGTGGGTGGAGCCTGCGGTCGTGACTCGCGTCGTACGCTCGCACGCGGCGTCGCTCTGCGGTGAACGGTTAGAAAACGGCCCAACCATAAAACCAAACATCAGTAAAGGGGGCCGGGCATCAGGCCGATGTTCCGCACCGCCTCGGCCCTCGCCCCGCTCTGCGCTACCGGTCCGAGTGCGCATATGGGGCGCTGGTCCATGGCCGGGCGCAGCGGCACGTAATACGGCAACGTCCAACGACCGCACACGCCTCACGCGGCTCCGTGTGCGCCTCGCAGCCCCGCACAGGTACGCGTTCATGACATCTCCGACATGCCACTCATGCCTGATTCACTTCCGACCTGAGTTACATTGCTGAGAGAGAGAGAGAGAGAGAGAGAGAGAGAGAGGGAAGAGATTCACACTGCTGCCCTCGTGCTACGCGAACGCGTTCGAGCTGCTGAGGCTGCTGCCGCCACTTTCCCCGGACGAGACTCTTCATCCCGGCACGGCGGATGGCATGCTACGAGCTAGCTCAGCTGCCGGTCGGCGACCGCCCGCGACACCGGCGCCGAAGGTGGAGGGTTCCTGGGTAAGGTCGAGGCGACGCCCCAGACGATCGGTGCTCATTAATTGGCTTAATTGGCTGGGCGGGCGTGGGCCGAGAGCTTCAGACGACGGCATGGCCATGCTCTTCGCCGCGCTCGCCGCATTCGCCATGCCCTTCGCTGCACTCCAGTTGGCCTTGGTGCCGATGCTGCCGCCCGCGCTGCCGCCAGTGGCGGTGGAGCCGCCGGCGCTACTGCCTTCTTTCGTCGTGCCGTGCGGCGCTGTGGGCACGTAGCGGAGGCTTTCGTGGTACAAGATCTGGCGGCTCTGTTTCCACGTGGGTGCCTTGAGCGCCTCCTTGAGCACGGTCTGCAGCTCGATGACGCACGTGCGCAGCGCGTCCACCTCGCGCTTCTCGGCGATCGCGTTCTTCAATCGGAAATTGAGTTCGAGCAGCTCCTGGTCGCGCTCAAGCACGTACCGATTGGCCAGGTTCAGGTCCGTACGCAACTGCTCGGCCACCTTTTCGAGCGCCTCGAGCTTGTCACACGCGGCCGTCGCGAGCGCGCGCAGATTACCACCCTCCGCCTCAGCCGCCCGCAGCCGCGTGGCCGCGGAGCCTTGGTCGCCGTTCAGGTCGCCGATGACCTGCTTCAACGTGGCCACCTCCGTCACGAGCTTATCTCGCTCCGCCCCTAAAATGGAATTCTCTTTCTTGCTGGAGGCCAGCTCGGATTTGAGCTTCTTGACCTGATCCGACCACTTGTCTATCTCCGCCTGCTGCTGGACCTTGAGCTGCCCCACCTCGCGCTTCGCCAGTCGCTCATTCTCGAGCGCAACTGCGGCCATCGTCGCGGCATCTTTGACAGTGGCTTCGACGTAGCGCAGTCGACTCTCTACCTGATGGATGTGCTTGCGCATCGGTGCGAGCTCTTCCTCAGCGTTCCGGATCTCGATCGCCATCGCGCTGGAGAGCATGTCGAATTCGCGTCGGTTCTGCTGGAGCTGCTTCTTCACACTCTCGCGCATCTTGCCGATCTCAGTCCGCAACTCGCTGTCGCAGCCGCGCACCTCGCCCTGGAGCACGGCAATCACGGTGTCGCGGTCGCTCACACCGCTACTCGCCGCACGGATGCCACTCCACGCTGCATCCTCGAGTGCCGTGAGCTGCGCCTGCAGCCGCGCGTTGATGTTGTTCGACTTGATGACGAGTGAGCGAGCGGGCCTTCGAAATGGATGGTCGGCGGGCGAAAAGTCGCGCGCGAAGTCACGACCGATGACCTCCGAGGCTGACGCGCATTCCATTCGAACGCGTGCCGAGTCCGCGATCGTCTGGATGAGAGCATCCTGGTCCGCATCCTTCGGCGCGAAGAGCGGCTCGGGCATCGTGCTCTCGGGGCGTGTGATGAAGACGCGGGCTGTGGGGGCCTGCCGTGGCTGCCGCGGCTGTTGCTGCAGCAGCACCCTGTACCCGAGCTGCTGCTGCTCCAGCGGCGGCGGCGGCGGCGCGGGCGGCGGCGGCTGCTCTTGTGACGGCAGCTCGATGCTTGCACTGTTGCGTCGAATCGGCTCGTGCGCACTGTCGCTAAAGGTGGCGCGTCGACCATCACTGCGTGTGCTCGCGCTTGGACTCGGCCCAGTGTTCGCGGTCCGCAGGGTGGCCAGCTCGTCAGCAGAGAGTGCCAGGCCGCTCGCAACCTTGTGGAGTGCATTTGTACGCGGTGTGAGCAACCCCTCCGCGGCGGGCACCGGCTGCGTGACCGCCGCAATTTGCAGCTTCGGCGCAGCACGGCGTTCTGCTGCCATGCGCTCGCTGCTGCTGAGCAGGTTGTCAGCGGCCTGAAGCCTCTGGGCAGCGGCGCTGGCGAGCCCATCAAACTCAAGGCCCTCGACGTGCTCATGCGCGTCGTAGGGACGCACGCCGGGCCGTTTTGTTCCTTGCTGGTGCCGCGCGAGCACCACCTCACCGCCGCTGGCCGTCATCCAACCGATCTGCGTCGGCCGGTGTACGCCGCGCATGACCGTTCCGGTGGGTGGCTTCCGATAGGGTGCTGCCGTGCTCGCAGTGTACACCTCTGTAGGGTGCGAGTCGAGCCGTAGCGTCGGCGTGGAGGCGACACCCTGGAGCTTCATCTCGAACCCGTCGATGAAGACCGTTCCCGTAAACACGAGACCGTTCCCGCAAACTAACGGCGTAGGAAGTCAAGTCAAGTCAAGTCAAGTCAAGTCTGGAGCACGTACGATAGGCTTCCGGGTCGTCTGTTGTTTATTAGCTTCCCCGAAGTCGGGTTTGTCACGGCTCTGCCGTGTGACGCCCTTTCACGGGACACGGCTGTGAACTCAACGTGAAGGGCCAGATTACAGGGACGGTAACACGGTAACATAGGGGGAATGCGGGAGAGTCCAAAGGTCTTTTTTACCGGTTACTGATTCGGTACCGGTAAACCTTGAGCAAACATTTGCAAACTCCCCGCACCCCTCTGGGAACGCCGCGCCGCCGTATCCGAGTTGAAATCATGGCTGCTGCGCGCCCGAAGCTAATCTTGGATTTGGGAATGCATCACGGCGAAGACACTGTCGCCTACTTGAGGCGAGGATTCAGAGTGGTGGCCATCGAGGCCAACCCATCGCACATAGATTTCAAGGTAAGAAAACACGGATGCCCACGGACGCGCCTTCTCGATAGCTACATGCAGTGGCTACACAACTTATCGATACCTCATTGGGATCCTGATTGGCGTCTCAATCCGGATCACCAATCGGATCACCAATCGGATCTGACCGTGATCAATGCGGCAGTCACTCCTCATGGCGGCAGTAACACCACCGTCGTCCTGTGCAAGAATGGCGTAAATGGCGTGAGTAGCCACGTGCTTGGCGCGGAGAAGGAGACGTGCGATCGTCCAATCGAGGTGCTGAGTTTGACCTGCGGCGAACTCATCCTGAGGTATGGTCGGCCGTGGTTTGTCAAGATTGATGTTGAGGGAATGGAGAATGCCTGCATTGAATCGATCCTTGCCTTGCCCACATCGTTGCTGCCGGAAACGATAGCGTTTGAGAGCCCGCTGCGTGCGCCGACACCGCAGCGTGGTTGGACATGCTCGGGAGCGTGCATAGCGGCCTTTGTGCACATCGTCGATGCTATGAATGCCCGTGGGTATTCCAGTTGGAAGCGCCAGTGGTGGAGGATGCAGAGCAGACCAGGCATGCTTCCGGATGAGGTGAAGGACAAGGGCAGTGCAGGGCTTGAGACATGGGTGAAGGCCGATGAGGTCAAGGCGACGGCCTGCGGCTTCTTCAACGTCTCTCAATACACTAGTCTCAAGAAAAGATGGATATCGCACATCTCAGAGTCGACGGGTTGCGATTTGCACGCCCGGCTGGGCCCGCGTACCACGAGCGCAGAGTCGTCATCGGGCGCAAGGGCGCCCGTCACAACCATCGCTTCCCAGCTGCTGCATCCCAGATGCAGCGGAGTTCCACTCGAACGATGCCACACGACTCTGAATTCCACCTACGCCTCGCAGTATGAGTGGAACCGGCTATGCCATGGCGGCGTAGTGACGGTTGTAACCAAGTAAAGACCCACCGGCGGGTGCCACGCCCACGGCTGAAAAGTGGTGGGCAATTTTTGAATTGTGGTGCAATTGTTGTGGTGGGGGCCGCTCTGTAGAGTTTACGTGAGTGACGCAAGGTCAAATATCAGCAGAAGCGAAGACGTGCTCCCCGCTTTATGATTCCGTTAACTTGATTCTACTTAGGTACTCGTTGGTCGTTGCGTGCTTGGTTCTAGTTCTAGATCGAAATTTGACGTAGAAGAATCGGCGTCGGAAAGGCAAAGTTCTCGTACGTGAGCTCGTTAAGGGATTGAATGTTTAGAAAGCCGCGGGAGCTCGCCATGGGGGCTAGGCAAAGGGACCGGCGCCGCCGCCCGGCGCCCGCGCGCGCCGCGGCCTCTTGAATCTAACTTGAAATAATCCTGCAATTTGGAATCCTGTGCGGTCGGTTTGATTCCTTCGAGCTTCGTGGCGCGGTCTTTGGCGTTGCTTCAACCGGATGTCAACCCGGGAAATTCAAGTCTACCGTACTTGTAGCGCGTAGGTATACAGAAACAACAGACAAGGCCACATGAAGCCCACACGCAGAGCCCACACGTCGACTTATTCTTACTTGACTTTGTGTTGACCGAGGGGTGCGATCTGCCGTCCTTTGAGTGGTGAGCGCGGCCACCGCGACGAAACTGACTGTCTTGCTTGAATTGACTTGACTGACATGACTTGACCGCCCCTGTGTAAGGGGGAGGTCTAGAACCCCTTTACACCCTGTGAAGGCCTGCAGGACTCCACACTTGCGTCCACTGCACCTCGGCCAGCCATGTTGTTCGCGGACAAAAATGCGCTGCGCACGCAGCTGAAGGTTGACATGCTGCGCATCCGCGAGCGCGAGCTTCAATACTACACCAACAACTGCCTCGCCATCTCGACGTCCGCCGCGCTGCTCGCCGGCTTTGCGTGGTACGGCCTAACCGAGGTACCATTCGACAGCAACGCTAACCCGTTCACGCAGTGCCTTTACCTCGTGGTCACCACACTCATCATGGGCCTCGAGCTGCTGACCGTCGTCAACGCGACGCTGTGTGCCATCCTCGGGCCCGGCCTGGCGCTGCGCGGGCCCGACGGCTCGATGCACAATGCCGTGCAGGGCATGATGACGCACTACCGCTTCACGCTCGCGTGCTTCACGCTGGGCCTGATCTGCTTCATGATATCGGCCCTTCTCTATTCGTGGATGCAGTTCGACTGGACGCTCTCGTTGCCCATGACACTCCTTGTTATCTACTTCCTCATCCTCCTGTACCGATACTACTGGCGCATCTACCGACGCTTCCGTCTGCCGCCGGATGCGGCCGTCACGGGCGCCTTCAATGTGGGATCGGGCGACGGCGCGAGCTCCTCTTCAGGCTACGACGCGGCGCAGCGGGCTCAGCAGGAAGCACAGGAACGCGAGTACCAGCGCGAGATGGAGGAAATGCGCAAGACATACGGCCACCTGCCTGAGTCCGTCCGGGCCTCCATGGGCATCGGCGGCGCGAGCGGCAACGGGGGCGCGGCCGGCGCAAGTGGCAACGGGGGCGCGCGCTGAGGGCGAAGCAGGTCTTATACTGTATTAGACAGGGTTGCGCCATGTGCGCGCGTTTGTGACGTGACTAGCCCGTGTTGTTCGCGCGTGATCGAGCGGTGTCGTTGTGAGGTTGCAGAAGGTTGCATGTCTTGTGAGAACAGTAGATCTGAGTGTCTGCCAGAGGAACACAGGTGGCCCAACGCACCGCATCCACCGCGCTTCACGGCGAGCGAGAGGAGACGCCCGTCGGGCCCGTGTCGTGGTGATCGTATATTACGGGAACTCGGGTATTATACTCGGGAAGGATTCTGAAATGGCAAATGGCCAAGCATGATTGTGGAAATGCCGCCTTGCCGCGCCGCGAGTGTCGCCGTCGAAGACCATGTCGATGACGGCCGCTTGTGTCTTTTCGTGATGCTTTTCGTTCGGCCACTCCTATCTCCTTCACGTTCTTTCCCCATGGGGGGTCGGCCTGACGCAGGCGCGCGTTGCTCGGTATGAAGATGGGAGCCCAAGTACTTGCGGTTCTTGCACTCCCTTGAAGCCCCATTCACAGTGAAATGAGGGTTGGCGGCTTGGCGCTCGCAATGCACGGCACAATACTGCTGGTCGCGGTCGCGGTGCTCGCGACACCTGCAGTCGCCGCCGTGTTTAACTTAGACGATGGCAACTTTGACACCGATCTCCGCGGTGCCGGTGGATCGTTTGTCAAATTCTATGTGCGCCGGCCACTGCTGCGTGCCCACACACCACTTGTTTCCTGACGCGGGAGGAGCCACCACACAGCAGCTCTCAAGCGCCCTCGCTGACTCTCTCAGGCGCCGTGGTGCAGTCACTGCAAGAAGCTCGCACCCGTCTGGCACGAGCTCTCCGAACGCGATCTCGGCAACGTACGCGTCTGCCACCTCGATTTGACTCGTGTCTCCACTGCGAGCACTATCAAGGAGCGCTTTGCCATCCGCGCGTTCCCAACGCTGCTCTATTTCCCACCCGCGAGTGAGGCCATCTACAAGTACTCTGGCAAACGCGAGCTCGAGGCGCTCACAACCTACGCCAAAGGCGGCTGGAAGGAGACAGACGCGTTTGACCCTTCAAAGGAGCCGCCGTTGCCCCCGCGACAAAGCTTTACAGAGCAGCTGTGGTCACTCGTGACTGGCAAAGGCCGCTGGCTCTTCGGTTTCATGGGCATTTCGATCGCCATCGGGATCGGCGTGCTCCTGTGCGCCAGCCCTCGCCAGCACATTAGCGCCTGCTGCCCTGCCTCCTCCCTCTCCCTCCTCGTTCCTTTCCCTCGCTCTTCTCTCTTCTCTTTTTCGGGTTTCGTTGAGTTTGGTGAACACTGTCTTGCGCTGCGCAGGTGCTCGACTGGCAAAGCGCCGGCCAGGCAAGCGCTGCCTAAACCGCCAGACGCCGCCGCTGCTGCCTCGTCGCCCGACCGCACGTTTGGTAATGTGCCACTTTCTCAGCAGCAGCGGGGGACGCCGAGTCGCTCGTTCGACAACGTGCCCCTCTCTCAGCAGAGGGCGAAGGCCGATTGAAAACAGCAGCGCAGAGTGATGATGCTAGAGCCCGTGGACTGCCGCATTCCGGCATTGATTCCGTTATGATTCCGTGACCCGATTCTGGTGTGCCAGCGCGCCGTCGGCTGAATCGGATCCCGGAATCAACGCTCTACGCTGACGACGCCGGTACGCGCGTGTGTCTACGACGCTTGCGTGTTGCGGGCAAGTCAGTCGGGAGGTACTGTAGATTGGACGATCAACCATAGTAGGGCGGTAGGCGGTGAATCAATAGCACTGTGCATGCGTATATGGAACCGCGTATTCGCTAGTATTCCGCTGGTATTATCGCTCCGAACCTCCGATACCGATCATATGGTCGCTCGGCAACGAGCGACCAGCGTGTCCACACGGTGGAACACCGTCGTGCGTCGACCGTGGGGCACGCCGCAGCGCTCCCCGCCGCCGCCGCGCAACCGCGAGTAGTACGCGACGCCCCACCGCGCCCACGCCGGACCGGACGCGGTGCTGCGCGCGCGGTGCCGGTGGCGACGCGCGTGGCCGACCCGTTCGATCGCACGGGTCAGCGTTAGGTCAGCCGGGCGGCAGGAGAGAGGGGTGCGAATAAGCGCAGCGAGCAGAGAGGAAACGACCGGTGCGGGCGCGGCGGCGCGGCGCGGCCGCGGCCGGGCCGGCCGGCGGGGCGGCGTATCTAACCAGGACCGACATAATAAGACCCAGTGTGCAGTGACCCACATTGACCCAGAGGACGCGCACTTTCGTACTGGTCCACGGTGACGCTCGGGCCATGTATGATGTAAGATGTATTCGATAACTACGTCGGACCAACGCGTCGAGCGACCTCGGTTTTACGTATTACGACTCGTTAGCAACGACATCATGTCGTTTCCTCCGCGCGGGTAGCTCCACCACATGACCGGACGACTTCACCGTCACCTCAGCCCTGTCAACGGTCAGCGCCACGCCAAACCACAAACGCAACAGACACCGTAAATGGCGATCCCTCAAACGCACAATCGCGGCCCAACTAGTGCACCGCGCACATTCATGGACCAAGCACATAGAGAAGACTTTTTGTCGTAGTCGCCATTTCGGCAATGCTCACTGCACGGGCCAGCCACCTCGAATGCGCTGACCAAAGGCTACTCCCGGGGCCGTCATCCCATTCATCGAATACTGGGCGGTATCAAGCATCGGGCCATTGTAGTTGGTTTTCCACCTACCCTGCGGGTCGCCCGCCTTCTGTGGCGTGGTGTCAATGTTGAGCGGGGACGAGACCAGCACGACCTTGTCAACACCCAGCTGCGTATGAAGCTGGTGGATGCGTGCGTTCTCGGGCGGTATCTGGATGGCCCCTCCCGGTCCAAGAACTCTGCGCTGTTCCATAATGTAATTGATGTTCTTGCTGCGAAGCTCTAGAAGATCATTAGCCATTTGCGCTTCCGTGCGCTCCGTGAACATCGAGGCTGCCTTAGATTTGGCTTGGAGGATGGATCCCACAGATAAGCCGTCCCTACGGTCTACCTGTGGCACCGTGGTATGGTGGAACCTCATGCCAACGGGCATGGTTGAACGATGTTTTGGCAGTAGCAGACCACGCCCCGCGAAGGGCCGTCCAACCGCGAGAAAAAAGGGCGAAGTCGCGGCCAAAACTAAAAAAACGAAATCCGGAGCGTCAATTAAAACGTCTACCGGTACCGAAGTCAAATCCTTCTCAGGGAAGAACCTCGTATCGTCTTAAATGACTTGCTTTGTCTCTGCTTGCGGCCCGTCGTCGCCGTCGTTAGCGCTACCACCTCCAGCAGCAGGCTTCTCGCGTTCCGCAGGATCGAACCCGAACGCTTCGTACAACGCATCGCTCATGAAGGCTGCCTTGTAGTCGGCCTTGTCGCGCACACAGCACACGAAGAGCGTGTCGAGCACGCACGAAAAGACGATTGCGAAGCACTTGGTGATGACAAAGGCCGTGAGCAGCACGAAGCCCGTCGGGTACATGGGCTGCGCGCTCATGCGCTCGACAAGGGTCGCGTTCGTGAGAAAGGCGCACAGCGCAGGGATGCCGATCAACTGGAGGAGGGTGAGGATCGTGCGTACGAGCGTGTTCAAGGCAAGCTGAATGGGCTGCCCCATGATGAGAGTGAAGGTGGCGATGCACGACATGCAGAAGCTGGTGCCCTGGAGCGCCGTGTAGATGTAGCAATAGCTGGTAATGAACTTGAGGCACTTTTCCAGGCAGTAAAGCGCGCACTTTGCGCACTTGATGGCGTACACCATCATCTTGTTCGTCTCCTGCAGCTTCTTCGTCTGCCGGTCGAGCGCCTCCATAGCGATGCGAATAAACTGCACGAGCGCGATGATGAACGAACCCATGGCGATCGAGCCGAGGTGGTAGCGCACGGTACGATAAAACGCCCAGCAGAGCGGAAATCGCGTGCTTTGCTTGGGATCGCGCCGGAAAAAGTACCAGTGGCTGAACTGGCCCGAGAGTGATGTAAAGCACACGCAGCTAAAGAATTCGTTGGTCCAGAGGAAGGCGAACAGGATAATTGCATAGCATATGTTCTTGGGCGTCAAGATCGAGGTGCTTGCTGCGACGAGGTCGTCAACGCCGCCCGAATTCATCGTGGCATTGTTTGCCATAAGCAGCTGTGCAAAGGTGGCGCCCGAGGTGAGCGGGAAGCCCTGCCCGGTGAGATGGTCCATCGTGATGTCCGCTGTCCCGAGAAAGAGGATGGTGAGGATGAACCATAGCAGCAGAAGCAAAACGGCTGCAAAGTTGAAAAAGGGCGCAACGATTGAGAAGGGACGATCCTTGATCACGAGGGAGCTTTCCTTGACGAGCGTCGCCGCGAGCCTGATCTTGGCACGCCACAGGAACATGAGGATGAAGTAGATCAGCGTCAAGGCGAGGCACCCCCACGCTGCAAGCCTCCAGAGCACCGAGTCGTCACCCTGGGCGCCGGCAGCCGCGTCCCCTAGACCTCCAGGTAGCATGCCCGTGATCTCGGTGGCCATCTCATTGGCGTTCTCAAGGGCGTCATTGAGCACCGCCGAAGCGATGGGGGCCGAAGCGTTGGCCGAAGCGTTGTAAGCGGGCCCACTGCCGGCGTCCCCGATCAAATCGGCTTGCATCTGCGCCGCAGTCGCGAGCATGGCCATCGTATTATTATTCGCGAGCACTTGAGCGACGATTTCGGCGGCCAGCCCGGTGATGATGAATAGGTAGCAAGAGAGGAGAAACAGCCCAACCCCGATGGCGATGAGCGCCCCCCAAATGACTGTCTTGGCGAAAAAGCGCAACACGACGAGCCACGCGAAGCCGAGAATGACGGGCAAGATGACGCCGTAGACCCAAATTTCGTGCTGCGCCTGCATGATCCCCTCGACGACCTCCTGGCCAGCGGCCATGTGTGCGGCGATCTGATCGACCACCGGCGAAGGCTCTTGCGACGCTAACCCCGTCACGGTGCTCTCCTGATACTTGATCTCGCATTTGGAACGCTGCGACATGCCACGCGGCAGCCAGAGCTTCGGGAAGGTGGCGTCGCACAGCATCCACGGATTGGTCACATTGTCGCACTGCGGCCAGATGCATCGGTCGGGTGCGGCGTTTGCGGCAACCCGGGCGATGGGCACGCATCGGTTGATGAGCGAGATGGTCGGCAGGCCCTGGAAGTAGAACGAAGCGCCTCCCGCGGCCCTCCACTGACTGGGCGTGCCATAATCATAGTACATGCACTTTGAGGGGTCGTTGACGCACACGATCGGATCCGTCACATTCGGACATGACTCGACGCACAGACCGTACAGCACGAGCTTCCACGGCGCCGTCGTCACGAGCGGCGCCTGCGCGAGCACATCTCGATTGAGGCGCGGGAAGATGACCTTCGGGCGATTGACAAAGGCGCCACGGCCGCAGCGGTTACCAAGGTAGTCCTTGCCGTATAGGACGGAGTACGGGTCACCCACCGTCATGGATAGGTACATGACGTACATGGCCCCACACCAGAAGAAGATGAAGATAATCAGGCAGCAGATGTCGGTGCAGCCTCGAGAGCGGAGCGCCTGCGGACCCTCGAGCCCCTTCTCGCCTTCCTTTGCATCCACATCCTTGGCGCCTTTGTTTGCATCCGCATCCTGAGTGGGAACTTTCTCACCCTTTCGTTTAGCGCGCACGCGCTGCACAACAATCCCGATGCCAACCAATGCACTGAGGACGATCATTACAGAGATCATGGTCACTCCGGAGAGCACGAATTCAAGGGGCGGCGGTGGCGGGTTACTCGGCGGCGGGCTTGGCGGGCTAGGAGGGTACGGCGGCAGTGGCGGCGGCCGCTGGTGCGAGAGCGTGTGATCGAGACCGCGGCGGCTGGACGGGTGCAAAGAGGACCAGCCCATAGTCTTGGAAAGTTGGACCCACTCGCGTTGAGGCGGGTTGGGCCTCCCCAGAATCAAAACTACTCACACCCGCGGCGCGGCGCGCACTTACTCAGGTAAAAAGACAGGTACCGGTGCTGGCCCGAGTGTACCGGACTCTGACGTCAAGGGTCGTAAATTGCCCCCGAAACATGAAACATGAAACCAGCGAACCAACGCTCACAAACTTCATTTGGACAGGCTCGTCTCGACTCACTGCAGAGTGGACGCGCGCACGGGAGGAGCGCCAGCGAGTTTGGGTTCGCTGCGCGCGCAAATGGCTCCAAAGGGCACTCCGGCGCCGAACGTGCCGACCCCAATGCCTCAGACATCTCAGCCAACTCCGCCGCCTCCGCCGGGGCCCCCGCTGCCTCCAGCTGGCTTGGTGATTTCGGCCGCACGGCCTGTCAAACCTCCAAAGAAGACAAAGAAGTCAGTGATGCCCGGCGCCAAGACGGGGTGGCCGCCGCGCATGATCGACCAGTTTAAGGACTATGCCATCATCGGCATCATACTGTTTCTAATCTATTTGTGGGGCCAAGCCCTGGCGGATGCAGCAGCGCACCCGCACAGTACCCTCGGCGGCTTGCACCTCGATGCCGCGCCTGCGATCAACCACGGCGAGGCAGAGGCTCAAGAGCCGGCGCACCACGGGTCGTATCACTACGAGCCGGCGGAGGAGACGCACCACGAGGAGGAGACGCACTACGAGCCGGAGGAGGAGGAGCACGGAGCACGTAGGGTGTTGTCGAAGATTAGTCGGGTGCTGAGCGATCACCACGTAAAGGTGGACCCGGCGCTGGATATGCAGGTGACGCTCGGGATCTGCGTGCTGCTCATCTCGATCACGATCTTCTTCGAGATGGTCAAGCACCATCTCGAGCACACAGTGCCTCAGTCGATGGCTGCAATCCTGCAAGCTATGTTCGGCGAGCTGACGGTCCTTGGCTTCATTGCCCTGTGCACGTACTTCATGATCAAGTTTGGTCTGATCGAGTTCGCAAGTATGGTGATCTACCACGACCCGGAGCACCTGCTGCATCTTTTCGAGGACATCCACTTCATGCTCTTCTTCGTGATGATCATCTTCCTGATCGAGGCAATCATCCTCATCTTCGCCGCCCTCAATGCCGAGGCGTACTTCATGCGCTTCGAGGCGCTCGTCGCCAACGCGCCTGTGCTCAATGGGGCAGACCCCGCGGGGTCCGCGGCGGCGCCCGCGGTGGCACAGCTGCTCGCCACGTACAAGGTCGCACGCCAACACTGCTGGACACGCCTGTGCGTGTGCCCGCGGGTGCTCTGGAGCTTCCGCGAGGCGGAGGCCAAGGAGGAGCTCACGTATGCGCTGCTGCGCGCGCGCTTCCTCTACCCTCCGATCCCGAAGCCAGGCACGCCGCCACTGCCGAGCGACTTCGACTTCTCGGCGTACTTGCGCCGACGTATGATGCACGAGGTCGCCCACTCGCTCCACATATCGCCGAACACGTGGGCCGCGATCATCTTCCTGCTTGGCCTCATTCTATACATCCCGGTACTCGAGCAGCACGAGCTCGGCGCCAACATAGTCAACGTGTACTCGGTGACGTCGCTGTGCTGGGGTCTCTGGCTATACTCGTTCTGCGTCAAGGCTAAGCTCGGGCACATAATGTACATGCTCACGCCGCCCCATGCGCTGCTTGACGGTGCGCCAAAGGCTTTCGACGAGGAGGGCCCGACGGTGGCGCTGCTCGCCGCGCACTGCGACGCGCCGCCGTACGAGTCGCTCACGCCGTCGACGGACGCGTCGAAGCACGAACGGCTCTTCTGGCGTGGCCGCGATGGGCCCGGCCACCTGCTCTTCCTGCTGCGCTTCCAGATGCTTTGGACAGCGATCTGCCTCGCCGTCTGCTACACGTGGATGACCTCCCGGCCTGAGGACACCCCCTTCTTGCTCCTTGGCTTCCTGCCCGTGTTTGACGTGCTGCTGGTGGCGCCGAAGCGCATCATGCCGATGCTCACGGTGGTCACCTCCATCGAGATGATGAAGAAGGCTGGCGACATCAAGGAGACGGTGGACGAGTTAAAGATTGAGAAGACGCTCAAGATGCTCAAGATGCTTCAGACCCTGCGTGGACAGGCGAAGCGCGCAGCCAGGCTTGCCGCCGCCGACAAGCAGAAGCGGCCGGGTGCGCCCAAGCCTAAGCCAAAGGAGATCGACCCGGTGCAGGAGGAGGAGCTGCGTGAGGCCTTTGACCTCTTCGACAAGGACGGGAGTGGCCGTATGGACACGGCAGAGCTCGGCGACTGCCTCAAGTCGCTCGGTGTCGAGCTGGACGAGACCGCGCTGAATGCCTTGGCGGCTCAAATGGACACGTCGGGTGACGGTATCATCGACTTCGAAGAGTTCAAGGAGGCCATGGCTTCCTCCGTCGACGAGAAGGAGACGAGCGGGCAGATCGCTAGCTCCATCTTCCAGATGCTTGACTCCGACGGCTCTGGCAAGATCACCTCGCAGGAGCTCAAGGACATGGTGAAGACGGTCAACCCGGACCTGACGGACGATGACGTGGCCGCTGCCATGACGCTCTTCGACACGGATAACTCGGGACAGATAACCGAAAAGGAGTTCCGGCAGGCCCTCGAGAAGATGAAGACGTTCGACCAGGCCTAATCGGGGTCCTACTTGGGTGGAGAGGGTTCATTGGGTGGCGGCGGCGCGAGCGCAGCACAATCAGCGACGGCCCGGCAACGGTGGCGGGGCGTGTGTGGCGCTACCTGGCGCACGTGAGTGATCAGATCCAATCGTCGTCTGCAATGAGCTATGGACATACTGATGGACAACCCTTTTAGCTGTGCGTGTCTCTACTCGCCATGTGTGCGTTCGGTTCTGTTGGAGCGCGGAGAGTGCGGTTCTGTGACGTCACAACGGCCGATGCGTGCGGTGTGGTGCGTGCGCGGTCGTCGCTGTGCTGTGGCGTGCACGTGGAGTCGAGTGCATCCCATTGGCGGTCATCCAGAGCCACGCAACCGCTCGTATAATTCCGTCGTTCGCGGTCGCGTGACTGTGCCGGTGCGTGAGCGTGAGTGTCGGCGCGTGTGTGGAGGCATATGTATAAGCCATGACGTCCTTCGTACCTCTACCTGGGACCAAGTAGCCGACCCGCGGCATCGACTAAAAATAGCCTCGATGCCCGAAAGCCGAATCGTGCGATACTCAGCGAATCTCGAATCCCCTCATTCGATCGGCACGTCGACGGAAACTACCCGCCCGCGATCTATACCGGACGGGTATCCGCCCCGCCGGCCCGCCGCGGGCGGCCGGGCCCCGGACTGTGTGACACTACTCACGCGCACCTCCACACGCGTGACGGGGTCGCTCTACTCGATCTACTCGACTCTTAGGAGTTGACTCGTCTGTTCGTCTCTCGCGACTCTCCGCTCATCAAAAGCCTCCACTGTGGGGCCGTGTCCTGTCGAGTGTGTGGGCGTATCTTGAGTTCTTGACGTCGCCTAGGCCTACCGCCAGAAGAACACCTTAGCCTTAGACCGAATTGAGCAAACTCTGGTGTATGAGGCCTCGCTCCTGCGCAAGGAGCAGGTACTCGGTGTGGGTCGGCGTCGTGTCAGGCACCTGGACCTTGATGCCAGCAGGCGTGATGCGTGTGCCCGCCATCTTGGTGTACCGGTAGAAGTAGCCATTACGGAACTCAAAGTCGGTGAGTGCCGTAGGCAGGAACTCCATCTTTTGTGCGTACGCCTCGAGGCGCTCGTCAATGCCCGAGAAAAGGGAGACCGAGAGCGTGTAGCGCACAAAGGAGGCGAGCTCACGGCACAGCTGCCCGGCCTCGTCGGCATGTTTCTGCGCCACCTCGCCCATTGTGATGCCGCCGTGCACGGTGCCCACGAGGTGATACGCTGAGAGAAAGACGAGCTTCTCGAGCGTGGAGCGGCGCGCGTCCCGGTCCATCTTGATCTCGCACGCCAGGTTGCCCGTGCTCATCCGCGAAGCAAACGCACCAGCCCACTTGCCGGTAACCGTTGTAAGCCCCTCGGGGTTATCATGTGTCCTACCATCCACTGGCTTGCCGCCCTTGCGCATACAAGCCAGCCATAGCGACGCCTGCGTCGGGCCGTAGATGCCGTTACGTTGGAAAAAAGGCTCGAGCATTCCATCTTGCAAGAAGACGAGATCGTCCTTCTTGTCCTCCGGGCATGCTGCGACGACTGCGGCGAGGTCAGCCGTCTGCGTGCACAAGTAAACAGGACCTGGATGGCCCGATGGAATAGCGTCGCCGCGTTTGACGACCACATCTTTGTAGCCGTTGCGAGAGCCAAAGTCGAGCAGCATCGAACCGATCCGGCCGTTGCCCACGATGATCGATGGACCGTCCTCTGTCACCTCATTCTTCACGCGACCTAGGAGGAAGTCAAAGTACTCCTGCGTCGCGCGCGAATCGGAATTGACTTGCAGTAGCGCTGAACCGCACCGCAAATGTGAGTTGCACAAAACGCGAGTTGGCGGTATATGGAAGCCCGCCGTGAGGGTCGCCATTATGTGGATTGAGTGCGGCGATACACAGGAGCCCCGAGGAGTTCGGAGATCGAGAGAGATCGATACCCGGTAAAATGACACCGGGGGGAGCCGGGACACACAGGACACACACGGGACACGCGGGCTCACAAGGGCACACGGTACCGCACGAAACAGAGACTGGCGCACTGTCGCTGCGGTCGCGTCGCACCGCGGGCACTCGTGGACTATCTTTCGACTTGTTTCGCACTTTTCCCGCTGTACCCTTGTCTATCGATCTCTCTCGATCTCCGAACTCCTCGGG
>Ga0164295_10001688_pt1 | contig 18346 bp, 4 predicted proteins | sample GEODES006metaG_FD_111798 | JGI IMG/M metagenome (GOLD analysis project Ga0164295, IMG submission 111798) | Oligotrophic lake water microbial communities from Sparkling Lake, Wisconsin, USA - GEODES006 metaG | ecosystem: Environmental > Aquatic > Freshwater > Lake | place: USA: Sparkling Lake... | reverse complement strand
GCGAGTGAACACTGCGTCCGGCCCCCGAATTCAAACACTCAGCACCACCACTGCTCACACGCCAATCCTCCATCGGGTTAGCCCAAAACTCACCGCCAAGAAACACACGGTCATGAGTCTTGGCCCAATCGGTTGCCAGAGATGGCGCAGCAGCAGCGGGATCCTGTCGACCCGCGATGCCTGCAAGCGTTCCGGCGGTGATGAGTTTAAAACTGCTACGACGAGTGATTTTCGATGTCATGTCCCTTGGAAACGCATCGATATAGCTGCTTTTTCGCTTATTTGACTGTCGGCCAAATCACTTCACCAACAAGAGATTCTGCCGAAGAGACTGCACGACATCTTTCATAACCACCCGCAAAGAAAACTTTTCCGCCTACAGCAATGGCTGAAATGTCGAAGATGGTGAAGGAGCAAACTGTCAACGACCATGAAGTGTTGAAAATGGGAGCTTCGTCTGATCCAAGGCCACCAGCCGATTAAAAATGGTCAACCAAGGCTTGCAAGAGCCGCAGCTTTCCAACACTCAAATCAGATCCAGCCCCAGCCTCCATCGTCAGAAACCCACGAAGACGAAGGCGAGCTCGATGCACAGCGACACGTAATTTCGGACTTGGTCGTCGATCATATTCGCTAGCATCTTGCCCAAGAATTGAGGACTCAATGCCTTGCCAAGCACTGGAAGTCAAAAGGCTGCGTAACCGAGACAAGCCGCGCTCCATCACTGACTTCGCCCAAGCTCGATCATACTCTGAGGCAGGAGTGCTATGAATGGCTACTTCTTGGCCAGATTCCAAGAGCAAATCGAGCGATTCTGGCACATGTCCACCGGAGCGCCGAATAGCGAGTTTGTGCCGCCGGGCGTTATGAATCATCCAAAGCAAAGTTCGCATCAGCCAGGCACGCTGCATTTCCTCTGACTTAGCTACCAGCAATTCCAGCATTCCCTGTCGATGAACTCTCAGGAAAAGTTCCTGAACGATGTCCCATGCTTCATGCTCATCAAAGCCACGCAGGGTGGCATATCTGACTAAACTCAACTGATGGCTCTGATAGAAACGATCCCAGTCGGAGTCAGCTTGGCTATGAGATCTCCGTCTAGCAACGCAGTTCATGATCGTGGCAGACGGAGTCTCACAGAATGGACCAAGGCTGATTCCGGTCTCTTTAAAAATTAGGGTGCTCCAGGGACGGCAATCTTGAAGAACTTCCGGTTGTTCGGGCAGATGGTGATGCGCCAGGCAGTGAAGACGGCGTCGTTGGTGATCTTGGGACTGCCTAAGACTGAAGAGCGAGCGTCGCCATAGCTGACGATTGCACCAGTGGCATCGAGCATCTTCACGTCACTGGACTGGAAGTCGTTGTCGTTGGCGACAAAGAGGAAATAGTCTTCAGTGCTCGGCGTAGAGGTGTCTGGCACAAGCGCCATGCCCTCAGCTTTCTCGGCCACAGTGAACTGGTTGGGCGAGGTGGTATTGGTGTTGAAACCAAACTTCGTCAGGTCAGTGCTGGAGAGTAGATTGATGACAACAGTGCTTTTGGCAGGCGTGATGCCAACGCGAAGCACGCCACTAGGGCTAATCGCATTGCCAACGGCATCGTAAAGACCGAGCACATTCGTGGCGCTGCCGAAGTCCACAAGATCGACCGTCTTCGTGACAATCGGGTCAGAGGTGCTTTTGCCGAGGCCATTGCCATCACGCGGCAGCATGAGGAATTGGGTCGAACTGAGAGCAACGATTTCTGACTGTGCAGCGGTGGCATCGAGTGCGGAGTTGTTGCCATTCAAATCATAGCGCGGCAGCTGCACGACGTATTCGCCGATGAGCACTGGGTTCTCCAGATTGGCGGCTTCGATGTCATAGACAAAGAGCCGTGCATTGTAGCGTGTCTGCTGCTGACTGCCGCTGGTGTCCTGCACGGTAGCGCTTTGCAGCAGAGCCAGCAGGCGCTTGTTGTCCGGCGAGACCGCTAGACCTTCGAGGCCTTGGTTATTCCGGCGACCATTGGTTGGAGCGGCGACCGAGTCAAAGTTCAGGGTGCTAGCAGGACGGTTAGGTTGCGCTGCTCCAGGGAGCTGAATGAGCTTGGTAAATTGCTTGGAGCTGTTGAAGCGAGCGATGTAGGTGCCGTATTCATCCGAGACAAAGCCAGAGCCATCAGCAAAGACATGAATGGCCTCAGCATCAAAGCTGATGAGATTTGTCGTTGCTCCGCTTGGGCCATTGGCAGCGTTTACGGTGCCCACACTTTGACTCATGATGGTGCTGATGCCCGTGGGGTTCAGACCTGTGGTGAACTTCGTCGTGGCACCATCAAGGTAAGTGAATTTCGTCGTGCTGCTGTAAGTCGGCACGATCTGTGTTTGAGCAACTGCACTTGCTCCATAGTAAGGCATGAAGGTGAAGGGCACAGCATGGATACGAGCAGCGTAGTTGGAGAAGGTGCTGCCACTGTTGTAACCACGGTCAGGCAACACATTGAAGGTGCCGCTGAATTGGCCGGTGCCTGAGTTGTAGCTCCAGCCTGTGATGGAAAGTCCGGAAGCAGCACCTTGGGTTTCGCCAAAGCTATCCAGAGCTTCACCCGAGAGTCTGCCTGCGCCGACCATGCCATGATTGGTGATGGTGAGCTGATCAATGGCTCCACGTCCGACCGCGGCGGTGAACGGAGTCATGTAGCTGAATGGTCCCTGCGTGGTCGGCAGCGGATTGCAGAAGATGCGGTAGCGCACGGCTGTCTCCACGCCGTTAGCTGTTTCAGTGATGACTTCATAATCGACACCAGGGGTGGCATTAGCCCAGTTGATGAGATCTTCAGAGCATTGGAGGAAGCCAGTGAAGACGGTGCTATTGAGGTAAGTGAAGCGGAACTCGAGGTCAGCGCCGTTCATCGTGACGGTCGGCAGGTTGTCGCGATCACCACCGCTATTCGGGCTGGAGTTGAAGAAATATTCCAGTGTGTCTGGCACTCCGTCACTGTCGGTGTCACCGCCGGCATTCCCTGAGAAACCGTTCGCAGCTAGCCATGAGCCAAAGGTCGCTGGACCACTCAGGGCAGTGTCACTACGGAAGCCAAGCTGCTGGATGCGGGTGTCAAGTGCCACGGCGGTGTCGGCCACGTTGTAGGCGGTGCCGAGGCTAGAATGACGGTCGACGAGGTAGTCGGAGAAGGCTTTTTGTTCACCAAGGACATTTGCGGGGACGTTAGCGGCAGCAGTGAAGTCGAGCGCTTCGTCGATGGGAGCGGAGAGCGTGCCATTGGTGAGAATGTAGCGGAAGTTATCGGCGTTGGCCTTGATCGGATAACTATCGCCGCCTTGGGCGTTGAAGTTCAGGGCTACGCACTGGATCGTGGCGGGCGCACCGGTCAAAACAGTGCCGTTTTCGACGATACGAGCAGTGATGTGACCGGCTTCGTTCACAAGGGCTGCGGAGCGGACTTTCTGCCCGACAGGAAGCGCGGAGTTGTATGAGAAGCGGATGTTGCCGACCTGCGGATAACCACCGCTTTGGTTCGTGGGGCCGGTGCTGACGCCTGCGAGGAAGTTCAGGATGGCAAGCAGGCCGCTTGGCGTGGTATCGAAGACCATGAGCTTGTTGTTGAAACGCAGAGCGTTTTCGATGTCGAGCAGCGAGATGCCTTTGGCGGGCTTGCCGGTGATCGGATTGGCCAGCGGTGCAATTTTGCTTCCATTGGCTAAAACAGAGCCGAGTGAGGCACGGATGCCGCCACCGTTTTTCAATGAGAAGACAGCATCAGCAGCGCCGAGGCCGAGCGCGGTGCGTGCCTTCCAGGCGTTAGCATCTGTGGTGATGTTGCCCTGATTGACTTCCTGCGTGCGGCCAAAGACGCGGTCGCCTTCGAGATAAACATCGGTGTAACCAAAGACGCTGCTGTCCTTTGCCACGACGATAGTGTTGAGCGCATTGGTGATGCTTTGCACGGCGGTGCCGATGGTGCTGCCCGCGATGATGGTGGCGGCCGGGCTGGCCGTGGCATAAGCGATTTGGAGATTGGCTTCGGTGGAGGCATAGGCTCCATTGATGACGGCGTTGAGGTTCGGCATGATGAGCACGCCATCGGCGTCGAAATCGGCAACAAGACGACCAAGATAGCTGAACTCAGTGTCAGTGGTGACGATGAGCGTTGGTTTGCCGTCAGCGCCAGCAGTGAAGATTGGGTAAGCGTCCGCAATGAAGTCGGCGTCATGGCCGTTGAAGCCGACGGCCACGTCATTGGCGTCTCCCATGCGCTCGTGACCACCACCGGCAACCATGATGTCGATGCCGGAGACAAGACCAGCGAGGTCTTTGTTACGTTGAAGCGTATCGAGCTGATCGACGAGGATAATCTTGTTCACGCCGAGGCCTTGCAGGGAATTAACAGCAGTTTGCAGATAGGCGGCGACTTCCTGAAGATCACTGGTAGCAGCATTTGCGTCATCTTTCGGCACGGTGCCGTTCGCTGAGGTCTTGCTGAGCAAATCCCAGGTCGTAGCTCCGACAAAACCGATGCGCTGGCCATTGATCGTCTTGATCGCATAAGGGGCGATCTTGGCCTGCATGTTCACACTAGTGACCTCAAGATTGGCGATGGTGCCTGCCGTGATGGCATTCACATTGGGTGCATTGTTTGCCGTGCCAGCTACGCCGCCAAGACTGAGGTCAGCGCGACCACGCAGGCTGCTATCTGCGGAGAAGTCGAGGTTAGCTGTGATGTGCGGGAACTTGGCACCGACCCAGTTGCCCACAGCGCTACTGCCTGTTGTCGTTGCGGGATAAATGGCGCTTGCAAGCACGGGGGAACCAAGGTCAAACTCATGGTTGCCGAGAGCCGAGACAGTAGTGCCAAAGGCATTCATGATGGCGATGTCAGCGCGGGCAAAGGGCACTGCGGTCGTTGCTGTCGCGGTGGCATTGAAAGTGCCTGCCACGCCGAGTGCGCCGTTGTTGCCGGAATAGACTTGAGCTGTGGTGTGGAGCAGCGAATTGAAGGCCGGGTCAGCGCCGGCAACCAGCCAAGGGCCAGGGATGAAGCTATCGCCCTCACCAATGACGACCGTGTTCGCGTACTGATCGTCGAAGCGATCAATCATCGCGCCCATGATCGGTGCGGTCTGGATGCCGAGCAGGCCGCTCTCACCATAGTAGTGGAGCACTTGCAGCGTGTAGTCGGTGGTTTGATTCAGTTCAAAAACGGTGAGAGTTTGGGAAACTTCGCTGGCTTGGAGAAGGAGCGGTTTACCAGTCGGGCTATCAGCAGCAGAGACCACGACGAGACCTTCGGGATTGAGATCACCGCTGCGGACCAAGCCACCGGCAAAGGTGACGGCGGCTGGATTGGTGACGTCGAACATGAGAGTCATGTGCGAGCGCTCAAGTCCGATGAAAGCGTAGGTGCGGGCACCGAGAGTGGCGATGGTCACGCCCTCTGGTTCGGGGCCTTTATTGTCGCTGCGGCCGTCATCAAAATTCGCTGGGAACTGCGAGGCGATGATGTTTTCAATCATATCTCCGCTATCCCAGATGATGGCTCCGGTGGAGTCGAGGATGGAGAAGGAGCGACCGCCGTAACTGAGGATTTCATCGATGTCGCCGTCACCATCCGTATCGCCGCGCAGTCCGGGGGAATTACAAACGGTGAGGCGGCCAAGGCTGGCTTGGTTTTTCAGCGCGGCGGCATTTGGAAATACGGTGGGATCTAGGGTATAACCGGTAGCGGCACCCACAGTGGTGGTTTCATCGGGATTAAAGAAATCGTTGCGATCATCACCCTCATTGGCGGTGATGTAGTAGGTCTGTCCAGCTGCGGAATAGGAGGCTACAGCATCTGGCATATAGAGGCCAAAGACAGGACTGCCAGTGGTAGGATTCACCAGCGTTGTAGCAGCGCCTGCGGCAGTAAGACCATCGCGATCACTAAAATCGTGGCGGCCAGTGGCGAAGTTCTTTTTCCCAAGCGGCACCACGGAAGTGAAAGTGGCGGTGGCGAGATCAAGAGTGGCAACGGCGTTTGCCTCCTGAAGGGTGACGAGCGCCTTGGTGCTATCTGCGCTGATGGCGAAGTATTCTGGCTCGAAATCGGTGGAGGGCTTGCCGCCTTGGAAAATGCGGACGCCTGCTGCGCTGAGGGCTGCGGATTGGCTATCATAGGTGCTGAAATCTGCGGTGGCGGTAGTCAGCGAAGTAGGCACACCGGTGATTACGGCTGGAACACTAATGATACTCACAGAGCCAACGGTGGTGTCGTTAGTGACGACGGTAGCTGGCGCTCCGTTTACGGCATCCAACTCACCTTCGTTGGCGACGAGCAATTTCGTGCCATCTGGGCTGAACGCGATATGATCTGGATTCGCGCCGACCTGACTGGATCCGATCAAGGCACCCGTGGCAGGATTGATAAAGATCACATAGCCGAGCGCGGACTTGGGCGAGGAAATGATCGCAGCGGCGAGAACGCTTGGATTTCCACCGGTGCCTTTTCTGACCGTTACGGAGGAAACATCATTGCTGGTGAGACCCGCGACTCCGAGCGAGGCTGGAGCGATGGTATTGATGAAAACTGGGGCGGCTGGATTGGTGAGATTGATCACCTGGATGCCGGAGTTGGATGAAGTGAAAGCGCGCTTAGAAAGCGGGTCAAAGGCTGGGATTTCCGCACCATTGGTACTAGCAAGAGGAGCGGCATCCAGATCAATGAAGCCTTTCAGCGTTGAAGTAATCCTACCGTTGATTGGGAAGGAGTTCGGCACGGTGTCATCATTGGTAATGGTGCCGGTTGCAGTCGCATCCGTGATGGCGGCCGTGCCTGCAGTGTTCACGACATTCGAGAGCGTCACGATCAGGGTCTCGTTGGACTCGATGGTGGTGTCACCCGTGAGCAAAACAGAGACGTTTTGCGTGGTGGCGCCGCCCGCGGTGAAAGTGAGCGTGCCCGAGGCGGCGGTGAAGTCACTGCCGGAGGTCGCGGTGCCGCTGGAGGTGGCGAAATCGACCGTGAAGGATCCCAGGAGATCACTGCGAGTAACGGTGAAGTTCAGGGTGCTGCTGCCGCTGTTGCCTTCGGCGATACTGGCATCACCGATGATGATGGTGGTGTCGTTTTGCGGAACTCCTAACGTGAGGTCGCTAGTTAGCCCGCTACCGGTCTTGGTGACGGTAAAGTTCTCCTTCTGGAAAAGGGCATCAAGGGCGGCACTGCTCAGGGCATAGTGGTTATTACCAATCTCACTGACGTTAATCTTCTGGTAGTCCGCGTTGAAGGCGGAAGCTCCTGCAGTGAAGACCGTGTAGCCATGAGCGGCTGTGTCGGCTTGGAACATCTCAGGCGTGTTGTGCTTGATGATCGAATCCGTGGCATTGATGACTGCCTGCTTCTGCGTGCTGTCGAAGGCGAACGAGCCAGGCAATCCGGTAGCAGCTTGGACAGCAGGGGTCATCAAGCCTTCCACCGTTGTGAAGGCACCGCTCACGGCTCTACGAAACTCGGACGAAGACGCAGAGGGCACGGTGAAATCAACCACCTTCTGGCCATTGGTGGCATTATTCTTGCCGATGAGTTCGGCGTGAATGTCGCCGGAGACGATGATGGCATCATGCTGGGCAAAGAGGTCGATCATGCCCTGACGGAACTGCGGGAAGCCAGCAGGCTCATCCGCATTGAGGAGGAATTCCACGAGGAATTGCGACGGAAGGCTCGCAGGAATCGTCACCCCACTGATCGTTCCCTGAGTTGGCAGAGCCAGCCCGTTAGGCAGGTCACCCAATTCGAGTTTGATGGGTGTGTAAGGCGTGGAACTGGCCACCACACGCCATTTGTTACCAGCAGCAGTGCTATTGGCGAGGGCGGTCGCTAGGAAGGTCTGCTGGGCGGTATTATAGAAGGCCTGATCACGACCGAGTGCACCACTGGAAAGCAGGAAGGCCTGATAAGTGTAACCTGCAAAGAGCTGGAAGGTTTGATTCACCACTTGATAGCGGCTACCGAAGTCGCTGAACACGCTGGTCTTGCCTAGGAGGTAATACGAAAGACCACGAGGCATGGCGGCGAGAGCTGCCGCGTCAAACGGTGCTGTCTGTCCTGCCGCGACGAAGGCCTGATTGATGAAATTCGCATCCTGGAATCCTACGATTTGGGCATCTGCATAGGCTGCACCGGTAGTGATCGCGGTCTGTCCCGCTGGCAGCGAGGCCAAGGCGCTGTTGGCGGAGGCTGCCATGATGGCCTTATAAACACCCTTCACGGCCGCGTAAGCCGAATCATCGATGTTGACATACTGGGCAAAGTTACTGCGAATGCTGGGCCAAGCGGCTGCGGTAAAAGTGGGGACATCCAATCCATTGGCCGCAGCAAGAGTGGCGATGACATTGGCTTCCGTCATCGGAATGCCAGACGGGATCGCATTTTCAGGAATCAAATGGTCAGCGCGGTTGGTGCGGATGTCGGTGAGAATCAGGTCGAGATTGGTGCCGAAGTTGAAGGCATCATAAATCACGGTGTTCGGGTAGAGGTCCGTGCTGTCGATTTCGAGACCGGCGCCAGTGGCAGCCATGCCGCGCTCGGTCGGGAGGAATTCCATCCAGGCTTGCTCGCCGTTCTTCTTGCGGTTCGTCTGCTGTTCATTGACCTTGCCGTCGAAGTAGGTGGCGTTGTCTTTCCAGTTGTCATCGCTGAACTCATGGTCGTCCCAGATGCTGATCATTGGGAAGAGTTCATGCACGCGCTGGAGCTGGGCGTCCTGGCGGATGGTCTTGTAAACGTCGCGGTAGTTGCCGACCGACTGCGCAGCGTAGTTACCACTGCCGAGATTGATGGCCTCTGCAGGGTTGGAGAAGACCATGGCGCGCTCTGGCGACGATGTCTGGAAGCTCGGATCGCCCGTGGTCTCATAAACGTAGTCGCCGAGGTTCAGCACGAAGTCGATGCTGTTCTGCTCACGCTCTGCAAGCTGGCGCAGCACGTTGAAGTAGCGTCCCACGAAGTCATTGCAGTTGATGGCGGCGTACTTGACCGTGCGGGTCGATCCTGCGGCAGGCGCGGTCTTGGTGCGGCCAATCGGCGAGCGCTGTCCATTGTAGCTGAACTGGTAGTAATAGGTCGTGTCAGCGGAGAGGCCAGTGACCTTGGCTTTCACCACGCCGTCATGCGCGGATTGAGCGGTCAGCGTGCCGCCGGTCCACACGTTCGTTCCGCCGAGAGCCGCAGTGGTGCCCACGTTCGCCAGTGTCCCCGAGGTGCTCATGTGCAGCGTCACCGTCCGGTTCACCGCCGTGTCTCCATCCATCAATCGTGTCCAAAGAATCACGCTGCTGGAGCGGGGATCGCCAGAGGCGACAGATTGAGGGAAGTAAGCCGAACCAAAAGCAGGAGCTACCTGGATGATGAAGGTGGAGCTGGAGGCAAGCCCCCCGTCAGTGGCAGTCAACTTGACCACGACATTGCCGAGATCCACCGCAGTCGGAGTGCCGACGAAGGTGCGGGTGGCAGGAGTGAAGCTGAGCCATGCTGGAAGCGGGCTATTGTCGGAAAGAGTTGCTGAATAAGTCAGCGACTGGCTTTCCGGGTCCGCGAAGGTGTTCAGCGGAATGACATAGGAGAAGGCAGTGCCTTTCGTGGCAGGCTGGCTAGATAGGTTGCTGGCCAAAACAGGTGGCTGGTTTCTAATGCCGGGAGAGCCAACTTCATTGGAAGAATTGGCTGCTACGAAGGCACCGTTGACGCCTACAGCGCTGAACTGTGTGATGGCAGCTACGTTAACCGCGGCTGAGTTGTCAAAGGTTGTAAAAGGCGCTGCGGAAGGCGAGAGCGCAAAGCTTACATTTGCCTGGCGCACGTTGTTGGTATCGTAGAGATTTACCGCATCGCCACCGGTGCTGAGACCGATGCCGCCACCACTGTAGGCACCGATTTGAAGAGTCGCGGGAGGACTGGCTCCGAACCAATTCGAGAGGAAGGTGGCCTTCGTGGTCGAAAGCGTCGCGGTTTCGATGAAGATCACCGATTCACCCGGCGCGATGCTTGTGATGCCAGTCAATGCCAGGGCGGCGGCCGGGGATTCGGAACTGTCGTCCACCTTCCAGCCAGTGATATCGACGCTGCGAGCGCCGGTGTTGGTGACCTCAAACCAATCGGCGGCGACAGGACTGTTGCCGCTGCTCCAGGGTGCGACTTCGGTAACGCGAAGCATGCCGGGGGCAGAGAAGCCAGGCGAGCCGATCTCTACTGCACTGGTAGCTGCCACAAAGGCACCGTTCACTCCAGTGGTGCTCAACAAGCTGATGACCGCATCGTTGGCCGCAGCGGTATTGTCGAAGCTTTGGAAAGGTGAAACGACGTCTGCGGCGGCGAAGCTCACTCCTGAATGCCGTGTGCCGCCCGCTGTGAAGAGATTCACTGCATCACCGCCAGTGCTGAGACCAATACTGCCACCTTGATAAGTGCCGATTTGCAGGCCTGCTGGCGTGCTACCGCCGAACCAAACTGTTTTAAAGGTGTCCACGATGGTGGCCTGATTAGCGACGGTGCTTTCGATGAAAATCACCGACTCACCCGGTGCGATGCTGGTGATTCCGGTCAGTGCGATGGCGGTGGCGAAAGCATTTGAGTTGTCGTCCACTTTCCAACCGGTGATGTCCACTGCACTGGCGCTGATGTTGGTGACTTCAAACCAATCGCCACCGACGGCGCCGTTGCTGCTGGCCCAAGGTGCCACTTCGGTAATGATGAGTGCGGGAGGTGCAGGTGTCTCGACGACCTGATCGGTGACGGTCAAGGTGTAGTTCACGGTCACATCCGGCGTGGTGCCAAGGGTGGCGTCGTCCGCATTGATGGTGACGGCGTAGCTGGTCTTCGTCTCGAAATCGAGCACGACACCCGATTTGAGATACAAGGCATTGCCAGTGATCTGGAAGGAGGCTGCATCAGTTCCGGTGAGGCTCAGCGTATTCGTGCCGAGGCCGTCGTCGGTCACAACGATATCGCCGACCTTGAACGGAGAAGCCATGCTGGTGTTCTCCTCAAGAGAATTGACTGCATTGTCCAGCACCACAGCTGTCGGAGCTGCATTCGGCACTGTGGAAGGCGCATAGACCCAGAGCTGCGGATACTCGATACTGCCGCCGCCGTTTTCATTGACGACATAGATATTGCCCGCGCGGTCCATCGTGATGCCTTCAGGCTGCTGGTCTGCGGCGGAGAGAGGATTGCCGGCATCGGAGGTGATGTTCAGCGTGCTCGTGATATTTCCTGAGCGGTCCACATTGACGACACGTGCATTCTCCTGGCCTAGGATGAGCAGGTTGCCCGCCTGCGCTTGGCCCGTCATGGAAGGCAGATTGGAGAGCGCAAAGACATCCGCCACATCCGTCATGCCGAGCAGCGTGGTATCAAAGAGATTGGTCGAGTTCACCGTCGTAGGCGAACCATTGGTCGCTGTGCCTGCATTCCAATCAATGCCCGTCTGGAAAACACCAATCGGTGTCTTTTCCTTGAGCACGATGAATCCACTTGTTTGCGGGTCCCAAGACATGCCTTCAGTTCCAGTGTTGTCATCAAAGGTACCTAGATCCACTGTCTGCGCTGCCGCACGAGTCAGTGTAGTGCCGCCCACATAGGTAAACTTCACCAACTGACGCTCACGCTCCTCACTGAAGACAAACTGACCACCGCCGATGTAAGTGATGCCCTCTGGATCGTAAAACTCGGTTCCCTGTGGTTTCGCTGCGTTCAGTTCCAGCGTCATCGTGTCCACCAATTGGCCTGACTTGGTCACTTGCGTGATGGCACGGCCACCGTCACCGCAAATGAAGAGCGTGTCGGTATCCCAGTTATAGGCCACCCCAGAGGCTTCATCGCAAAGCAAATTACTCACCGGCGTGCCTACCGGCAATGCGGTGCGCCGATACTCAGGCAAATTGATGCGAGCGACGCGGATGTAAGTGGAGAGGTCCACTGAGGTTAATGTGGGCGCGGTAATGTCGCCAGTGAGACCCGTAAGTTGGGTGAGAACATAGTTACCTGCATTAGCGCCTCCGATGGTGCTCGTCGAAGTCACCGCGATGCCGGTGCCGATGGCGGATGAAGCAAAGGTGCCGATGCCATTAAAAGTCACAACATCGGGCGCGATCACACCTGTCAGCGTGCCAGTGATGGTGGCGTTTGTGTTGCCATCAAAGGGCTTCGGTGTCACAGCTGCGCTTGAGACTGTGAGCGCAAGTTGCGTGATGTTTGCACTCAGACCCGTGGGCTGCGAAAGCACGTAGCTCCCTGCTGCAGAACCGGACAGTGTGTAGCCCGTAACGGTAACTGCGATGCCATTGCCGAAACCTGCCGCTGCAAAAGTAGCGACCGGCGTACCGCTCAGCGTGACATTACCGACATCAGCTGGAAGCACACCCACTAAAGTTGGCGTGCCACTCAACGTTGCGCTGTTGGTGCGGTCATATGGTTTGTTGTCTGCAGTTAAACCACTGATAGTCAAAGAGACCGCAGGACTCACGGTGATCGTTCCTGCCATGTAAGTGATGGCGTAATTGGAGGAAGTGAAGCTGCCACCTGTAGCTAGCGATGCGACGACCGAGGTCGCATAAGTGCCCGCAGGATCAGCCGCCGCTGCGCCTGAACCATAAGTGATCGTGACAGAGCCAATCGTTTCGCTGTTTGCCAGCCCGCTGCTGGTGAAAGCTGTGGAACCAGCGCCGCCCGTGAGCGTGACGTTAAGATTCTTGCTTACATCGTTTGCCGTGACGGTCAGTGCTTTCGCTGAGACGATGTTACCAGTGGCTGCTGTAGTGACATTTACCGTTGTGGCACCTGCACTCGTGAGCGCGATGTTCTGTGAATTCAAGCTGCCAAGCACAGCGGCGTTGGCACTCAAGCGAACTGAGAGTGTGCCGTTCACGCTGCCGCTAGCTGGAACGAAACTGGCAGTACTTGCGAAGGCCGTGCCGTCACTGGAGACCTCAAAACCCGCAGGTGCTGTGGCGGTGATGTTAGCGGTCAAATTGCTGCCCGTGACAGGAAACGTCTGCACAGCCGATGCAGTGCCGTAAGTCGTGGTGAAGGCCGCTGCTGTCGCGGTGCCAGTGATGACCGGCGTGACGACTGAAGCAGGTGCCAAGGCCACGCCCTTAACAGTAGTGCCAGCAGGTGCCGTATAGAGTATCACGTTGCTCGCCGTAGTTATGCTAATAGTCGCATTGTATCCAGCAGTGTCGGCAAGTCGGATAACGTTATTCGCCGCTGTGGCACCCGTGCCGCTGCTCACAAAAAGAGTCGCGCCATTGCCATTGTCCACCGCCGCAAGACCAAAACCCCCGAAGGTGGTGATGTAGCTGCCATTTGCGGTCCATGTGCCACTGACTAGAGAAAACTTTTGGATGGTCCCAGCCGTGGCTGACGTGTTGTTCGTCACGTAGAGCACGTCGAAAACAGAACCATTATCTCCTGACGAGATCAGGAAAAAGTCTTGGAACGTGGCATTGTTGGTCAAACCAGGAAGACCCGTGATCGTGCCTCCTGTGGCAGCAGAGACCGTGGAAACGGCAAGAGTGGTGACTACAGCGGAGTTTTGTCCGACATACACCGTGCCGCCGAAGGCCTTGATGGATCGGACGTTCCCAGCTGGGCTGGCACCAGTAGCACTATTGGTGAAGATGCCACCTTGATCCGCGATGAACCATGTCGTGTTGTTGATAGAACTCGCTGAGCGTGTCTGATTGCCTGATGCACCAGTATAAGTGGTGCCCAGTGCAAAGTTCCCAGCGCTATTCAGTGTTCCTACACCGCGTGGCAAGAAGGTGTTAGCGTTACCAGTGGTCGTATTTGAATTGTGCCCGGTGAAGGTGAGCAATGACCCGTCATTGCTGCGTGAGAGATAGCCAGTGCTGCTTGCTGAACCGCTCGTGCGCAGCACGCCAGAAGGAGTCGCTGTCGTGCCATCAATGGCAATCACATTCCCTGGCGTCTGACCAGCCGTGCTTGGATTTAACCCCACGATAGAAAAGGCGCTGTTGTTAGCCGTAGCTGCATCCGCTCGGAATACGGCGATGTCGCCCGCACTGAAAGCCGCAGCTTGCACATTCGATGATTGGCCGAGCAAGCAACCGGCTGAGACCACCAAGGATTTGAGGAGCAAGGATTTTAGTTTCATAAATATCGTTTTGAATCGCGGCGATTTATGGAGCCTCTTTTCAATACAGCGTTCATTTCTGTGTGACCTTTTTGTTGAATTTTGTGTTATGTTTCAGGCTCGTCACACAAAGCCTATCGTCATTGAGAATTGGGGTGACGACCGCCCTAACAACTGATCCGTTGATGAACCGTAAATGTCACTCTCAATGAGTTGCTGAGACCGCATCTGGCTTGTGACTTGGAAACAAACTTTTGCCTTTTCCATGCGAGCACACACATCCACTTCATTAACACTTCTCTCTGTGGCTGTCTTCACGGTTATCGTCTTGAAGGCTTCCAGTCGTGAGGCTTCGAAGTTAGAACCTGTAACTCTGGAAAGCTCTCCGCCCGAGTTAGCTTTACTCATGGGAGAGCTCCAGAGACTCACTCATAAGATGGCCCTGTCCGCAGACGCGGGGAATGCAGAGCTGGCTAATTTTTACATGCACGAGTCTCTGGAGCAGATGAAGAAGATTCAAACCGAAGTGCCAGAATATGAAGGCCAGCCCGTGGCGCTGCTGATGGATCGCCTGGGACTACCTGCGTATGCGACGATGCAAGAAGCCGTGAATGCCAAAGACAAACAACGGATGCTCGCGGCACTGGATACAGTCGTCCAGAGCTGCAATGCCTGCCATGCAGCCACGCTGCATCCATTCATCCGCATCACACGCGGCACCGAGGTGAACCCATTCAATCAATCATTCAAGCCGTGAAACTTGTTCTCTGTCTATTGTTCGCGACAACAGCGATGTTCGCTCAAACGCCTAATCGCGGCGTCGTCAGCATCGCAGGTTCGAAGAAGGGTCAGGTGGTCAATCGCTGCCTTGGCTTCATCGTCGAGAAGGAAGGCTTTGTGCTTACGAACTATGACAATCTCACCTCGCAGCCAGACGGGCGACTTTTAGAAAAGTTTGAGGTCACGTCTGGCGTGAAGCGTTATGACGCAGAAATCATCGGCGTCGAACCGACGATCAACATGGGCATCCTGAAGCTCGAAACAGAGGAGACTTTCACACCGGTCGTTTGTGCCGTGAAGCGTGACATCGCTCCAGGCCTGTTATTGCAGGCTGTTTCGTTTGAAGGTGGTTCTTTAAAATCAATCGACGGTCAGGTGACCGCACTGAATACGAAGCTCTGTTATCAGCACAGCCTCGGCTCCACCATGTTTCGTGCAAAGATCACGATCCCCGCTGCATCGCTTGGCGGACCCGTCTTTTATGCTGACACGGGCGAGGTAGCAGCTCTGTTTACAGGCTACAAGCCTGAAGTCGAACCAGGCCATGCTGAGGACACGAGCGAGACGCATCTGCTACCGATCAATCTGTGCTTTAACATTTATGAAAGCCTCAAAACCAAGCGCAGCCTCAAATCTCCGTGGACGGGCTTCTCCGTTCGCCCTCTCAACGAACAAGAGAAGCCACTTTTCCCAACAGCCAAAAAACACCATGGCGGCGTGGCCATTGAAGCTGTTTGGGAAAACAGTCCTGCACAAAAACTAGGCATCCGAGTTGGTGACATCCTGGTGCAGTTCTCTTACAACCGCATCCTCAGCGTCGCCGACTTCCAAAAATGGCTCTACATGTATGGCGTTGGCCATCCGGTAAAACTCATCATTCTAAGGAATGGCATCGAATATCTGATGACGGATTATGTGATCGAAGAACGCCCACAGTGGGCAAAGCCGATGTAGTGAAGCCTAACCGGCCGTCTGTTTACAAGAGGACGCGCGATTAGCGACATTCTATGAAACAGCTCTCTATAAGGCAGTTTAAACGTAACTGCATGGCTTCTGCTGAAGTGCCTGCGTTACATCCAAATGAGTGACATTTTAGCCATGTGAAACCTTCGACACTTCGATCTTTGTGTCGTCAACACTTGGATCAGACTTCGAAGCGACAGCCTATGCGGCAGACACTGCCATCTGATATCCTTTAACATTCCATGCAATGAATGATCCAACTCAAATGATTGCTGATGTTACTAGGCTTCAAGGGTGGTGATTGGTCATGAAGTGGAACCTACGTTGAGCTATTCTTATCTCGACTTTCAAGCGCGTTTTGTGCTTAGCAAACCCCACACCTAACATCATGTGTGCCAGTCATAAGCCGATTGCGTGACGAAAAACTCACTGTCAAAAATGTCGCCATCCGAGAAGCGACGAAAGCAAAATTAGCAGGACATGTAGTCGAGGACACTAACCCCCAGTTCGTCATGCTCGCAATCCCCCACTCCGGCACTAACAACATCTTCGTTCGCACCGTCGCGTTTTATGTCTGCGGCTTTGTCTCCTTTCTTCTGATGAGCTCCATGGCATCAGCGCAGTCCTTCACGTCTACCACCGCCACGACTGCCTGGAATGCAGCGCGATGGAACAACACCACAGATGTCGCGCCCTATACCAGCACCTTCACTGCGAACAACGCTGTTTCATTCACCTCAGGCAGCTACACATTTGCAGGCATGGGTGCTTCGACAAATGTGGGCAATGTCACGGTGGCGAGTGGTGTGACGGTGAACTTTGCATCCATCGGAAGCACCTATGCCACCAACGGAGCCGTTCGAACATTCAACTTGGGCTCTGGTTCGCTCTTTGACTTTAATGGTCAACAAATCTCTACCGCGGCGGGGACTGGATTTATCATCAGCGGTTCCGGCGTATTCGCCACTGGCACCTACACGAGCACCAGCAACGCCCAATCGTTTACGATCAACTCGGGCACTGTGATTGCCCGGGGAACGACAGGTTTGGGAAACGGAGCTACCAGTGTGCTTAACCTCAATGGTGGAACAGTCGCATCCAATGCCACCCGAGTCTTCGACAACACTCGTTTCGGCGGCGGCATCGTCATCGGCGGCAACGTTCAGTTTGGTGAACTCGCGACGGTTGTCTCACTCGCAAGCAGCTCGGCTAACCTCTCGTTTGCCAACAATGTGGGTTTGGGAAGCAACACGCGGACTTTCACTCAAGGCAACAACGGAACCAATACCTTCAGTGGCATCATCAGCAACACTTCCGGCGGCCTCACTTTCGCTGCCAATGCAAACACCGACGGGCGTTTCGAACTCACGAACGCCGCCAACACCTTCACGGGCGACATCAACGTCAACGGAGGCGAAGTCCGCTTCACGACGGACGGCAGCATGGGCAATGCCGCCAACGACCTCATTATTGACGGCGGCCGCTTTTCAAAAGCAAGCGATGCGACAACAGTAACATTGGGCGCGGGGAGAACCATCGCTGTTGGCGACGGCGTCGGAACCGGAATCAGCTCGCCCGGCACTGGGACTCTGACCTACAACGGAGTAATCGCTAACAAATCCGGGGAAACAGGCTCCTGGGCGAAACAGGGCGGCGGCACGCTGGCTTTGGGCGGGGTGAGCACTTACACGGGTGACACCGCGATCAACAACGGCACGATGCAGCTCACGACGGGCAATGACCGTCTGCCCACGACCACGACGGTCAGCCTGGGACAAGCAGCGAGCGCCAACCTTGGTATACTCGACCTCAATGGGCGCAGCCAGCAAATCGCAGGTTTGAACTCTGTGACGGGCACCAATGCGACGGCCAACAACAACACCGTGACCTCGGCTACAGCCGCCACATTGACTCTCGGCGGCAGTGGAAGCTACAGCTATGGCGATGGCACAAACGCCAACTCCGGTGTCATCACTGGATCCATCACCTTGGTCAAAACCGGCAGTGGCACACAGACCTTTGGCGAGGCCAATACCTACACGGGCAAGACCAGCATCACGGGTGGGTTTATTGCTGGTAGCGGCGAGAGCATCTTTGGAACGAATCCTGGCAGCTTCACGGCTGATCAGATCACGCTCGATGGCGGTGGCGTGAAGGCAACCGGCAGCATCAGCTTCAGCAGCAACCGCGGCATCACCCTTGGCTCCAGCGGCGGCACGCTGGACACGAATGGAAACAGCATCAGCCTCACCAATGTGGTCACTGGTAGCGGTCTGCTGACAAAACAGGGCGCTGGCACCCTGACCCTTGTGGGGACGAACACCTATTCCGGCAGCACCACGATCAGTGGTGGCACCCTACAAATCGGTAGTGGCGGCACGACAGGCACACTCGGCAGCACAAGTGCAGTCACGAACAACGCAGCGCTGGTCATCAATCGCAGCGATTCCATCGCTGTCACACCTGTGATCT
>Ga0164295_10001687_pt1 | contig 18355 bp, 19 predicted proteins | sample GEODES006metaG_FD_111798 | JGI IMG/M metagenome (GOLD analysis project Ga0164295, IMG submission 111798) | Oligotrophic lake water microbial communities from Sparkling Lake, Wisconsin, USA - GEODES006 metaG | ecosystem: Environmental > Aquatic > Freshwater > Lake | place: USA: Sparkling Lake... | reverse complement strand
GAACTGCCGTCGGCTTCGCCTGGGGTAAGAGGGCAATGCCGTGCGGTTCGATGAAGGCCTCGCTTCCGCGTTTGCCGGCGTGGCTCTGGCGAACGTTTCGCGGGCCTTTCCCCATAAGCTCGATCACCTGATCGTGGCGGGCTACGAGCCGCATGCCGCGAGCCACGTGACGCTGCATCCGGCGTTCTTCGGCAGCTACGACTGGCACTCGGCCGTGCACATGCACTGGCTGCTGGTTCGGATCCTCCGGCTCGAGCCCGGCGTGCCTGAGGCCGCTGCTATCCGCGAGCTGTGTGCCGAGCGGTTCACACCGACGGTGATGGGGCGGGAACTCGACTACCTCCGATCGCCGGCGGGCAGAACGTTCGAGCGTCCCTACGGCTGGGCGTGGCTGTTGGAACTGCGGGCGGAACTGGAGCGGCTCCGAGCGACCGAACCGTCGGCGGCCGACTGGGCGGCGGCGGTCGATCCGATGGCACGAGAAATCGCCGGGCGACTGCTGGCGTTCGTGGCCTCCGCGCCCTACCCGATCCGCACCGGCACCCATGCCAATACAGCCTTCGCGTTGATCCTCGCGATCGACTTCGCGCGGACCTGCCACGATCCCGCGCTGGAGGGCGGGCTGACTGAGGCAGCCGACCGCTGGTATCGAGCGGATCGTGCGGCACCCGTTGCCTATGAGCCGTCTCTCACCGATTTCCTCTCGCCGATCCTCGCCGAGGCCGCGGCGATGCGGGCGGTGCTGCCAGAGGCCGACTTCCGGGCGTGGCTCGACACCTTCCTCCCCGACGACCTCGGGCCGCTGGGAGAGTTGCCCCGCGTGGTGAACCGGCACGATCCCCAGATCGCCCACCTCGATGGGCTCTCGCTCTCGCGAGCCTGGATGCTCGGGCGGATTGCCAGCGGCCTGCCTGCTGGCGATGCTCAGGTTGCAGACCTGCTCGCAGCCTCGAGGCGGCATCTGGAGGCAGGGCTACCACGGACGGTCGGCGGGGAGTACGTCGGCGAACACTGGCTCGCATCGTTCGCGGCGTTGGCGCTGGGCGATGTGCCCTGAGGTGGGGACACGCGGTTTCGGGGTGTTGCATGACCATCATTGGGGTCGGGGATCGTGCGCTGGCAGTGCTCGTGGCCGCGGAGTCTGCCGAGGCGGCGATGGCGCGGGTGCGGGGCATCGCGGCGGCGATCGATGCCGCCATCATCCCCGGCGTGGTCGACGTGGTGCCGTCGCCCGATCGGGTGACCGTGGTGTACGACCCGTTGCGGATCGCGTCGGTTGCCACGATTCGGGAAGCCGTGGCATCGGCTGCGGCGGCTGCGAATGAGACGCCGGTGGCGCGACCGGGCGTGTGTCATGAGATTCCGGTGTGCTATGGCGGCGACCACGGCCCCGATCTGGAGGAGGTGTGCCTCACACACGGCCTTTCGCGACCAACGCTGGTGGCCCTCCATACCGAGCCTGAGTACCTCGTGCAGGCGATCGGTTTCCTGCCGGGGTTTGGCTATCTCGCCGGCCTTGACCCCAGGCTCGTGACGCCGCGGCGCGGCACCCCGCGGCTGCGGGTGCCCGCAGGGTCGGTTGGAATCGGCGGACCACAGACCGGCGTGTATCCGTTTGCCAGCCCGGGGGGCTGGAATATTCTCGGCATGTCGCCCGCACGGCTCTTCGATGCAGCGCGGGTGCGGCCGTCGCTGCTCGAGGTGGGCGACCGCGTGCGATTCGTCGAGATCACGCCCGACGAGTTGCTGGAGCCACGCGGCGGCGAGGCACAACCACCGCGGCATTCGGCCGACGTGCCGGGGCGATCACTCACGGTGGTCAAGCCCGGGCTGTTCACCACGATTCAGGATCTCGGCCGACCTGGATACCGTGCGGCCGGGGTACCACTATCGGGGGCGGCCGACGCCGTGTCGCTGCGGCTGGCGAACCTGCTCGTCGGCAATCGCGAGGATGCCGCAGCGCTCGAGGTCACGCTCCTGGGTCCGGACATCCGCTTCGAGGCGGCCGCGGTCGTGGCGGTCACGGGGGGGGAGTTTCCCGGGCTTCCGTCGGGCCGGCCGCTCCTGGTGTCGGCGGGTGACGTGGTCAGGATGGGCCATGCCGTCCGCGGCTGCCGCGGCTATCTCGCCATCAACGGTGGCATCACCGTTGATCGCGTGCTGGGCAGCGCCAGCACGTTCACGGCGGCGCGGTTCGGCGGCATCAACGGCCAGCCGCTGGCGGCGGGAGACCGGGTGCCTCTCGGCCCGAGCGACGTCGTCAATGCCGTCGCCCTCGGGCAGGCCTCCCCCGTCGCCGATGGGCTCGTCCGCCCCGCCACCCTCCGGATGATCCCGGGTGAGCAGTCCGCTAAATACGGCGAGGCGATCTGGTCGATGACCCACCGCACGAGCAGCCGCTCTGATCGGATGGGGGTGCGGCTGGAGGGGGAGCCCCTCGGCGGTGGCCTCGAGGGAGCCGGGAGCATGCGGTCGGTCGCCGTGTTGCCCGGCACGGTGCAGGTGCCCCCCGACGGTCAGCCGATCGTGCTCCTCGCCGACGCCCAGACGATCGGCGGCTATCCGGTGATCGGCCACGTGATCGTAGCCGATCTGCCCGTGGCGGCGCAGCTGCGGCCGGGTGATCTGGTCTGCTGGCGACAGGCGACAATCGAGGAAGCCCATCAGGCGCTCCGCGATCGTGAGGCGGCTGCGTCGGTGCGGTTTGGTCTGACCCGCCCGGGGGAGAGGCGATGATGTCGGGAACGGCCCGGACCACCGACCTCAACTGCGATCTGGGCGAGGGGGCTGCGCACGATGCGGAGCTCATGCCGCTGATTTCCTCCGCCAACATCTGCTGCGGTGTCCACGCCGGCAGCTTCGATCTGATGGCTGAAACGGTGGCACTCGCGAGCCGCCATGGGGTGGCGATTGGTGCGCACCCGGGCCACCCCGATCCCGCCCACTTCGGCCGCCGCGAACTGACAATCGAGCCCGCGGCGTGCGCTGCCCTCATCGCCTCGCAGGTGGCGGTCGTTGCGGCCGTCGCCGGCCCGGCCCTGCGGCACGTCAAGCTTCACGGGGGGCTCTATCACCAGGTCGGCCGCGACCCTGCCCTTGCCAACGCCGTGGCGACGATGCTCGCCGAGCGGTGGCCGCGGCTCGTCGTCTACGCGATGGTGGGCACAGCGCTGGTGTCAGCGGCACGGGCCCGCGGCCTCGTCGTGGCCGAGGAGGCATTCATCGATCGTGGCTATGTGGCGGACGGCGCGCTCGTGCCGCGAGCGGCCGCCGGCGGCGTGCTGGACGACCCAGCCGCGGTCGCGGCCCGCGCGGTACGACTTGTGACCGCGGGCACGGTGCAGACGGTGGACGGCCGCGAGATCACGGTGCGGGCCGACACGCTCTGCATCCACGGTGACGCGCCGGCCGCGGTGGCGATCGCGAGAGCGACGCGGACGGCCCTCCACGATCAGGGCATCGCGATCCGCCCCCCGGCTTGAGTCGTGGCTACGCGTACCGATGCGGGCCGCGTCAGGCGACGCCCCACTGCCGGATCGCCTCGTAGGCTGCGATTGCGGCACAGTTCGAAAGGTTGAGGCTCCGCACCTCAGGCCGCGACGGGATCGTCAGCAGTCGGTCGGAATGCGGCTGGGTGATCTCGGGCGGCAACCCCTTCGACTCCTTGCCGAACACGAGCACGTCTCGCGGTGTGTAGGCCACCTCGGTGTATGGCCGCGTCGCCCGGGCCGAAAACAGCCACATGCCGCCGGCCTTCGAGGCGGCGAGCCGCTCCTGGAGGTGGGCCCAGGAATCGACCACTTCCCACTCCAGTTCGTCCCAGTAGTCGAGCCCGGCCCGCCGCAGGTAGTAGTCGTCGATCTGGAAGCCGAGCGGCCGCACGAGCCACATCTTCGCGGCGATCGCGACGCAGGTGCGGCCAACGTTACCCGCGTTCGGGGGGATTTCGGGCTCGTGCAGCACGATGTGGAGCTGGGGGTCGTATCGCATGCCTATGGATCGTGTCGCCGGCCGGGGGCTGTGCTGCCGGGGGAGAGGGTCGCTGCCGATGGGGCCGGAGTGTATCGTCTCGGCGGGATCGCGCGGGCGGGTTTCGCGTTGCCGCCCGCCGGTGGATCGCGGGTTGATATGGCCGGCAAGGGCACGTCTGCTATGGTTTTACGGGTCGCGTGAGTCGCGCTGGATCGGTGGCTGGACAGATGAGTGGGCGAGGAGAGACCGTGGTCGAACTGAAGCGAAATCCTACGAGGGCGGTGCGGATCGGGAGCATCACCATCGGGGCCGGACATCCCATCGCCGCCCAGAGCATGACCGCCACCCACACGCAGGACGTGGAGGCCACGCTCGCACAGGCCAACGCCCTCCATGCCGCCGGCGCGGGCGTGGTGCGGATCGCCGTCGACTCGAAGAAGGATGCCGCGGCCCTCGAGGCCATCCGGGCCGGCACCCCGGCCAACCTCGCCATCGACCTCCAGGAAAACTACCGCCTCGCCCTCGAGGTGGCCCCGCACGTTGACAAACTCCGCTACAACCCCGGCCATCTCTATCACCACGAGCCGACGAAGCCCTGGCAGGAGAAGGTGAGGTTCATCGCGGGCGTGGCGGCCGAGCACGACTGCGCCCTCCGCGTGGGCGTGAACTGTGGCAGCGTTGACCCGGCCAAAAAGGAACAGTTCGCGGCCGACGACTCGATCGGGCCGATGCTCGCCAGCGCCTTTGAGCACTGCGAACTGCTCGATTCGCTCGGCTTCACCCGCTATGCCGTCTCGCTCAAAGACTCCGACCCTCAGAAGGTGATCGAGGTCAACCGTCGGTTTGCGGAGCAGCGGCCCGACGTGCCCCTCCACCTCGGCGTGACCGAGGCCGGGATGCCCCCCGACGGAATCATCAAAACCCGGATCGCCTTCGAGCAGTTGATCTCGCGGGGTATCGGCGACACCGTCCGCGTCTCGCTGACCGTTTCCAACGCCGACAAGCCAGAGGAGATCGCCGCCGCCAACGCCATCCTCGCCGACATTCAGGCGGGCCGCGTGCGGAGTGTCGTCGACTACGGCCTCTCGTCGCTCAACATCATCTCCTGCCCGAGCTGCTCGCGGGTCGAAAATGAGGCCTTCATCGACCTCGCGAAGCAGGTGAAGACGATGACGGCGTATGCCGCCGACCATGCGATCACGATCGCCGTGATGGGCTGCCGCGTGAATGGCCCGGGCGAGACCGACGATGCCGACCTCGGCCTGTGGTGCGGTCCCACGCACGTCAACCTCAAGAAACGGAGCGCCGAACTCGGCGCCTTCCCCTACGAGGCCATCCTCCCGCGGCTCCGCGAGGAGCTCGACAAGCTGATTGCGGAGCGGACCTGACATGCACCTCCTGCCGATCGTGGATGGAAACGGTGCGTCGTGCGGTGTGGCGGGGAGCCCCCTGCCCTCGGTGCCGCCGGTGGATCCCGCCACCTGCCGCGGCACCTTTGCGATGGTGAGCCTCGGCTGCCCTAAGAACCTCGTCGATGGCGAGCGGATGCTCGGGCTGTTGCGGGAGGACGGCTGGCAGCTCGTGGCCGAGCCGAAGGGCTCCGACCTCGTGATCGTCAACACCTGCGCCTTCATCGACGCCTCGCGGGCCGAGTCGTACGCCGCGATTCACGAGATGCTCAACCTCAAGAAGGCGGGCGACACCCGGGGAGTGATCGTCTCGGGATGTCTCGCTGAGCGGCAGAAGGAGGGCTTGCTCGAGGAGCTGCCCGGGCTCGACGCGGTGATCGGGGTGTTCTCGCGGGATGAGATCGCCAAGGCCGCCGAGCGGCTGATCGGCGGGCTCGGCGACCAGCGGAGCATCTTTCGGCCGGCACCGGCGCGGGCCCTCGACGACTCCGGCCGGATGCGGGTCACTCCGCGGCACATGGCCTACCTCAAGATCTCCGAGGGCTGCGACCGGACCTGCACGTTTTGCGCGATTCCAAAGATGCGGGGCGAGCACGCCACCAAGCCAATCGAGGAGGTCGTGCGCGAGGCCCGCGAACTCGCGGCCGACGGCGTGAAGGAGCTGGTGATCGTCGCCCAAGACACGACCTACTACGGGATGGACCTGTACGGCGAGCCGCGGCTGGTGGAACTGCTCGACGCGCTGGAGGAGGTCGAGGGCATCCAGTGGATCCGGCTGATGTATCTCTACCCGATCTTCTTCACCGACCAGCTGGTCGAGAAGATCGCCTCGAGCCGGAAGATCGTCCCTTACCTCGACATGCCCCTCCAGCACGCGAGCGACGCCGTGCTCAAGCGAATGCAGCGGCGGGTGAACCGCGGGGCCACGGAGGAACTCCTCGGCAAGCTCCGCGACCGGATTCCCGACCTCGTGCTGCGAACCACGTTCATCACCGGCTTCCCCGGGGAGACGCGGGGGCAGTTTCAGGAGATGGTCGACTTCGTCCGCCGCTGGAAGTTCGAGCGGGTGGGGGTGTTCACCTACTCACTCGAGCCCGACACGCCCGCGGCCCGGCTCGACGGCCACCTTCCGGACGAGGAGAAGGCCGCCCGCCGCGATCAGCTGATGCTCGTGCAGCAGGCCATCGCCCACGACCACGCCCGCCGGCAGGTGGGGCGGGTGCTCGACGTGATCGTCGACCGCCCGAGCGACGTGCGGGACGACGTCTGGATCGCCCGGACGAAGTCCGACGCCCCCGACATCGACTGCGCGGTCTACCTGACGGCCCCGGGCACGTCACCGCAATCGCCGCTGACCGGCCGGATCCTGCCGGTCGAGATCGTGGCCGCCAGCGGCTACGATCTCGCCGGCGTGCCGGCGGAGGGCTGAGCCGTGGCCAGCGACCGCATCCTGACGGTGCCGAACCTGCTTTCCTTGGCGAGGCTGGTGCTCTCGATCGTGCTGTTCGTGGCGATCGAGCGGGGGGCGTACGTGCCCGCGTTCTGGCTGTTTGCGGTCGCCGCGTCCACCGACTGGGTCGACGGCTGGTGGGCCCGGCGGTTTGGCCAGGTCAGCCGGCTGGGCCGGATCTTCGACCCGCTCGTCGACAAGGTGCTCGTCTGTGGCTCGTTCACGCTGCTCGCCGCAGCCGGATCCGCGATCGCACCCTGGATGGCCGTGGTGGTGGTCGTTCGCGAACTCATGGTGACGGCGATCCGTGCCGAGATGGAGAAGGCGGGCCGCGACTTCTCCGCGGCCCTGGCGGGGAAACTGAAGATGGTGCTGCAGTGCCTCGCGGTGGCCGCCGTGCTCGCGGGGCGGGCCTGGCCCGGCCTTGCGATCGGTGACGTCGGCATCGAGACGGCCGCCACCTGGTTGGCCTGGGGAGCGATCATCGCCACCGCCTGGTCGGGGATCGAGTATCTCGTGGCGGCTCGTCCGCTGGTGGCGTGATGGACGACGCCGTGGTGCCGTCGATTCGCAACGCCCTCCCGCAGGCCGTGGTGCTGGCTGCGGCGGTTGCCGGCTTCCTCTGGGCGGCGGCGGCGGTCCGCGATCGGCTGCGGCGTGGCCTGCCGCTGGTGGAGCCGCGGCCCCATCCACCGGTGGCATGGGAGTCGGGCGATGTGGCGGTCGTGGTGGTGGTCTACCTGCTCGGTGCCTCGCTGCTCGCACCGGCGGGCACCGATCCCAAGCCGTTATTTGACCGGCTCGCGGACAACGTGGTGCTCTCGCTCGGGACCATGCTCGCAGCCATGTCGTGGCTTTCCTGGCGAGGGGCGACGTGGGGCTCCTTCGGGCTTGCGGGGGGCCGTGGACGCGAAGACCTGCAGACCGCCTGCCGCGGGCTCGCGTTGGTGGTATTTCCGCTGCTGATGCTCGCCGCGGCCCTGAATGCTTTGGTCCGCTACGAGCACCCGATCGTCGACTTCCTCAGCGGCCAGCGGACGGCCGCAGCGGCGGCGCTGGTGATCCTGTCGGCCGTGGTGGTCGCTCCGCTGGCCGAGGAGTTTTTCTTCCGCCGGGTGCTGCAGGGCTGGCTCGAGAAGCACTTCGCCGATGACCCATGGACGGCCGTGTCGCTCTCGGCACTGGCCTTCTCCCTCGCCCACGCCGGCCAGGGGCTCGCCTTTCTCCCACTGTTTCCGCTCGCGCTGGTGCTCGGTTTGATCGCCGAGCGGACCGGCTCGATCGTGCCCTGCGTGTTCCTCCATGCCATGTTCAACGCGGTCAGCGTGTTCCTCCTGCTTTCCCAGCCCTCCGCCCCGGCGGTGCCGGCCGGCTGAACCGTGCGGGTGTGGTCGGGCCGGATTCAACCACGTGGCGGCGGCAAACCGATCTGGTCGGAGGGCGGCGGCTCCGCGACACTCTTGGCCAGGTTCGCCCAGGGTTTGGCCAGGGTTCGCACAGGCGAGCCGCCGTCCAGCCGTCAGAGACCACGTCGCTTGCGCCACCGCACCCTTGCCACCCGCTGCGTCGACCGGCTCGTCTACGGGGCCGTGCGGGTGGCGATCTGCGTGATCCAGGCGCTGCCGCGGGAGTCGTGTGAGCGGACCGCCCGTCGGCTTGCCAATCTGATGGCCAATCGAATGCGGATCCGCCGCAACGTGGTCCGCGACAACCTCCGCACCGCCTTTCCGCAGATCACCGCCGACGAGCGCCGGACGACCGCGCGGCGAATGTGGGAGCACCTGTTGCTGATGGTGGTCGAGATCGCCCATGCCAATCGGGTGATCCACAAGACCACCTGGCGGAAGCATCTGCGGATCCACGGCATGGAGGATTTCGTCCGCACCCTGTGGCTCGACCGTCCGAAGGTGATCCTCTCGGGCCACTACGGCAACTTCGAACTCGCGGCCTACCTCTTCGGCCTGTTCGGATTTCGGATCTTTTCGGTGGCCCGCGAACTCGACAACCCGCTGCTGGACGACTTCGTGACCCGCTTCCGGGAGTCGCGGGGGCAGCGGATCCTGCCCAAGAAGGGGAGCGCGCCCGACGTGGCGCTGGTGCTGGAGGAGAACGGAGCGATCGGCCTGCTCGGCGACCAGTCCGCGGGGCCCAAGGGCTGCTGGATCGAGTTCTTCGGCCGGCCGGCGAGCGTGCACAAGGCGATCGGCGTGTTCGCCCTCTCGGCCTCCGCCCCGGTGCTCGTCTGCTCCGCGACCCGCCGCCGGGGGCTCTTCGATTACGACCTTCGGCTCGAGGGGATCGCCGATCCTGCCGCCGGCGGGCCCGAGTCGGCCGACCTCACCAGCCTGTCGCAGTGGTACACGTCGCTTTTGGAAGGGGCGATCCGCCGCGAGCCGGCCCAGTACTGGTGGGTGCATCGCCGATGGCGGGGCGAGCCCAGAAAGGCTAAAAAGGCGATCGCGCGACCGGCCGCCTGACGCGGTATGCCGGCGGCTTCCCGCCAGAGTGACGCCTCGCCATGCCTGAATGGATCCCGGTCGCCGAGGTGGCGGCGTGTCTGCCAGGCACGAGCATCGAGCGGGTCGCCGACGGCCGGATGGTCGCGATCGCCAACGTCGACGGCACGCTGCACGCGATCGACGGGCTCTGCCCGCACCAGGGAGGCCCCCTGGGCACCGGCATACTCTGCGGGACGATCCTCACCTGCCCGTGGCATGGCTGGCAGTTCGACGTCGTCAGCGGCCGCCACCAGGTCTCTCCCACGGTGCGGCAGGCGGTGCATGAGGTCCGCGAACGCAACGGCATCATCGAGGTACGATTCGCCGCAGCGGATGGCCCGCCGGAGCCCCTGGCATGATCGAGTATCGGGCCTTTCGCAACGATGATCCGCCCCGGCTCGCCGACGTCTGGCGGACGGCCGACCTTGGGCCCTGCGGCTTCCAGCCGATGACGTCGGCGTGGCTCGAAGCCTGTGTCTTCTCAAAGCCCTACTTCGACCGCGATGGGCTCGTGGTCGCGCTGGACGGCGAGCGGGTGGTCGGATTCGCCCATGCTGGCTTCGGCCCCAGTGCCGATCACTCGGCGATCGACACGGCCCTGGGCACGACGATGCTGGTGGTGGTCGTGCCCCACGAACAGCACGCAGCGATCGGCGACGCGCTGCTCGCCCGCTGCGAGGACTACCTCCGCCGCCGTGGCACGCGCACGCTGATGGGAGGAGCGACGCCGAATCTCGGCGGCTTCTACCTGGGCCTCTACGGCGGCTCCAACCTGCCGGGCCTGCTTGACTCATCCCCGCACATGCAGCAGGTGTTCCGTCGGGCCGGATACGTGGAGGCGGAACGTCTCGCCGTGATGCGGCGGCCGCTGGCGGGTTTTCGGCCGCCTGTGAGCCGACTGCAGCTTTCGATCCGGCGGGCGACGACGCTGCGGGTGATCGACGAGCCGGCGCGGCGGGACTGGTGGGAGGCGGCGACGACGACGGGCATCGCGCTGCGGCGCTACGAGCTTCGCGACGAGTCGGAGAAAATTCTCGGCAGCGGCACCTTCTGGGACATGCAGCCGCTCGCGACGGCGTGGGGCGTGCATGCCGCCGGCCTGATGCGGATCGACATCGACGACGGCCGCCGCCGGCTGGGTTACGCCAACTACCTGCTGGCCGAGGCCCTGCACGACCTCGCCCAGGAGGGCGTGGCCCTCGCGGAGTCGCACGTGTCGGAGGCCAACGAGGCGGCGATCAAGTTGTTTTTCAAGCTCGGCTTCGAGGCCACGAGCCACGGCACGGTCTACCGCCGCCCGTAAACCCGAGCCCCGCGGCGTAAGGCGTGGGAGACGGTCGGCTACGACGGCGGCGACGTCGCGAGGCCATCCAGGTGCGCCTTCACCGCCTCCGCGGCATCGATCGTCGGCTGGAGCTGATGCCGCAGCCGGATCGAGAGCGGGGGCGTGTTCGGATCGCGTCGGACATCGGCAAGGTACTCCTGGACCAGCTTTCGCCGCTCCGGGGTGGTGCGCAAAAGCCAGTGCACCCAGCACCAGGCCTCGGCGTAGTGGTCCTGCGACATCTCGCCCGCGGCCGTGAGCGACTCCAGTCGTTCCATGTCGGGCCGCCACGTGCCTTCGAGCAGGCGGCCGGAGAGATGGGCCACGTGCCCGCGGTGCAGCCCGTGGTCGCTTCGCGGCGTCTCGAAATACTCCGCGATGCCCTCGTCGAGCCAGAGTGGCACGGCGGGTACCACCGCATGCACGTAGCCGTGGGTAGTTTCGTGCCTGAGGTCCTCGGCGATGCGGTCCTGCCAGGCCGCGAACACCGAGAGCGTCGTGTCGGTCTCGACGAAGAACGCGCGGCGGGCGGGAAAGCCCGGATAGGTCCGGGCCACGAAGGCGTCGTAGCGGTCAGTGTTTTCAAACAGGTAGAGCTGGACCGGCTCGTCGGAGACGGGCAGGCCCAGTTCCTGGCTGACGTCGATCCGCAGGCCGTCAAGCTCGCGGACGAGGCGATGCTGGCCGGCGAGCGGAAAATCAGCGTGGATCACCAGTTGACCCGCGGTCACCTCGCTGCGGTCAGGAAGCCCTGCGGCCGCGTCGCCCGTCGACGTCATCGTCGCCACGGCAGGCAGCAGCGCCGCGTTCCACGAGCGAATCGCATGGTGAGCGCAGCCCGCCCCAGCCATCGTGATGAGGGCTACGGTCACTGCAACGCGAACAAACCCTGACGCCATGACGGACGTGTACGGATGCGGGCCCGCCGCGTCAATCACAGGCGCGAGGCCGGGCGGCCCGTTGGCCGGTCGAGGTCCAGCAGTGTGCCGGTGAGCGCCTCCAGCGACACGGGCCGCGAGAGCACTGCCCGGGCGCCGGCTCGCAGCGCCGCCCGCGTGGTCTCGCCGCGCGGAAATGAGTCGAGCAGGATGATGGCGGCGGCAGGGCGGTTTGCGGCCACCATCGCCAGCCATGTCAGGTCGGTGGGGGTGATGGCCGCGACGTCCCAGACGATCACGTCGGCGAGCTCATCGATGGCCGGGCGGCCACAGGTGCGGCGGACGACCGCCCGACCCGCGGCGGTGAGGAGATCGACGATCCCTTCAACATCAAGCGGCCGCGGCGCGGCGACGGCGATCGGCCGCCCCGACGGTACGTTCCTATCGGCGACCCGCTTCGATGCCTCCAGCACCCGTTCCTCGCGGCGGGCAGTGGCCGGCATGCCCAGCCCGCCGGGCAATCCCCGCTCGCGGTCGTGGAGCCACCACGCGAGCCGGGCAGGCAGTTCATTCCACGCCACCTCCTCGATGCCGGGCAAGGCGGGACCGCTCCGGCGGCGGCCCTCGACGAGCGTCGCGGCCACCGACACCAACGGAGCCAATGGCCAGCGCCGCGACAGCGCGATGCCGTCGGCAAGCGTCCACGTGGCGGGTATCGGCGAGGCCAGCAGGATGGCCACCGGCGAGCGGTCGCGGAATGCGGCCGGAGGAGATTCCACCGCTGCGGCCGGACTGGCGGCTTCCACCACGCCGACCATGCCGGCGATGCACTCCCGCGCCAGGGCGAGTTCGTCGTCGGCGACGGGGCCGATCCACAGCAGGTCCCCAGGAAGCGGACCGGCGGCTTCCTGCAACGTGTTGGCACGGCTTCCGGCGTCGCTCGGCTGCATGGCACCACCTTTCGCAAACCCCCGCGACGGTAGTCGTTGGCTGGGTGTCGCGGCAAGGCGGGTTGTCTGCGGCGACAGGGCGACGGGCCGCTGAACCCGTGGGGAAGCCGCCCTTGACCCAGAGGTGCCCCTGGGGACAATCCGCCGCCAGCGTTGCTCAAGGATGAGCGCGTGTGGTTTGTGGGGATTCCTGCCGAGGCAGGGCTCCCGGTTTTTCGGCAGGAGGCCGTCATGCGCGATTCGACGAATGGTCCGCGGGGTCGCTCGTTCAAGGCTCGACGGATGGCGGGGTGCGAGGTCCGCCTCTCCCGGGTGCTCCCGAAGGCCCGGTTCATCGCCTGCGACGACGTGGTGGCACGGACCTGTCGCGACGATGCCGGAAGCTGCCAGCCGGGCGACGTGTTTGTGGCCCGGCTGACCGCCCGGGGCGACGGCCACGAAGCGATCCCGCGGGCGATCGCCCGCGGGGCCTCGGCGATCGTCGCGGAGCGGATGGTTCCCACCGACGGCGTGCCCCTCTGCCTCGTGCCGGACAGCGACTGGGCCCACGCCCGGCTGGCGCATGCGATGGCGGGCGATCCCTCGCGGGAGATGCGGGTGATCGCGGTCGCGGGTACCAGCGGCAAGACAACGACGGCCTGGCTGGCAGCCGCCGTGCTCGCCGAAGCGGGACACCGCGTGGGCGTGCTTTCCGATCTCGGCAGCCTCGGGCCCGACGACGTGAAGCCGCTCCCCGACGACATTTCATCGCCGCCGGCGCTTGCCGCCGGCCTGGCGCGGTTGTCGGCTGCGGGTTGCACCCATGCGATCGTCGAGGTGTCGAGCCGGATGCTCGCCGCGCAGGCGACCGCCGGCATGGTCTGCGATACCATCGCCCTCACGAGTCTTGCCGCGGCGCATCTCGACCGCCATGCCACGCCGCGGGCCTACCGGGGAATCGTCTCGCGGATCATGGCCACGCTCGGCGACGAGGGCTGCCTCGTCACGGGACTGCCGGCCCGCCATCGCGACCAGCTCCTGGCGGCCGCGGGGAGCACGGCGACGTGCCTCACCGCCGGGCTGTCGGCCGGCGGCGTTGTGCATGCCCGGCCGGTTGAGGGGGGGCTCTTCGGCCGCACTTTTCTCCTGGCCTCCGGCGGCCAACTGGTGCCCGTGACCACCGACACGCCCACCGTGCCGTTCGTCCGCGATGCCGTGATCGCCGCCGGTATCGGCCTGCGGTATGGCGTGTCGCTCGAACATGCGGCCCGCGGTATCGAGGCGTCGGGTGGCGTACCAGGTCGCCTCGAACGGATCGATCGTGGCCAGGATGCCGCCGTCTTTGTCGACGTCGCCTCCAGCATGCATGCGGTCTCGGCGACGCTCACCAGCCTGCGGCGGCTCACCCGCGGCCGCCTCGTGGTGCTGGCCGACGAGGCTCTGGCCACGAAGCTCGAGGGCCGTCGGTTTCCGAGCCGCGTGGGCCGCTGGTGCGACGAGTGCCTGATCGTGCCGCCGTCGATCGTGGCCGATGAGCCCACCTCGACCGATGTCGCGGCCTACGCCCGCGTGGACCGGCTGCTCTCGTCGCTCGGTGATGGTGACTGCCTGGTCGCGTTCGGAGCCGTGCCCCGGGGGCCGCGACCGGCCGGTCCGTGGGCGGGCCGCACGTCGTTGGCGGCCCTCGTCGACGGATGGCTGCAGCTGGCGCACCCGGCGGAAGCCCCGTTCGCTAGGCGGCGAGCCGCGTGATCTCCGCCCGGGCCCGAGCGGGGCGGCATGGACGGTCTGACTCGCGGTGAGGCACAATCCAGAGGTTGCCGGCTGCCCGGCGAGACGCCCGAGGAGTTTCCCTATGAATCAGCGTGCTCACTCTTCGTCATCCTCCGAGACGGCGACGCCTTTCGACGACCTCGGTGTGGCCGTGTCGCGGCACGAGCCGCTCTCGCACCACACCTGGCTCGGTCTCGGCGGCACGGCGGCCTACTTCTGCGAGCCGATCGACAGCGACGCGCTGGGCCGCGTGGTCAAGCGCTGCCACGAGCAGCAGATCCCGCTGCGGATGATCGGCGGCGGTTCAAACGTGCTCGTACCGGTGGCCGGCTTCGAGGGGATGGTCGTGCGGCTCTCGGCGCCGGGCTTCTGCGGGATCGATGTCCAGCGGCCGGCGATCATCGCCGGGGCGGGGGCCAAGCTCGTGCATGTGGTCTCGGCCGCGGTGCAGGCGGGGCTCAGCGGGCTGGAGACACTCGTGGACGTGCCCGGCACGGTCGGCGGGGCGCTGGTGGGCAACGCGGGAGGGCACGGTGGCGACATCGGCGAACGGGTCGCGGATGTGACCGTGATGCTCGCCGACGGCACGACTGAGGTCCGTGATCGGTCGCGGCTCGCCTTCGAATCGCGGTGGAGCAACCTCGACGACTGCATCATCATTAGCTGCCGGCTGGAACTCGACGAGGAGGATGCCTCGCTGCTCACCAAGCGAATGCAGAAGCAGTGGATCGTGGGCCGCTCGGCTCAGCCCAGCGGCACACGCACCGTGGCCATGATGTTCAAAGACCCGCTGGGCACCACGGCGGAGTCGCTCGTGGTCCAGGCCGGCGCCCGCGAACTGCGGGCCGGCGACGCCGCGGTCTACGCGGCTCATGCCAACTACGTGGTGGCGGGGCCGCACTGCTCCAGCGACGACGTCCGAACGCTCGTGGAGACGGTGCGGTCGAGGGTGCGGGAGAAGCTCGGCATCGAACTGGCGCCACAGATCGAGGTCTGGTGAGCCCGTGCGCCCCGGATCCATTCCCCAACCGCCGCGCCGTCGCGATCCTTTGCCGGAGCAACCCACTCCCGGTCGCGTGGCTGCGTTTCTCGACGAACACCGGGCCGGCGTCGGGGCGGTCGTGGTTGCCGGGGCCGTGGTCGCCCTGGGGTGGCTGGGTTGGTCGCGGCTTGGCGAGCGGGTGCGTGGTGACAGCGACCTCGTGCTCCATCCCGAGGCGATTCGGCTGGAGGGCGCGGCTCCGTGGGTTCGTGCCGACCTGAAAGCCGAGGCGCTCCGCGATGCCAGCCTCGACCGTGGGCTGCCACTCGACGACCCCGAACTCGTCCGCCGGCTTGCCCGCGCCTTCGCGATGCATCCGTGGGTGCGGGAGGTGGTGGCGGTGCGGGTCGGGCACCCTCCGGCGGCCGACGTCACGATCCGCTGCCGCGAGCCGGTGGCCATGGTCGCCGTGCCCGGTGGACTGCTCGCCGTGGACGCCGAGGGCGTGGTGCTCCCGAGCGACGACTTCACCGCCGAATCGGCCGCGGCCTATCCGAAGATCACCGGCGCTGCGAGCGGTCCGCAGGGAGCGGTGGGGTTTCCCTGGGGTGACGTGGTGGTGGAGTAGGGGGCCGCACTGGCTGCCGCCATCGGTCCCGACTGGAAGCCGCTGCGGCTCGTCGAGTGCCGGCCGGCCGTGCGGGCTCAGGGCGAGCCACGCCACTGGGAGCTTCGAGCGGAGGAGGGACGGACGATCGTCTTCGGGTCTGCCCCGGGGCATGAGCGGGCGGGGGAGCCGACGGCCGCGGCCAAGATCGCGCGGCTGCGGTCGCTGTCTGGCGATGCCAGCACCACCACGCTTGACCTGACGTCGCCGGTGGAATCCAAGGCCATACCCGAGGCCGCGGTGCGGTCGATTCCCGCCGGCTGAGCGCCGCCACCAGGGAGATGCCCGCCATGCGACTCGTCGCCTCCGCTTCGCTGCTCTGCGTGATCGACGTTCAGGATCGGCTCCTACCGGCGATGGCCGACGGCGACCGCGTGGTCTCCCGCTGCGGTCGCCTCGCCGCGGCGGCGCGGCTCCTCGACGTGCCGGCGATCCTCACCGAGCAGTATCCGCAGGGTCTGGGTGGCACGGCCGTGTCGCTCGCCGCGGTGCTGCCGAGGCCGGTCACCAAGATGTCGTTCAGCTGCTGCGGCGCTGGCGAATTCGCCTTAGCGCTGCCGCCGGGCCGCGGGGCGATCGTGCTCTGCGGCCTGGAGACGCATGTCTGCGTGGCCCAGACCGCGCTCGATCTGCTGGCTCGAGGCTACGCCGTGTTCGTGGCCGTCGACGCCGTTGCCTCGCGGCACCCGATCGACCACGAGACCGCGCTGCGGCGGTTGGAGGCGGCCGGTGCGATCCTGACGACGAGCGAGGCGGTGCTCTTCGAGTGGTGCGGCACCGCCGAGCACCCGCGGTTTCAGGATGTCCGCAAACTCGTGCGGTGAGGCCGATCAAGGCCACGACAGCAGGCGGCCGGGAAAGCCGCTCCGCTCTCCGGCGGCAGCGGCTACGGCACGGTGGGCGCGCGGACCGCGTCGACCACTGGGTCGTACCGGGGGCCCCGGCTCGCGAAGGTGAAGATCCGCCCGGAGAGTGACTCGATCGTGATCGACACATCGAGCCGGTCGGCGGGGAGCGCGGCACCGATCCGCTCCGGCCACTCCACGAATGCCCAGTCGGCCTGGGAGAGGGCATCGTGCCAGCCGATCTCCCAGAGCGCGTCGGCGCCCGGCAGCCGGTACATGTCGGCATGGAGGATCGACGCCGTTTTCCCGACATGCTCGTGCAGGAGGCCGAAGGTGGGGCTGACGACCTCGGCCGGATCGATGCCCGCGGCAGCGGCCACCGCTTTCACAAACGTCGTCTTGCCCGCGCCGAGGTCGCCGTGAAGCGCGATGAACGCGGGCCGCGGGAGGGCCGCGGCGAGCCGGCGGGCCAACGGCGCGAGGGCGGTCTCGTGTGTGACGTGCACCACGGCCGTACGGTTCGGGCCCTGCGAGGCAGGCTCAGCCGTCGAAGGCATGGACGTAGCCTTGGGGTGTGAGCGGCCGCGTGGTGCCGTCGGAGGCGCGGCCCATGAGGCCAACGCCGGCGACCACCTCGCCGATTACAGTGAAGGGCCCGCCGAGCAGCGACGGGGCTTCAGCCACGAGCCGACGGGCCTCGTCCGCTGGCAAGGCGAGGAGAAGTTCGAAGTCTTCGCCGTCGGCGAGCGCATGCTCGAGCGGGCTCGCTCTGTCTCCAGGCCGCGTTGCCATCCGCCGGGCATCGGCATGGATCGGGATCGAGGCCAGGTCGAGCACGGCGGCGGTGCCGCTGGCCTGCATCAGCCGCGCGGTGTCGAGCGAGAGGCCGTCGCTGATGTCGATCGCCGCATGCACCTCAAACCGCTCGGCGATCGCGAGTGCCTCGCGGCAGCGGGGCGTGACGGCGAGGTGCCGGCCCAGGAGGCTGCCGCCGAGGCTGCCGCTGACCACGAGGAGATCGCCTACTCGTGCGCCACTCCGCCGCCAGGCCCGGCCCGGGGGCACGCTGCCAATCGCCGTGATGGCGATCACGAGCGGGCCGTCCCAGGCGTTGGTATCGCCGCCGGCGAGCGTGACGCCAAACTCGGCGGCGACCGCAAGGATGCCGTCGAGCAGCCCGCGGCCGACGGTGTCGCCGTGCCGCCTGGGCAGCGAGACGGCCGCCACCGCCGCCTCGGGCCGCGCCGCCATCGCAGCCAGGTCGCTGAGGTTCACGGCGAGCGACTTGTGCCCCACCTGCCATGGCGAGCAGTCGGGCCCGAGAATGAAATCGACGCCCTCCATGAGCATGTCGACGGTAACCACGGTTCGCCGCTCGGCGGGGGGCCGGAGCACGGCGGCGTCGTCGCCTGGCGGCACCTCCAGCCGTGGATCGGCCGGGATGCGGGCCAGCAGATCGGCGACGAAGTCGAGTTCCATATGGGTGATTCTCGCCGACCGGCCCGCCTGATCAACCGGCGGGCCTCCGGCGGCGGCCGGGCTGGGCGGAGCCACCCGCCGCCCGATCGCGTCGTGGCTACCCGCAAAAGGTGTCGTTGACCGGCCTATCCGTGGGCCCATCAGCCTCG
>Ga0164295_10001682_pt1 | contig 18380 bp, 16 predicted proteins | sample GEODES006metaG_FD_111798 | JGI IMG/M metagenome (GOLD analysis project Ga0164295, IMG submission 111798) | Oligotrophic lake water microbial communities from Sparkling Lake, Wisconsin, USA - GEODES006 metaG | ecosystem: Environmental > Aquatic > Freshwater > Lake | place: USA: Sparkling Lake... | reverse complement strand
TCCTTCATGCGCTGGTTCCAGCCTGCCATGTGCGGGAAAGAGCACAAGCGGTGTGGGTTTTAATGATGCCGCTTTGGCTAGCCAGCAATCCCTGATCACGGGATTTTGAGTGTCTGTCCTGGGCGGATCAGATCTGACTTCAGCCCATTAGCAGCCTTCAGCTTAGCGACGGTGGTTTTGCGTTTGAGAGCGATAGCGTAAAGGGAATCGCCTGAAACGACCTTATGACTACCGCCAGATTTCTTGGCTGTACTTTTTGATTTCGAAGAGCTTGTCCGCGGCTTACTTGCACTAGCGACTACTTGCTTCGGCTTAGCGCTTGGCGCATTGAAGGCGTAAGGGTCAGCCTCAATAGGGGCGACGGGGGCCTCATAAGTCGGCGCAACAACTCCACGGGCAATCGTCCCGGGCTGACCTGGATAGGGATTGTAGCCTCCATCATTGGCGTAATTGGCCACGTAAGGATCGGCACCTCCAGAATTAGCTTTGGTGAAGGGATTCTGGCCATTCTCACAGGAGACCAATCCCAGAGAGAGACAACCCAAGGTCAGAAGACGAGCAGACGAGATCAGATGCATGTGGAATAGAAAGAGGCTAAGAACGATTAATGAGGCTGCCAATATGGTTTTCCGAATGAACTTGTTCAACCTGAAATACCAGCTCCCTCATTCCCTCCAAAAATGCTTTTTGCCGGGATCACGGAAAGCGTTTTCCAGACTTTCAAAGAGTGAGTTCAGGCGCGTCTCTTCTTTCAGAACATACTCAATGGTATGCGTATGAGTCGTTACTGGGTAATTTTTCACCACCTTAGGCTCAGTAAGCGTTGGCGAGACCCTCGCCGCAGCGTCCTGCACCAAGGCGCGTGCTTTGTCGATAGCCTGCTGGCCAACAGCGACAGCCCCGGTGCCCTCCAGCCTCACAGGCTCAAGGAAATAGAAACGCACATGCGAATTCGTGTTCAACGTCAAATTCACCTCCACCACCCGCGCCACGCCATCGGTCACGTATTCATGCTTGGAGAGAGCGATGATTTGCCCCGCCTTCACCATGTAGCGCCCACCCTTGAGAGATCCCGTCCAGACACCGTCCTGAAGAAACTCCTCCGCAGGCGGCTTCGTCGGCGTCGGCCCTGTCGTCTGGGCAAGACTGAGGCCAGAGAGAAAAAGGCTGACCGAGGCGCTCAGGAAGAATGATTTTTTCATAACCCTGCCAGACTGACAGAAACGCAGGCTCTTGTAAATCGGAAGGTCACGACATCACTTTCCGATGATTCTCCTCTGGCAAGTCCGCCACATCTGCTGACAATAGCGGCCCGTATGACACGCAAAACTCCTGAAGAACTCCGCTCTTGGCGCTGGTATGGCCGCGATGAACTCCGCTCCTTTGGCCATCGCTCCCGAGCCAAACAGGCTGGCTGGGGCGCTGAAGACTACGTCGGGAAACCAGTCATCGGCATTCTGAACACTTGGTCAGAACAAAACTCCTGTCACATGCATCTGAAGCTCACCGCGGACGCCGTGCGTCGTGGCATTCTGCAAGCAGGCGGTCATCCGATGGAAATCCCTGTGCTCTCAGCTGGCGAGATGCTGACCAAACCCACAGCGATGTTTCACCGCAACCTGCTGGCCATGGAAACTGAAGAAGTGCTGCGTGCCAATCCTCTCGATGGCGCGGTGCTGCTCGGTGGTTGTGACAAATCTACCCCTGGCCTGCTGATGGGCGCCTTCAGCATGGACATCCCCGTCATTTACATGCCCTGCGGGCCGATGATGAAAGGCAACTGGCGCGGCGAGACCCTAGGCAGTGGCAGCGATGTCTGGAAATATTGGGACGAAAAACGCGCAGGCAACCTGACCTGGGACCAATGGTGCGAAATCGAAGACGGCATTGCCCGTGGCCCTGGCCATTGCATGACCATGGGCACGGCCTCCACCTTGACAGCACTGGCAGAGACTCTTGGCCTTTGCATGCCTGGTGCCTCCTCCATCCCCGCCGTGGACAGCGCTCATCTGCGAGCAGCATCAGCTGCCGGCCGACAAATCATCGAAAATGTCTGGTTGGATTTAAAGCCTTCAAAAATCGTCACCGAAAGCTCCTTTGATAACGCCATCGCCGTCGATATGGCTCTCGGCGGCAGCACCAATGCGATCGTTCACCTCGTAGCGATGGCAGGCCGACTGGGCATCAAGTTACCCTTGGAAAAATTTGATGAAATCAGCCGCCGCGTACCTCTGCTGGCCAATCTGCGACCTGCTGGCAAGTATCTCATGGAAGAGTTCTACTTGGCTGGTGGTATCAAAGCCCTGCTCCATGGCATGAGTTCCCTGCTAGATATGGAAGTACTCACCATCACAGGCAAGACCTTGGCAGAAAATGTAGCCGGCTGTGAAACCTACAATCAAGATGTCATCCGCTCCCCAGAAAATGCCATCCAACCGGACGGCGGCACCGCCATTCTTCGCGGTAATCTTTGTCCCGACGGCGCAGTCATCAAGCACGCAGCAGCAACACCAGAACTCTGTCAGCATACAGGCCCAGCGCTCGTCTTTGATAGCTACCCCGAGATGAAGGCTAAGATCGATGACATGGAGCTGGATGTCACCAAGGACACCGTCCTCATCCTCCGCAACGCAGGTCCGGTCGGAGCACCCGGCATGCCCGAGTGGGGCCAACTGCCCATTCCGAAAAAGCTCATCTTACAAGGCATCCGCGACATGGTGCGTTTGAGTGATTGCCGTATGAGCGGCACCAGCTACGGAGCCTGCGCGCTGCACATTGCGCCAGAATCAGCCATCGGTGGCCCACTAGCTCTAGTTCAAAACGGTGACCTCATTGAGCTGGATGTAGCTAAGCGTAAACTGCACCTACATGTCAGCGACGAGGAACTAGCCAAGCGCCGTGCCGCCTGGAAGCCAGCCCCACCCCGCTACCACCGAGGCTACGCCAAGCTCTTCGTCGATCATGTCACCCAAGCCAATGAAGGCGCGGACTTTGACTTCTTGCAGCATGGTCCAGCCGTTCCCGAGCCTGAGATCTTCTAGCAACTTACCGTGCCAAAAGCTCCTTCGCCGCTTTTTCGATTTCAGGCAGGAGATGGGCTGGCAATTCGCTGAGAAGCGGGAGCACCGGACCCGTGTTGGCGATGCCAGCTAGAGTGACAGCATGATGTAGAACCAAGATAGGGCTGTGAGCGTTCCGCTGATCTTCCAGAGGCAGGAAGATCTGGCGGATCTCCTCTGCTTTGGCATAATCTTTGGCCTGAATGGCGTGCAGCATGTCCGTGCTGAGTTGAGGCTTGATACAAACGCAGCCAGCCGTGAAGCCCGTAATGCCAAAATCACGCAGATGAATGATGGCAGGCTGCTCGCCAATGCCGCTGACGATCATGTCAGTGTTCACCAGAGTAATCAGTTTGCTCAGGTAAGCATCCTGAGCGGGGTCTTCCTTCACCACAGCATACTTGATCCAGGAAATAAGGCCATCATTAACCAATTCCGCAGCGAGCTCTGGGGTGATGTAACCTTCATCTTTGATGTAGAGCACAGCCTTCAAACCTGAGCGCTCGACGAAATGGCGGATCGCTGTGGCCACACCCGCAGGCTTGGAGGGAAATAGCGTCGGCAGCAGCATGGCTGTCGGGAATTCATGATCCTTCAAAATGGCCGCCTGATCCATCGCCGTGCCATACATGGGTCCCACGCTAGGAACCATCCACATATCGGCCGGAGCCAATTCACGCAGCATGGTGAGTAACTCGGCATACTCAGAAACAGCGATGTTATAAAGATTCGCATTTCCCCCATAGAGCAAGGTGCGGATACCGCCAGCATACATGTGCTGGATGAGCTTTCCATTTTCCTCACGACTCAAACTCAAATCGGCATTCCGGCAAAGTGGCGGAACGGCAATGACGGAACGGGATAGGTCGGCTGTGGTAATGGGTGTGGTCTTCATGGGAATAAGCAGTGAAGGGAGTTCAGACGATTCGGCAAATGGAAAGCTCACTAGAGTGAGACTTCCAGCTACCGACGATTCGCATTCGTGTTCGCGCCTTTGATGGCTAAGCGATAGTTCGAAATGGCGTCCACAATGGCCATGGAAACAGACTGACGATAGGTATCTGAGGCGATCAAGCGGCACTCATTGCCATTGGTGACAAAGCCACCTTCAAATAAGACACCCGGACGTTTACAGCCTGTCAGCACACTCCATTGGGCACGTTTGATGCCGCGATCCACAAACTTGAAGCGACTAATGACCATGGCATGAACAGCCGTAGCGAGTGCGATATTGGCCGAATCATGTGAGTTTCCAGTGGTGCCATTGTAGTTGAAACCACCACCACGTTCCAGACTGGCGGAGCTTCCTTGCGGGGTCAGCGCAAAAGTTTCGATTCCTGAAGCGGCGCTACCACCTGAATTGAAGTGTAAGCTCACAAAGATACTTTTTGGCGTCGCATTGGCAATGGCGACACGTCCGCCGAGTGTGATGAAGGTATCTGTGCTACGGGTGAGGATGACTTTGAAGCCCTTCCTTTGCAGCGCCTCTTTCACCGAACCGGCCATTTTAAGAGCGAAATCTTTTTCGTATCCATAAATGCCGCGTGCACCCGCATCATGCCCCCCGTGACCAGGATCAAGCACGACCGTGTCAAAGTACTCACCATCTGAAATGTAGGTGGGACGAAGAACAGGATCGATGAGCTTACAAAGGTCTAAGCGTGAGAAAAGGGCCTTACCGCCAGATTCTAAAACAGGAAAACTGAGAATGAATTTGATGTTATTGATCAGGATTTCCTGAGTGCCCATCTGTGCTTTCAAAATCAAATTGTTTGATTTGAACCAGACATGACTGCCTTCAACCTTGTAGGTGCTGAAGCGGTAAAATTGATGAATGCTATCGCCAGTGACATAATCACGCCCATTCACCTTAACCACCTTCCAACCACCCGATTGTGAAGACGGCAGCGGCGTACTTGGCGTGACTTGCTGAGGTTTGACTTCAGCCGTTTGTTTATCATCGTCATCTGCGCCGAACTCACCGTCACCGCGCTTTGTATCTGTGACATCGGTGGTTGTTTTCTCTGGCGCAGTCCTTTCAGGCTCTGCTTTTTTGGCCGCCTGTGCTTCGGTCTTTTTTTCCGTCTTCACCACCGCTGGGGCTGACTTTTTAGACGTTGATTGGCTGGATTTAGTGGAACCACCAGACTTGGGTTTAATCGTCGTCTGTTTAGGCTTAGGCGCTGGGGTGCTGGGCTTGACTTTCTGGGGCTCTTGAACTTCTGTCTGCTTCGGGGTTTCCTTCTCACCTCCACCAAAAAAGCGCTTCATAAACCCAGATTTGTTCTCAGGATTGACGACATCAGCCTGCATTTCTGAAAGCGCGAGGACGGCCATAGCCAGCGTTAGCAGGCAGGTAGCTTGGGAGGTGCTAAGGTAGGCAAATCTCATCTTCACGGATCCAAAAAAATTGGCGGTGATTCCGCCAGGGGCTATCATCCTAGTCCACTTCCGACTTTTGGCAAACTCGGAGATGCCAGCCCTTCATTGACAGAGTTCTCAGTTCAGATGTGTTTTAGGACAATGCGTTTTGTTTTCTCGGTTTTTTTACTCTTCTTTTCTCTATCGGTCTCCGCCCAAGAGGCCAAAAAGAAGCCCCAGCTACCTGCGCAACTCCCCGCCGTCCCATCTGCAGATTGGGGGGATTTTGTCGAAAAAGATTTCCCCTTTTTTAGCAGCGTGCTCGACTGCCGAAACGTTGGGCCAGGCATGTTAAAAGACAATCTCACGCCACGCGGCCTGATACTGAACTTGGGTCACAATCTTTGGGCCTGCTTCGATACGGATCTCCTCCGCATGGCTTGCATCTGGGAGAGTGAACCAGGGAAATCACCTGTCTCGCCCGCAGCCCTAGCCCCCGGCTCCTATCACATCGCCGGACAGAAGACGAAAGATGGTCAGGATTTCCTGCCAAAGCCGGTGGGAAGGGTTGAGTGGGCTACAGCACTGCACGCTGGCTGGGTGATCGATGATCGAAAACCAGTGACGGACCCCCGCTCACCCTCAGCAAGTCTAGAGGAGGTGGGTCGAGGCCCTTTACCATATGCTCTCTTTAGGGGCGTGCGCCTGAATCCACAGGAAACCATTTTGGAGTACGAGGTGGCGCAAATTCAAGTGGAGGACAAATATAAAGTAGTGTCGAGTGATCGAGGACTTTCGGTTGTCCGCACGATGACCGTCATGCCTTCGGACAAGACCCTTTATTATGCAGCTGGTCCCAAGGCAATTCGATCCTTTACCCCATCAAACCAGTCTCAAAGCTTCACGATTTCTTATACCATTTCAAAAGAACCGGGCAAAGGACCCGCGTTCGCCCGCACAAGTTCCGTTTGGCCCCAACCCATTACCACTCAAGCCACTCTCTCAACCAAATCGGACGCTTATGTCATCGACGAAATTCCCCTGCCCGTGCCGAATCCCTGGAAGCGGAATGTGCGGCTGGCAGACATCGCTTTCCTCAATGATCAGGGCGATGCGGCAGGCGTGACTTTCGATGGCGATGTGTGGTTGATCTCTGGGCTGAAGGGCGATCTCGAAAACGTGACTTGGAAGCGTTTTGCCAGCGGTCTGCATGAGCCGATGAGCATCGTCGCGAGAAAGGACGAGTTATTCGTTTTCGACCGCAGCGGCATTTGGAAGCTGATCGATACCGACAAGGATGGCACCTGTGACCGCTATGAGATGTTCTGTAATCTCTTCTCCCAAACGGCAGAGACACGCGAATTCCCGAACTCGATGAAACTGGGTCCTGATGGCGCGCTCTACATTTCCAAAGGCGGACAGCAGGGCACAACCTATGGCAAGCACAGCGGCACAGTCATCAAAATCGCGCCAGACGGGAAATCGTTCGAGGTCATCGGCCACGGATTGCGTCAACCGTTTATCGGAGTCCACCCAAAGACAGGACTGGTCACAGCCAGTGATCAGCAGGGCCATTACGTGCCATCGACACCGATCCACATCATCGAAAAAAACCAGTTTTATGGTCATCTCCCCACCATTGCGCCCAAGGAGGTCTATGCCGAACCCATCGCCGAGCCACTGACTTGGGTGCCGCATCCGGTGAACTCCAGCGGCGTGACACAGGTCTGGCTGACTGATGCCAAGATGGGACCGCTCAATGATGAAATGATCCACATCGGATACAATCGCCCTGAGCTTTTCCGAGTGATGATGAATACAAGGTTCAAGCGCCCGCAGGCCGCCATCATGAGCTTTGAGCGTGATCTGGATTTCCCTCCACTCAATGGCCACGTCAATCCAGCGGATGGACAACTCTACATCGTCGGCTTTCAAGTCTGGGGCACCACCGCCAAAAAACTGAGCGGTCTGGCACGCCTCCGCTACACGGATAAACCTCGCGTTTTGTTAAAGGAAGTCACACCCACGGATAAGGGCCTGTTGTTACGCTTCAATGCCAAGCTGGACGAAAAGCTGGCGACTGATCCTTCGAGCTACAGCGCCGAGCGCTGGAACTACAGACGAACCTTTGAATATGGCTCGCCGCATTTAAAGTTAGACGGCAGCACCGGCCAAGAGTGGATGACTGCCAGCAGTGCCTATTTAAGCAAAGATGGCATGAGTGTCCTAGTCGGTATCCCCGACATGAAAGCTGGCGTAAATCAAATGCGCATTGGCTGGGGACTGCGCAGTGCCGATGGATTAAAAGCCGAAAACACGGCCTACTTCAGCCCCTGGGACCTACTGACTTTTGATGCCATTAAAGAAGGCTTTGGTGACATCCAGATCAATCTCACCCCACGCGCAGCATCCATCGTAGCGCTTGCCAAACCGACCCTAGAAGAAGGCCTGCGACTTTACCAAATGATCGGTTGCATGGCCTGCCATAGCACAGACGGCAGCACCATCGGCAAAGTAGGCCCAAGCTGGAAAGGCCTCTTTGGCACCAAACGCGAGCTTGGCAAAGGCGGCAAATCAGCCTTAGCTGACGAAGCCTACATCCGCGAGTCGATCACCAATCCCAGTGCCAAGGTGGTCAAAGGCTTTGAGAAGTTTGATACCGGCATGCCGATCTACGCAGGCATCCTCAACGAGAGCCAAATCGAAAGCCTAGTGCTGTACATCAAGAGCCTGAAGTAGCAGATCTCAATTCAACCCTAAGCGCTTCAACCCTGGGATTCGTATCCTCTGATAACGCAAAGGCAGGCCTTTTGGCGGTGCCTTTGCTGGCTGCAATAGTGCGGAATCAAAAAGCAGCGTGATGCAGAAACCTTGTGAGCCGTCACTCCGACGATTGGGTTTAAAATCAATAACAAAACCACAGACATTCACCCACTCCTCGGATGATTCAGCTTGAGTAGGCAACGCCTCCCGATGCAGGCGAATTTGCAATTCAGAGCCAATGTCAAAACGATGCCGCGACCAAAAGGTCAATCCTGCTGTGCTCACCTCGCAGAGTTCAACGATAGACTGAGAACCACCGCTGCGTTGACTCGCGGAGGTTTCCTGTGAATGCCGGCGTTTTTTTGCCATTGGACCAGGAAGAAATCAATTTTTCAGCAAGAGCAGCAGGAGCTGCTAGGCTATAAACAAGGAGCATGCAGGCCAGTTGTCAATCCGCAGACTTTGGAACAAATGTATCTCTCAGGCCATTTATTGGGACCGCACCGCTGTGATTTTTCAAGTCGCTGACTTTTTTCAGAACTGACGAATGCATCGCCAACTTTTGGCAGTGATGCCGAAAACGCATCATGACGATAGCCAAATTGAATGCGTTTCGTCTCAGCGACGAACGTTATGGTTTAAGAGATTATGATTACTTCACACGATGTCCTTATCATTGGCGGAGGCCCAGCTGGGGCTAGCACTGCATCTATTTTAGCTGAGCACGGCCATAAGGTACTGATCATCGAAAAAGCAAAGTTTCCTCGTTACCACGTGGGGGAATCCCTGATTCCGTTTACGTTTGGACCTCTGGAACGTCTGGGGATGATCCCCAAAATGCGCGGTTCTCACTTTGTAAAAAAATACAGTGTCAGCTTTGTGCAACCAGACGGACACCGCTCTCAGCCTTTCTATTTCCACACTCGCTATGACAAAGAAACCATCGCCCAGACATGGCAGGTAAACCGTTCCGAGTTTGATCAGATGCTACTGGACAATGCACGGGAAAAAGGAGCCGAGGTGATGGAGGAAACGACTGTCATCCAATTGCTTAAAAACGACAGTGGTCGCGTCATCGGGGTGGAGGTGAAAACCAAAGATGGACAGATGAAACACCTGCATGCGGCGCTGGTCGTCGATGCTTCCGGCAAGGAAGCCTTTGCTTCCAACCGCCAAGGCTGGAGAATCGGTGATCCTTATCTGAACAAGGTAGCCATTTGGACCTACTACAAGGGCAGCAAACGTGCCGAAGGCATGGATGAAGGTGGAACAACCATCGCCTTTGTACCCGAAAAAGGCTGGTTCTGGCATATCCCAATGCATGACGACATGGTTAGTGTGGGTATCGTGGCTGAAGGCAAATATCTGACCCGTGGCGGCATCAAAGATATGAAAGAAATGTTTTATCGAGAGATCGGTGAAAACCAATGGATCAAAGAAAATCTCTCCACCGGCACATGCACAGGTGAATTCTGGATCACCAGTGAGTATTCTCGACACTCGAAGTATGGAGCCTCCCCTGGCCTTCTCCTCGTGGGAGATGCCTTTGCTTTTCTTGATCCCGTCTTCAGCAGTGGCGTGATGTTAGCCATCAAGAGTGGTGTTATGGCTGCTGATGCTATCCACGAAGCTTTCGTAGCCCAAGATATGTCGCCAGAGCGGTTTGCAGCTTATGGCCAAAACATCCGCCAAGGTGTGGAGAACATGCGAAAGCTGATCTATGCTTTTTATGATCCCAACTTCTCCTTCAAGGACGTGGTGATGCAATACCCTGAGACTGGACCCGAGATCACGGATTGTTTGTCAGGTGACATCAATAAAGATTACAGCAACCTTTGGAACCGCATTTCAGAATTCGTGAAACTTCCAGATGACCTGCCGTATGGAGTGCCTCTGTCGGCTTAAGAAGCTACAGAAGCCTCATGCGTGTGAGATCCTGCGTATCCACCATACCCACGGGATGACCCATTTCATCGAGCACGACTAAATCGTCGATTCTTGCTTTTTCGAGTGTAGCTAAAACTTCTGCAGCCAGTTTATCATCTCGGATACTGATCGGCTGATGCGTCATGAATTGTGAAACCGGCAACTCGGAAATAGCGTGGTCAGTTTGGAAAGCACGGACAAAATCGCCATGGGTGAAGACACCCGCCAAGGAGCCATCTGGCTGAACAACAACGGCGGCCCCACTGCGGGCCTTGGTCATGGCCTGCAAAGCAGAGCGAACCGAACTTTCGGGTGAAATCAGCGCCAACTGATCACCAGAACGCATGACATCTGCAACGCGAGTAAGTAAGGCTCTACCCAGAGAACCTCCAGGGTGGAGCTTAGCAAAGTCTTCGGCCTGAAACCCGCGCGCTTCAAGCAAGACCATGGCCAAAGCATCACACAGAACGAGCATCGAAGTCGTACTGGAAGTAGGCGCTAAATTCAGTGGGCAGGCTTCCTGTGAAACCTGCACATCCAGGATACAATTAGCTTGCTTGGCCAGCGTGGACTCAAGCCCGCCCGTGATGGCAATGATGGGCAGACTTAGTCGTTTTAAATGAGGCAAAAGATCCACCAACTCTGAAGTCTCGCCACTGTAGCTTAGTAAGATAGCTAGATCACCAGGATCGATCACGCCAAGGTCTCCATGCAGAGCATCGCCTACATTTAGACAAACCGTGGTAGCGCCAGTGCTGTTCAGCGTGGCCGCCAGTTTACGGCCGATATTCCCACTCTTTCCGACGCCACAAACAATGAGCTTTCCACGCCCACGAAAACAAGCCAGCAACAGTTCGATGGCTTCAGCAAAACCCGCTCCCACACGGCTATGCAACCGCTCCAACTCTTCGATTTCGAGGCGGATCACGCGGCGGGCTTGGTCAGGGTAATTCATTCTTGCAGGATTCATATCCTAGCGAGTGAATCCCCAGCTTGCAATCTCAGGAAGCATATCGCTTGGAAAGTTCGACCTTCAAAAAGCTGGTGACCCATGATCTGAACGCAAGGCTGGCGGCAAGCCTTCGAATAGCCGCCTTCGCTCATTGCCTGAGATTTTTCGAATCAATCGAACATTCATCAGCGTTTAAGCTTCCCTTATGCGTATCCTAGCTCTCCTTTTCATCCCCGTCCTTGCCATTGCCGAAGACTGGCCAGAGTTCCGTGGACCTTTACGCCAAGGTCAATCCAGCGCCGTCGGCCTACCCATAGAGTGGAATGCAAATTTTAACAAAAATATCATCTGGAAAGCCTCTATACCCGGCGTTGGTTGGTCGTCACCAGTCGCTGTGGGTGATAAAATTTATCTCACTACGGCTGTAGCAATTGGTGACGTGGAGAAACCCGTCGTGGATCGCAGTCTGCGTGCGCTGTGTGTTTCTGCCACCGATGGCAAAGTGCTCTGGGACAAAGAAGTGTTCCCGCAAATCGCTGCATCCGCGCCAAATATTCACAAGAAAAACAGTCACGCCAGCCCAACTGCTATTTTTGAGAACGATCGCCTCTACGTCCACTTCGGACATCAAGGCAGCGCCTGCTTGAATGCCCTTGATGGAACCATCGTCTGGAGCACCCGAGAATTTGCCTACAAGCCCGTGCATGGCAATGGTGGTAGCCCAGTGATCGAAGGTAACTTGCTTATCTTCAATGCCGACGCCGAGGCTGACCCCGCCGTCATTGCTCTAGATAAGACGAATGGAAAACAGCGCTGGAAATTTGCACGAGTCAGCGATGCCAAGCGCAAGTTTTCTTTCAGCACTCCACTCATGATCAACGTCAATGGCAAGCGCCAGCTTATCACAGCAGGCAGTGGGGTCGTCAACGCTTTGGACCCCGTCACAGGCAGCGAAATCTGGAAAGTGCGCTATGATCAAGGCTACTCAGTGGTGCCTCGTCCAATCTTCGCTCACGGCCTAGTTTTTATCGCCACTGGCTATGATAAACCGACCGTGCTCGCCATCCGAGTCGATGGCGTCGGTGATGTGACTGATAGCCATGTCACCTGGAAACTTGAGAAATATGCTCCACACAATCCTAGCATGGTAGTCGTGGCAGATGAGCTTTATCTCGTTGCCGATAATGGCCTGCTTTCCTGCGTAGACGCCAAAACAGGAACCGCCCATTATCAAGAACGATGCACAGGCCCCATCAGTGCCTCTATTCTCTACGCTGATGGCAAATTGTATCTCCAAGATGAAAAAGGTCTCGGTGTGATCGTCAAGCCAGGCAAGACCTTCACCGTGCTCGGTAAAAATGATCTCGCTGAACGTTCACTCGCCTCTTATGGCATCATTGGAGATGATCTCTTGATTCGCACTGAACAGAATCTCTGGCGCGTAGGCAGCCAATAAATCTGAGAAGGAAAATGGAGACTATGGAATGACACGTCCCAAAAGAGCCGAATCCTGTAACCTAGCAGAGAGCCCTCCACTCTTAGCCACGGACGCTTTTCACGATCGCTGAAGCCTCCCGTGCGTTCGCCGTGATGGCTTCCCAATTTTTCCTGGCAATCAACTCGCGCGGAGCCAACCAAGAACCACCCAAAGCCTGCACACTGGGTTCTCTCAGGTATCGTTCTGCATTCTCAGCGTTCACACCACCTAGCGGGATGTATTTGACACCGAGATGGGCAAATGGAGCAGCTATCGTCCGTAGATAAGGCAATCCTCCAGAGGGTTCAGATGGGAAAAATTTCATCAATCGACATCCCTGCTCCACCGCCAACTCAATATCTGTAGGCGTGCAGACACCTGGTGCAAACGGCAATTCAAGACGCACAGCTTCACTCACCACACGCGGATTCATGCCAGGCGAGACACCAAAGGAAGCACCCGCCTCCTTAACTTCGTGAACCTGTTGCGGCGAAAGTATGGTTCCGACTCCCACCATCATTTCCGGCAACTCAGCACGGATAGATCTGAGTGCCTGCATTGCCACTGCCGTCCGCAGTGTCAGTTCAATCCCATCTACGCCACCAGCGAGCAAAGCTTGTGCTAAAGGCACAGCATCCGCAGCGTCATCAATCATCAATACAGCGATCACTCCACTGTTGTAGAGATGCGCAGAGAGTTTGTCAGGGAAAAGGCCAGTCATATAGATGCATGGCGCTTGATACGACAAAATCAATCCTCAGACTTGCTCTGCACGCTCCGCGAAGAATCGATAACCACCCAAGGGATGCATTTGCACCTGAACCTGCCACTCATCACCGAGTCCTAACGCCAGGCATAATTCACTACCGCGAAAGCCAGCTCGAATACTCACCTGCATGTCGTGCTGCTGCACATGGTTCAGCTCTGCCACACTGCAGAGCGCGCGTCCCATGAAACGATGAATCCACAGCCTTGCAGGTTCAGCGGCCACGATTAGTCGTGTCTTTGGCGAGATTCTGGAACGCAAGACACGCAGTTGCTGATCCGTAAAATGATGCAGGAACAAGTTTGCAATCACCATCTCGGACTCAGGCAGGTCTTGCTGGAAAACATCGCCACTCAGCCACTGAGACTTCGTAGGCCAGTTGCAGGGACGCTTGGCTAGATCGACGGCCAAAATGTCTTCTTCTCGGCACAAGCCTGCCTTTAGTAAGCGCAATGAAAGCGCCCCGTCGCCTGCACCGAGTTCGGTGATTCTCCATCCTTTTTGCGCGTGGCGGCGGATCATTCGCTCGATCCACCTGTGGTTTCCCATCACTGCATTAACGATGCTCATTTCCTCTCGTGCCCGCATGGCATCAGGGGCATCTTGAGGCAGTAGATCCAGCAGTTCAGGCAGAATTTGGCGTGACTTCATCTTTAGGAAATGGAGGTCGTTCAGGGTTCTGCGAAAATTAACGCTACATTGGCACCGCCAAAGCCGCTGCTGTTGCTCATGACCACACGAGGCCGCTCATCACATCTAGACGTAAGAATGGAAACACCGTCACAGGCTGGATCTAGCAACTCTATCTTTGCAGAGGCAGGCATGAATCCTTCACGGATGGCCAAGCAACTGATGGCTGCCTCCAAGGCACCTGCCAGACTCAGGCCATGACCTGTAAATGCCTTCGTGCTACTCACCTTCGGGCGCGCATTATTCTTGAAGACAGATTTAAGGGCATTCAACTCCGCCAAATCACCGGCACTCGTCGCGGTTGCATGAGCATTGATGTAATCGACCTCTGAGACGTGAAGATGGGCATCTTGCAGTGCGTTTCTCATGGCACGCGCCAGTCCATCACCGCTTGGATCAGGTGCCACCACATCATAACCATCGGAAGCTTGCCCCCAGCCTTTGACTTCGGCGTAAATAGAGGCCCCACGCGCCGCTGCATGATCAGCATCTTCTAGAACCAGCACAGCGCTTCCACCAGTGATGACAAAACCATCACGGCTCACATCAAAGGGTCGCGGAGCCAAAGCAGGATCGCTCTGTGAGCTAAGTGCCCGCAGTGAGGCAAAGGGTAAAATGTTATAGGGATGGCAGTCCTCTGCCCCCACCACAAACATGATCTTTTGACGACCAAGTCGGATCAAATCACAGGCGCTGCCTAAAGCATGCGATGAAGAAGCACAGGCACTATTAAAGGCCACGGATGCTCCCTTGATGGCGAATCGTGCCGTGAGATTCAGATGAAGTGAATTCGGCATTCCGGTCACAACGGTAGGAGCAGACGTGCGCGCGGGCCCACGAGTCAGCACAGATTCAATCGCCAGATGGGTCAACCACGCTGAACCTGCTGAAGCACAGTAAAGTCCGGTTTCTGGTGATGAAACCAGAGTCGGATCTAGCTGAGCGTCGCTGATGGCCTCCTCCATCGCTGCGACGGAATAGACCGCATTCGGGATCATCGTGCGCAGCTGAGTGCGACTGAACTGTACATTCTCCGGAAATGACCAATCCAGTGGATCAGAGGTAGGAAAATGAAAGCCCTTCACTGTTCCAGCTAGCTTCACGCGATCATTCATCGCTGCGAGCTCTGGCATCAATTCGATACCGCCACGCCCCGCCCTTAAGCTGTCTAAGACGGCTGCACGATTATTGCCAATACTTGAGATAAAGCCAAGGCCCGTAACAACGACACGATTCATGCGGCCAGCTTGGTGCGTAGAAAAGATTTCAACTGACCGAGTGTGCGGATCTCATTCATTTCTTGATTGGCCACCGTGATGCCCAGTACTTCTTCAGCGGTCATCACGACTTCGATCATGCCAAAGGAGTCCATGCCAATATCTTCCATAAGTCGGCAATCATCGGTGGCGGCAGCCACGCCTTCCGGTTTCGGATTGGCGGCATCTCGTGCCAAAACACCCAATATAATCGCTGGCAGTTCAGCAAGATCGCGAGACTCCTCAAAGCGCAAAGCAGCCTCTAAAGTCTCGTCACTGCATCGTTTCAGGGATTTAGCGATCTCTTGCTTTCGTTCTTCGGTCATAGGCATCTCTGCCATTACTCGGTTACTTCGATTTTTCAAACCCTGTCCTGTGAGAAGGCATTTACTTTCGATCTGGCGGCACGCGATCCAGGGTATTGAAGGGAATGGTCAGCATAGCATAAAAGGAGCCGATGCTTCTGACAATAGACTCACGGCTAAGCAAGAATTGGAGCAATAAATCGCGGATGAATGACAGAGTTCTGCCGCGTCTAGTGCCGAACCACATACCCCATTCAGCGCGGGAGATAGCTGCTTTGGCCGCCTGCTGCCGAAAGCGATCATAGGCGGGCAGCAAGACAGATGGGTCCGGCTGCGCCAAGACTTCAGCGAGGAACTCGGCATCGGCAAAGCCCGTGTTCATGCCCTGCCCACCGATAGGGCTCATGCCGTGGGCAGCGTCTCCACAGAGAATGATTCGGCCATCATAATAGCGGTCACAATTGAAGCGATGCGGAGTGAAGGCACTCTCATTGAGCTGATCTTCGACAGGCACCTGCATGCCCGTGCGCTGACGGATGAGTTCACTAACAAGACCTACTGGCGAGTGAGTTTGCGTTTTTTCTGTCTGCACAACCCAACGCCTTTGCCCGCCAGGCAGAGGAAAGGATTCTACGGCACCCGCAGCGGTAAAAAAGAGATGTGCTTCATCTCGAAAGTTGGAGCGATCAACGAAGTCACCCATGACAAAGTGTGAATCATAGGTGTGTGCAGGTGCTTTCATGCCGATCCATTCACGCATCTGGCTACGCCAGCCATCGCAAGCGACGACATAGCGCGCCGACCATTGAAGAGTTCCTGCCCGCACAAGACAGTGATCATTGAACCGCTGCACATCAGTGACTTCACAACCCGTTTCGATCCATTCAGTGCCGAGATGGTTTTGCAAAAGAGCATGCGTCGTCACCTGTGGTAATGCTAGCACAAACGGATAAGGGTCTGGTATTTGCCGAAAAGTCATGCAGCCGAGAAGACCACTCTGACCGTGTGCATAGCAGTCACTAACTTTGATTCCCGCGCTGATAAAGGTGTCTGTTAGGCCAAGCTTATTCAGGATCTGCAATGAGGGTGGCGTGATGCCAATGGCCGCTGAATGGGACTTGGGCTGAGCGCGTTTTTCTAGCACGCGAAAGCTCAAACCTTTTTGCTTGAGCAAGCAGGCCAGCAAAAGTCCTACAGGACCACCACCGACGATGAGCACATCAAAGTCCGTCTTCATGCGAGTACCGCAGTATTGGAGACCCGCTCCAGCACAGCGATCTCCACCGTGAGTCCGGGACCGAAAGCGATGGCGCATGTCGTGGCATGATCTGTTTCAGCTTTATCAAGCATGGCTTTAAGGACGAACATCACTGTCGGACTGCTCATGTTCCCATAATCACGCAAAACACCCCGAGAAGTCTCCAAAGCTTCTGGCGGCAAAGAAAGGTGCTGCTCCACCTGATCGAGAATGGCGCGTCCACCTGGATGAATCGCCCATTCGTCGATATCGCTGATCTGCATCTCGCGCGTCGCAAGGATACCACCGAGCATCTCACGAATATTGCTACCGATGAGATCGGGCACATAGGCAGACAGCACCATATTGAATCCATGATCTCCGATGTCCCAAGCCATGTGAGCCTCACTGGATGGAACAAGCGCTGAATGAAAACCCTGCACTCGGTAAAAAGGCCGGTCTCCCACAGGTTCACGGGCACTCATGATTGCTGCGGCTGCACCATCTGCGAACAGCGCATTCGCCACGATACTCTCTGGCTTGTCACTGACTTGAAGATGCAGGGTGCAAAGTTCTAGACACATCACCAGCACCACAGCCTTTGAATTGGCCTCACAAAACTGTGCCGCCATGCGCATGGCTGGAAAAGCCGCGTAACAGCCCATGAAACCGATGGTGTAACGTTCGACATTCTCATTCAAACCCAGATCACGGATGATGTGATAATCAGGCCCTGGATTAGCAAAGCCCGTGCAGGAAGCAAAGACGACATGCGTGATCTCCTCTTTGGTAAACTGGGGGCATTCAGCGAGCGTCTTCTGCGCAAGCTTCACCGCGAGATCACGAGAAGCTTTGGCATAAAGGGCGTTGCGCTGACCTGTGGTGGGTGAATTAATCGTGCCATCTGGCAGGGTGCGAAATAAATCTCCATTCTCTTTAGTGAAATCATCAATCACGCTGTACCGAGTCTCAATGCCCGTCCGCTCATAAATCATCTCGACCATGCGTTTAGCTCGAGATTCCGTGACCCAACCCTTCATGCATTCACATGAAAACTCATTGCTGTAAATGAACGGTGGTATGTCTGTGGAAATGTGATGGATATAAGCAGGCATGAAGATCAATTCTGGGTCAATGTAACCGAGGCATGAACTTGAATTCTATCCCCTACTTTGATGAATAATAGCACCGTGGGGACGCTAATGCCGCTGGCCTTCATCGAGATGGGGAAGTCGAGATCAAAGGTGGCTTTACCACCAATCAGCGTCCAGTTCGTGATGGTTGCTAAAACCTGCTGGGGTTTACCAAGCAGCGTTAGCGTCATCGGCAACTTGGTTGGCGTTTTGCCATCCGCCGCTATTTGATCCGCAGCGGCATCCATACTGGCATGGATCAAAGGATAATCCGCGACCTTCATGGCCTTGCGCATGTTTTCATCACGTTTGGCTTCCTCCGTATCCATCTTAACGGCCTCAACGGTCACGTCAGCCTTGATCCGTACAGGCTTGCCAGCGTCATCGAGACTGACTTCGGTAGCATAAGGTTTGGCGGAGACTTTCCCACCCCATGCATGAAGGGTCGAAGTGCC
>Ga0164295_10001679_pt1 | contig 18395 bp, 17 predicted proteins | sample GEODES006metaG_FD_111798 | JGI IMG/M metagenome (GOLD analysis project Ga0164295, IMG submission 111798) | Oligotrophic lake water microbial communities from Sparkling Lake, Wisconsin, USA - GEODES006 metaG | ecosystem: Environmental > Aquatic > Freshwater > Lake | place: USA: Sparkling Lake... | reverse complement strand
TTACTCATATAGTCACCTTCTTCCAAGACTTGTACCTGCTTCTCCAATTCTCTATCGTCTCTTTTAGAGTTTCATCCCAACGATCAATAACCTTGTCGTAGGAGAACTCTTCCTGAGAGTAACGACGAGCTTTCTCACCAAGATCTTTTCTCTCAACCGGTGACATCCTGTAAAGCTTCTCTATCGCGTTGGCGGTAGATTCGCTGGAGACGTAATCTTCGTAGATGTACGGAACTACCTGAGATCCTACGAGAGTTCGATTTTCTATAGGAAGAGCGACGCCGTTCTCTGAGCCATCACGATGATCGACAACCTGACGTGTCAGACCCCCCGTCATTGCTGCGATGATGGGTCGACCGCACTGCATAGCCTCTAGCGTTGCGAGACCGAATCCTTCAGCGTATGAGATGTTGATGCATGCGTCAGAGATGTTGTGGAGGATGTTCATCTTTTCAAAGTCAATACGATCAGTCGAAAAAATGACGCTGTCCTGAACACCAAAAAGCTTTACCACCTCATGGAGGTTGGGCCCTTCCTGATCCAGCGGATCAGTGTGCATGATCAACGTGAAATCGTGCTTTCCCTCCTGGCGCATCTTCTTAGCAAATATAGACCATGACTCTATCACATCGCTTGGGCGCTTTCGGCGTGCGTTGCGATTGACCCAGAATAGAACGAAATTGTCCTTTTTACCTTGTCCAAGAACCTCAACTTTTCTAGCCACCCGTTGATCGTCAGTCAGAGGATAGAAAACTTCAGGAGGTAGAGCGTGAGGAATGAAATTTGTCTTCTCAGGAAAATCCTGCTTGCAGATCTCGTAGGTAAGGTACGAATGACAGTTGATCAGGTCAGTTGAATCGTAGAACGGAGCGTTGAATGACGGCTTAGGCCAATTATCCCACACATGCCACCACGCGATCGGGCACATCTGGTGGATCTCGTCCTCCATCTCAAATAGCCAAACAAAGAATCGCGGGTCAGTGAAGATAAGAACAAGGTCAGGCTTTTCGGTCGCAAGAGTGACGCGAAGCATCTCTTTCGTGCCGAACCCGTCGATCGGCTTGATGATGAAATCATCATTCACAACAATAGTTCTGTAATCAGCATGCTTGATAGCAGCACCAAATTGCCTAAATGTCCATCCGCCCTTATTCAGCAGGCCGTTAACTAAATGCCTGGTCTGCGTCCCAACGCCTGAAGTTGATAGAGCGTGGTCTGAAAGTATCAGAACTTTTTTCTTCTGCAAGAAATCTTCCTCTTTCGAAAAAATTAAGAAGAGAGAGCCATAAGTAAATTTAAGTACAGTGCTCTGTGTTGAGATAAGGGCAATACTGACATGACTGACGGTTCTTGATCCTCACTCCCCTTCTCATTCCTGCGATCGTATTGGAGACAAGCTTGTTAGCTTTCTGCATCGCAACGGGACCTACGGAAACCGTGAAAAGCTCAACTCGCTTTCCCTCTTTAGCTCCCTTCTTGAGAAGAACGTAGCCGCATTTGACGTAACGAGCTCCATCATACAGCTCCTTGTGCTTGTTCATAAGGTACGACTTGTAGAGAGCAACCTGAGCTAGAGTTAACGGATCCTGCTTCTTCTCAGTCTTCCAACCTCCAGCTCCTGCTGTTTTCCAGTCAAGAACCCAGATGTCGTAGCCGCCCTTCTCACGCGGAACTTTGATGATGCAGTCAACGAAACCCTTGAAGTAAGCATCACGATCTTCGATAGGTTCATAAAGAGCTTCCTCAGCAGATATCGTCTCCCAGCCCGGAAATTCCGAATCGAGCCATGCAGGAACCTCGTCCAAAGCATTCTTCGCCCATGTTGCCCACTTCTCGACTTCTGGGAACCCCTTGGCATCCCAAGCTGCAACAATGTCCATCAGGCAACGATCTATGTCCATCACGCGTGTCTTCAGGTAGCCTTCGCATGCTGCGTGAACAGAAGTTCCAAAATCAAGATGCTCGCTTGGCTTATCGAGATTGATCTTCTTGATCTGCTGGAGATAGTGGCGATGAGGACACTCATTCCAGCTTCTAACCTCAGAGTAAGAGACGTGTGCTTTTCCGGTCGGAAGAAGATTATCAGACAAGTTCCCTCCTGGACTTCTGCAGAGCAGATCCGATGACCTGGTGCATATCATAGTACTTGTACTCGGCAAGGCGACCCCCAAAGAGCACGCTGCCAGTGTTGTCAGCAATCGATCGATACTTTCTGTAGATCTCGTTATTCTTCTCATCACCGATAGGGTAGTAAGGGACTGAACCTCTGCTCCACTCAGCCGGGAACTCCTTCGTCCAGATGGTTCTGGGAGTCTTTTCAAGATCCTGCGGCTGGAAATACTTGTGCTCGGTAATTCGAGTGTAAGGCACCGCAGCGTCCGTGTAATTCACAACTGCGTTTCCCTGGAAATCGCCGTCCTGAGTTGTATGTTCGAATCGAAGAGTGCGATAGTCAAGCTCACCGTGCTCATACCCGAAATACTCATCGATCTTTCCTGTGAAGACGATTCTGTTTGCCATCCCCTCCCACTTCGAACGATTTTCAAAGAAGTCTTCTCCAAGAGCAACTTCGCATCCTTGAAGGAGATTATCAAAGATTCCAGTGTATCCGCCAACCGGAATTCCCTGGTATGTATCATTGAAGTAGTTATCATCAAAGTTCAATCGAATTGGAAGTCTCTTGATGATAGACGATGGAAGGTCCTTAGGTTCTCTCATCCATTGCTTCGTGGTGTATCCATGAATGAAAGTCTCGTAAACTTCTCGACCAACCTGCGAGAGGATCCACTCTTCCAGATTCCTGGGATTATCGCATGGGATCCGCACATCCTCGAGCTTACGACGTGCTTCATCAGGAGATGCGACGCCCCAGAGCTGATGGAGAGTCATCAGATTGATGGGAAAAGAGTAGATCTTCCCGCGATAGTTGACTTTCGGTCTATTAACGTAGTTGTTGAAAGTCGCAAACTGATTCACAAACTTCCAGACTCTCTCATCGGAGGTGTGGAAGATGTGAGGTCCGTAAACATGGACGTCAATGCCTTCTCTCTTCTCAGTGTAACAGTTTCCACCAATGTGAGGACGCTTATCCATCACAAGTACGCTCTTGCCCTTACGATGGGCTTCATGAGCAAAAACGCTTCCAAATAGACCAGAACCGATAATGAGATAGTCGTACATGAGTTATACTAACCCACATACGACCATTTTTTAAGATTTAGTTGCCTAAGCTCTATTAAGCAACAGATTTCTTGACGTGCTCTAGATCAACCTCGTACATAAGCTTCGCGAGAGAGCTGAATGTTGTTTTTGGCACCCAACCGAGTCTCTCCTTGGCTTTTGAGCAATCTCCTTCAAGCCATGGGACCTCATGTGGGCGCTTCAAGCGTTCGTCAATGACAAGATGCTTATCAACTTCAAGATCAGCAATCTGGAAAACTTCATTTAGAAACTCTCTCACTGTGTGAGTCTCACCGGTGGATATCACGTAATCGTCAGGTCTATCCTGTTGAAGCATGAGCCACATAGCTTCGACGTAGTCCTTGGCATAACCCCAGTCTCGACAAGCGTCCAGATTTCCTAAAGCGATCTTATCCTGGAGACCCAGCTTGATCCTTGCTGCAGCGAGAGTAATCTTTCTGGTGACAAATGTCTCACCTCGACGTGGGCTCTCGTGATTGAACAGGATCCCCGAAGATGCATGGATCCCGTATCCCTCGCGGTAGTTTCGAGTAAGACCGTGGGCAAAGACTTTGGCGCATGCGTAAGGTGAAGCAGGCATCAGTCGAGTCTCCTCGTTCTGCGGGTGCTCTGGATTGTCTCCATACATCTCTGAAGATGATGCTTGGTAGAATCGACATCTGGGTTGCATGGTTCGAATACATTCTAGAAGACGAAGAGGTCCCATCGCGACTGCGTCGACCGTCTCTTCTGGAACATCGAACGAGACTCTCACGTGTGACTGCGCCGCAAGATTGTAGACCTCGTCAAACTCCTGATCAGCAAAGAGACGATAGAAAGACCCAGCATCGCTCATCGAACCATAGACAAGCTGGAAATTAGGGTGAGAAAGAAGATGATCGATGCGATCAGTCGCAAGAAGAGACGTCCTTCGCTTCATGCCAACAACTTCATATCCCTTCTCAAGCAGAAGCTCGGCAAGATAACTTCCGTCTTGTCCTGTGACACCCGTAATAAGCGCTGTTTTCATTTTTGAATTGTAACTCCACGAACGCTAGGGTATCTAGCCTGAAATGACTTTATTGTTTCTCTAATACCCTCTCGAAGTTGAGTATATTCCCCGTCCCATCCAATAGAACGAAGTTTTTCATTGGAGGAGGGCTTCTGGTATTGACCATCAGGTTTGCTCGTGTCAAATTTCACGTCGCCTTCGTAACCCACTTCCTCTGCAATCGTTTGAGCGAGATCCATGATAGAGACCTGATTTGGATTGCCGATATTAACAGGCTCTTTGCAGTCGTAATTGTCTGCTAGCCAAAGTATGATTTCTGCAGCGTCACGAGCAAATGTGAACTCTCGGAGAGGCTTGCCACTTCCCCAGATGTCAACGTGATTGTGACCAAAGAGCTTTGCCTCATGAAACTTTCTGATGAGAGCTGGAATGACATGCCCGTTGTCAAAGTCGTAGTTGTCATTAACTCCGAAAAGGTTGTTTGGAATGACTGAAATGAAATTGCAACCGAACTGCTGACGATAGGCTAGCGATTGATACTCTAGCATCCTCTTAGAGTAAGCATAGGCTGCATTGGTAGCCGGAGGCGGACCCAAGTGCAAGCTGCTCTCTTTCATAGGGTAGAGACCTGGCATTCCGTCTGGATAAACGCAAGTTGATAGTACGGAAACTAATTTTGCGCCTTTGTCTTTCGCTGCTCTCACAACGCTCATGTTCATGAGCATGTTGTCATCAAAAAAATCAGCTGGATAAGTTGAGTTTGCTTTTATTCCACCCACTCGAGCTGCGCAGTGAATCCAGATTTTTGCGTCAGAATTAGGGCAAGTTTCGCGAAGATCAATTCTGTTGAAAGTCTCATCGCAAATTTTTGACCTATCAATCAGTTTGACAATCTCGGATCCTAAAAGTCCTGTCGCACCGGTGATGAAGTATTTTTGATCAGCCATACTAGATCTTAAACTTTTCATTAAAAAATTCAGGATACTCAGTGACTATTTTTAAGAACTCTTTAGTATCCGAGTTGAAGTACATCTCTAGCCAATCGTTGACTAACTCTTCGAACTTATCTTTTCCGAGAGTTCCCAAACCTTCGCAGTAATGAAAAACTTTGATTTGCTTGTCAACTTCTGGGTTGTTCTTGTGAATACCGGTGAACAGCTTTCCATCTTCAACGTGGAACTTTTGAGTAAATTCAGCCCACGGCTTAGTGTTTGCGACAGCGCAAAAATTTCCCTTTGATCTTGCGTTGTAGACAACTTTGCTCTCTCTGTACGGGTAATCCACTATCTTTTTTGTGAAATGATCGTGCCTGCCAGACCACAGCACCTCGTTCAGTCCACCCTGCTCAAAGTAAACATTATGTTGAAAAGCACAGTTGATGATGTCGATCAGTGCGTTTGGATCGTTAAAACACACTACGTCAGCGTTAACATGAGTTTCTGAATCTGGAGAGGAAACTCTCGGAGTCTGAAGCTGATACGGATAGTCAAGTGTGGCAAGAATGTCTTCGCTACTTTCAAGAAATTCATCGAGCCTAGCGCAAGTTATTGTGTCAGCGCCCAATGAAATTAGCTTTTTTGCTCCCGACTTTACGAATATCTCATGACAAACAATGTACTTTAAAATTCCAGGAGAAACCTTCCCAATGTATTGCGAAGATTCAAGCTCATGAATGTTTCTGTGATTAACAACAAACGTTGCAACTTCTTTATTGTGAAAATAATTGAAGCTTTGAAACGCGCAGCGAGCTAGCTTGTCGTAACGTTCGTTATCGTAGAAAATTACGCAGACATTATCAGCTTGATGATTTGACAATCTTTTCTAGCTCCTGATTGAAGTTTCTCTTCGCTTTCCACCCAAGCTTCTCTAACTTTTCGCAAGAGACACCGTATCTCATGTCTTGACCTGCTCTTTCGCATGAAAAGTCAATGAACTCTCCCATTCTATCCTTGCTAATACCGAAAAATGAGAGTATCTGTTCAGCTACTTCGATGTTCTTAAGCTCGAAATATGAAGTTATATTAAAGATGCTATTGACTTCAGCATTTTCCATGATATGAAGAACTGCCTCTGCAGTATCTTCAACGTGAAGCCATGTTCTAATCGGGCTTCCGTGATTGTGAAGCTTGATCTTTTTTCCGTTTCTAATTTTCTTTATAGCGGTTGGTATCAGCTTCTCTGGGAATTGGCCTATCCCGTAGTTGTTCGCAGGACGAACCATGATGTAGTCTAGCTTATGTGTTCTAGCCCAAGCGAATACGAGCATATCTGCTGCAGCTTTTGTAGCTGAGTATGGGTTGCTCGGAAACAATGGGTCGCTCTCGTTATGAAACCCGTTCAGGACGTCGCCGTAAACTTCATCAGTTGAGAAATGAAGCATCGTCGGTCGAGAGTCCTCAGGCATCTTGTCAAGAACTTTCAGAATATTGTGGACACCGACAATGTTGGATTGAACGAACACATCGCTGCTAGCTATTGAGTTGTCAACGTGGCTTTCAGCAGCCACATTGATGAACATGTCGCATCTCTCTATAGACTTGATATCGCAGATATCCTGCTTTTCGAATGAAAAGTTTTTGTAAGTCTCGAACTCCTTCAACAGCTCAGGGTTCGCGGCGTACGTTATCTTATCGATGCCGATAACCTCTATTCCTCTCTTGAGAAGAAGTCTAGTAAGATAGGAACCGATGAAGCCAAGACACCCAGTTACATAAACTTTTTTAACGGTTCTTAAAGAATTCATCTACTGTCTCTTTGATGTGCGCTAACTTGTCATCTGTGATCCCAGCGAAAGTCCCTAAGAAAAGCGTGTCGAAAGTTACCTTATGCGCGATCGGGAACTGACCCTTGATGTCCGTGTAATCCTTGGCAAGATCAGCGTACGCAGGATGATAAAGGCAATTTCCGGTGAAGTATGAGCGTGTCTGAATCCTGTTTCTCTCGAGATGATTCACGAACTGAAGCCTGTTGAAGTTGACCCCATCTTTCAGGGTAAGAAGGAAACCGAACCAGCTTGGGTCTGACTTTTCCATCGCCTTTGGAAGATGAAATATGTCCTGATAAGGCTCAAAAATCTTGGTAAGCTTATCGAAGTTCTCCTTACGACGCTGATGCAGGTGATCAAGCTTCTTCAGCTGCTCAAGTCCCATCGCGGCCTGGAGGTCAAGAGGCTTTAGATTGTAGCCAATCTCATCGAACACGTACCTGTGATCGTAATTTGCGCCCTCAACCTTGAGCCAGTTTCCGAATCTGTTGCCGCAAGCTGTCTCGCAGGTGACGTCGCCAGGCTTGAAACTGTTGCAATAGCATGCGCGCCCCCAATCTCTAACGCTAGAGAGGACCTTCTTAACTCGCGAGCTGTTGGTCGCAACGAATCCGCCCTCTCCCATCGTCATGTGGTGAGCGGGGAAGAATGAGCAGGTTGAGACATCGCCGAATGATCCTAGCAGCTTGCCATCGTAAGTGGAGCCGAGAGCGTCGCAAGAATCTTCAAGGAAGACAAGCTCATACTTTTCAACAAGAGACATGAGACGATCCATGTCAGGTGGGTTTCCAAGAACATGAGCAAAGATGATTCCCTTGATCTCCCGCTTCGGCTTTAGGGCGTCTTCAACAAGCAGCTTCTCAACCTGATCAAGGTCAAGATTGAGGCTAGGAAGCGTAACGTCAACAAAAACTGGGACCAAACCATTCTGGATGAGAGGGTTTATCGTGGTCGGAAAGCAAACAACAGGAGTGATGAACTTATCTCCCTTCTCGATCCCGAACTCCTTCTTCATGGCAGGATCACGAGCTAGAAGAGCAGAAACCATCAGAAGGTTAGCAGAGCTTCCAGAGTTTGTCAGAATACCGTGCTTCTTGCCGAGCTCTTTCGGAAACTGCTTTTCGAACTCGTTGCTCTTCTCTCCAAAGATGAGCCACCCTCCAAGAAGAGTTTGTATGGCAGCAACGTACTCCTCGGAGTCAAAATAAGGTCCGGAGTACTTGACCCAGTCTTTATCCTTATCCCAGTTCTTCTCTCTCTCCATCTTTTCATTGATGAATGTCCTAACGTCAGCAAGGATGCTATCAAGATTACTCAATTTGAACCTCTTTGAATCTTGAGTTCATTATAATACGCTGTCAGCGAAGTTTTTAGACTTAACAACGAAAATTTCAAGCTTTCGATGTCATCTATCGTAGATGAGCTTCCGGAATAATCAATCCCAGATTTAGAGTTAATTCTAAGCTCTGAGCTTCTTTCCTCTTCCGGAATGAAGTAATTGACTATGTCGGAAAGCAAAGCTTTTTCAGAGTAGACGACGTTGATGTCTTTTGGCAAAATTTTTGATGTATAATTCTGTGATAGGAACAAAATCGATTTAGCAAGATCAACTACATGAATAAAGTCCATCTCTTTATCATCATTAATCTCGATCAACTCTGATCGTAAGTTCTTATCAAAGACAGTCTTGAGAAGTCTGTTTTCATTCTCAAGAGCTCCAAAGCAACCGAAGATTCTCAAATTATAGAAGTTTTGAGTTTGAACAACGTCCCTAGCTATCTCATTCTTAACCCTACCGTAGAAATCAGAAGGCAATCTCTCAAAAAGCAAAGATTCATTTGCTCTCCTGATGCTTCGAGATCTATCGAACTCAGCCCCAGAACCGATGTTTATCAAACATCCAAACTTAGATCTAAGAGATCTCAAGTTGTTATACATCAGAGCGTTCTGATTAAACGTATCTTGAGTGTCGCTGTCGAACCTTGTTCCGCCTTTAATCGCGCAGTGAACGACTATTTCTGGAAGTTCTTCAGTCAGAACATCGTGAACGTTATCAGCATCTAAAAGATTAAGACGGTCACGACCAAACGCAACAACTTCTATCTGGTCTTCATTGCTCAGAATGTTGCTAATGGATTTTCCAACGAATCCATTAGCTCCAGTAACAAGAATTTTCATCTACTTTCCAAAATCTGGGAACTCGACCAAGATTGTTGACACTCCGTCATCTCTGTTGAAAGCTCGTTGATATTCTAGCATGATGTCTTCGATTCTCTTTAGCTCAACAACCTCGATTGTCTTGCACATTGACCTGAAAGCTTCTGAGAAATTTCCCTTATGCTGATCCTGGGGGTCGACCGGAACCTCAGACCCAACAGCAACTCTAATCAAAACTTTTGGGCAGCATGCTCCGTCGGACATCAGCTTCATCTTGTCAAGATGATTTACGACTTGATCGGCTGCGCAAACAAGAAAATTCCATCTTGGAATCACAGAAATAGGAACAAATCCGTTGATAGCCATTCCTGTGCTAAATCCAATCTGGAAGTTTTCAACGACTGGAAATTCCATCTTCTTGCTGTCTGGTACCTCGACCAAGCTGTCAAACATACCAGTTCCGGCGAACTCAACAGCTTGACCCAGGAAAATAACGTCTTTTTGGTCAGCCAACCAGTTCATAGTTCTTTTCAGCTCTTGATTGTATTCAAAGTTTAGATTAGACATTAGAACTGAACCCTCTTTCCCGCTCCAGCATGCGGATACTTAGAGTTATTGTATCTGTAGTGAATTAAGTGCTTTGACTCGAACCAGCTAGAATCCTGTACATTTTCGCCGAGATAGTAAGGCTCTTTACGACCCCAGATGTCTTGGGTCGGAGTGAGAACGCTCTTATCATTATTTTCAACAACAAAAGTTATAGGAAGATCATGATTCACACTGTACTTGTAAGCTTCGTGAAAAGCTCCAGTTTCAGCGCTCATATCTCCAAGAAAACACCAAACTCGCTCATTAGACTCTTTCATCTTTGAAGCAAACGCGATTCCAGCAGCTATAGACGGAACCCCGCCTACGATGCTGGAGCAAACGAACTTATGCTCGGGCATGTTCAAGACCATGCTCTTGCCGTTTAAGATCTTCTGCTTTAGTAAGTCTCTCGGTACTCCCTTGAGAAGAGCTTGGTAATGATTTCTCCAAGTGCACAAGACCCAATCGTTATTTACGTCAACTTTCTGGAAGACGCGAATGATCTGATCTTCGTTTCCATGATACAGATGAACTGGTGCTTTAATTTTTGCAGCATTGAATAGATCACCGATCTCCGTCTCAAACGATATTAGTTCGTCTTTACTGACCATTCACGACTCCATTTTTCTCTTATTATCTGGTCGAAATTGATTCCTGTCGAGTGCATTCCCCAGGTCGACTGTCCCTCGTGCCATCGATAGTAGTACCCTAGCCAACTTTGAATTGGGTAAATGAGAACGCTATTATGGGCAATGTTGAAGTACATTTCATAATCACATGCTCCAAGATACTCAGAAGATTTCCATCTAGCTATTCCATTATCATACAATGATCTTGAAAGAACAATCGACGGAGTTGTAACTGGGCACTTCTTGAAAAGAAGCGCTTTGAACTCATTTAAAGATTCGTACGAATGGCCGAGCATCCCTACAGCTTTCTCTCCTGAGTTGTCAACTCCGAGAATTGGAGACTGAAGTGCTAGAATCTCAACGTCTTTCGACGAATTAATGATGCCGCAGATGTTAGAAACGTAATTTGGATCTAAGAAATCATCTGACCCAAGTATCGTGAAGTAATCACCTGTGCTAATCTCAAGAGCTCTCTCAACCGGCTCCTGGTAAGAATACTTGTAGATGTTAGGCGCAGTATCAACTTTAATCGCTGGGAAACGAAGCTGCATCCTCTTTGCGATCTCGAGACTGGAATCAGTGCTCTCGTTATCTACAACAATCACTTCAGTGTTCTCGTAATTCTGAAGCGCTGCGGACTCAATGCACTGCTCAAGGAACTTCTCAGAATTGTAGCAGGGTATGATTACAGTCATTTTTATCATAGCTGCATCAGCCTCTCAACTCGCTTGACGTAGGTGTGATTCTCCAATATCATTTTTCGATTCTCCAAGCGCTCATTTGTAAGATTGCTTTCATCGAGATCCAGATAGCGATTAACGCTGATTAGCATTTCTTCGGGATCATTAGAAATTTTCACATGCGGAAGCAAGTTTTTCATCTCTGAAACACTGTCAGAGACTAAAACTCCAGCCATAGCCAGAGATTTGAAAGTTCTCTCGTTAAGATCTAGCCCAAGCTTTGCCTGGTACTCGTCGTGTATATTCAGGGCTACTCTAGATGAGCAAATGACAAAGTTCTCTTGCTCATGCGTTAGCCCAGAGTTGATGAAGAATCCGCAACGCAGTCCAGACTGTTGGATTGGGCTGAGGTACTCGATAATTCTCTTTCGCTTCTCGTTGAATCCATTGTCAGCCCAGCCACCGACAAAACAAACGTCGAACTTCTTCTCGACGCTAAAATCAGGAAGCTGGTAGCCGAGACTATCAAAAGCCAGCGGGACGTAGTGAACGTCGCCCCAGGGTTTGTAGCTCTCATTATGAACGTCATTAACAAACGTCCACTTTTTTATGGATGGGATCGAACTTGAGCGCTCTGCGCTCTCTTGATTAACTGACGTTATCCAATTGGGATGACGCCCCCACGGCTCAGGGAACTTGAATGGCTGGACAAAGACAAACGATTTTTCGACGCTGCTCAAAACGTCGATGCCTCTTTCAACGTCAGACTCGGTTGTCATTATGAATCTGGCGTCGCTTTTAATCTGTGAAATATCGCTGAAGAACAAGACGTTAAACCCCAGAGAGTTCCAAGCACGCGCGAACCCTTCATAGATCCACTTACCAGCGCTATGAGGATGATGCTTTATGTAGACCATGTTGTTCATGACAGAGAGCTCAGAAGATTTGAGAGCCTCACCTGCGACGTATGATCTCTTAGATACCTTTGATGACCAGCAAGAGCTATCTTGAAAGAGCTCTCCGCGTTTCTACTGATCCAGCGCACTTTCTCGAGCAACTCGTGTTCATTATCAAAAGTCATTATCTCTTTTTCAACTTCAAAAAATTCTTCAATTCCATCGACTCTCTCGGTCAGCAGGAGAGTTCTGGTCGCTGGAATTTCAAAGATTCTAGCTTTCATCTGTCGTCTTCCATCTGAAGCGCTCTTTGTGAAGTTGAGACCTGCGAGCGAAGATGAATACAGATGGATCATGTCTTCAAAAGATGCATTTTTAACATTCGCAACTTGAAAATCTTCCGAATGAAGATGCGAAATGAAGCGCTCTCTGTCTTGATTCAAGTTTCCGATGAATCCAAGAAGATTACTCTTTTGGCAGAAAACAGTCGAGTAGGCGTCCGGATTGCTGTGCCAATTGGCGTAACGGATATTCTCGTAACCGATAGACGAGAAACGATCTAAAAAGTTTCTTTCAGTTGTCGAGCAGAAATGGAAATTACGACAAACTTTCGATGAGAAGTCGTCAAACCGCCAAGTATCATCGCAGAACCAGTTAAAAGTTTTGCAAGTGCCTTTCTCCGTAATGTCGTGTATAGATTCCCAAGGTTCATTTGGACATACTGTCCTATCACCTGTCATCACGCAGAAAAGAAGATCGGGTTTAAAATTGTCAAAATCTCTCTTAAACTGCTCATTTCCGAAGACGCTGGTATCAAAGAAGGAGACAACGTGACCTAAATTTGAGAGCGGGAGAAAGAAGTTCCAAAATGCGTAATCAAACCTAAACGGTGCTTGGTTGTATGCATGTCGAGAAATACTTCTCGGTGCTACAAACATGATTCTCATTTGGCTAACTCCAGTGTTCTATTCCAGAACACGACTCTACGATTATAGAGCCACTGGAGCGTGAAGTTCACGTCTGGATGCTCAAGCCATTCCTCACCGACGTGCTGCACGTTGTCGTTAGCTACAACCTGACAACCTAACAGCTTAGCTTCGGTGACCATCCTGTTCGAAACATCCGCTCCTCGAGGAAGGCAGACGAACCCCTCCGAGTTTGCCATAGCTTCCAGAACTTGATCTGGTGAAAGACCCTTGATCAGTGAGTATGTCTTTCCGTTATCTTCAAGCCATGCTTTTGCATCATCAGTTCCCTTGATCCACGAGTCTGAATCGAGTGTGAGCCAGCCCGACTTCTTTCGCGAAGAGAGCGACTGGACGAGAGGAACAATCTTAGTAAAAAACTCCTCTCCAAATACCGCAGATAACACAGAGCAGTTAGAAGTTTTTAGACTTGGGAACCTTTCAAAGTAACGCTGCATATGACGCTGGGAGCAGAACCAAACCTGCTTAGCATTGAGATAGAACTGCTCAATGAGCTTTCCCCACTGCTCAGTCTCGCATCGACACTCTTCTTTGCCCTCTATCAGATGCCTCTCCACAGATCTCCATCTACAGAACTTATAGTCATGCTCAAACACAGAGTAGCTGATTTTAGATACTGAAAAAGCGTACGTAAGCGCTGGGTTCAATTGGGCAAAATTACCGAAGACCCAGTGGCAGTCCCGGTGAGTCTCTATCAGTTCTCGGGTGAGCTGACTAGATCTGACTGCAGCAAAAGGCACGGGCGCTGAGCGTTGAAGAGCATCCATCGACAGCTCAGCGCCCCCTACAAGATCGGATAGAAAAAAATCTTGGACGAAGATGATCTTAAACTCAGGCTTCTTCGGTTCTGTAAATGGGCTGCTAAACATGGAAAATTATAGCATGCTCTCTCACAAATGAAAACGGCCGGCGGTTAACCGGCCGAGATCATCGAGCTAGAAGCTCAGCGCTCGTCAAGCTCAGGAACTCTTTCGAGAAGGAACTTGTAACGCTTTCCGTTCTTGTTGAAGCGGATCGACAGGAAGTCAGATTCCTCGATCAGCGTGTAGTCGCCACGCTCGTTACGAAGGTGTAAGTCTCCAGTGTAGATGTTTTGCCATCTGATCGAAGGTCCACCGAGATCGAATGCGCTGTCGGAAGCTGGGAAGAACCCTCGACGTCCTTCAGAGGAAGTAACGTGCGCGATAAGTGCCCCACCAAGGTTGAACTTGTGAGCGATCGTGGCCTGGTGCTCGACTGTGCTACCGCTGAGGGTAAGAGTGGTTGCGCCAGTTCCTGCGGCAAGAGTAACATTCTGGGAGGCTGACCCTGAGACCGTTGTTGTATTACTTAAAGCATTGACGAGAAGCTCAGCGACCCCATCTCTCTGGAAGACGAATCCACCTGCTCCAACGTTCGCAGTAACCGTGCTACCGCTTACCGTCATCCCACCAGAGCCGACAGCGCCGATGTTGACCTGCTGGTTGCTTGCACCCTGGAAGTTGGCGTTGTTTCCTGCTGTACTGAGTGTAAGAACCGTCGTTGTCCCGTTCTGGAACTTGATGTCCTCACCAGCGGAGCCGAGAACAAGGTCTGCAGCCGCCCTGATCTTTGCATCACCAGGTCCATCATAGCTTATTTCGAGGTGTGCTGCGTCTCCGAGATTCCTGATAAAACTTGCGGCCGTTGGGCCGTGAACTATAGACACACCGTTTGCACCACTGAGCGTCAGGCTGACACCTGAAGGAGTGCCGAGTGTAAGTGCGCTGGGGCCTGCGGTAAACGTTCCCTTCGATACGTCAGCGAATTTAAGGGTTATTCCGGTGCTGTTGGCGCCAAGATCCACGCCGGAGCCTGATAGAACAAGATTCTTTGCAACGCCGGTGCTGTCCTGAGCCTGAACTTTAAAGTCGTTCGCGACGATGCCACCCAGCTGTCCAATTCTTGCGCCGTTTGACAGGACGTTGACCGTTCCGCCGGTGTTCAACGATACCGTTGAGCCGCTGACGGTGAGCTCCTTGCTACCGAAAGCTCCAAACTGCGTATTTGAGCCGTCGTTCTTCAGCTCTGCAAACTGCGAGCCTGCAATGTTGAAACTGATCCCCTTACCAGTCGCGCCGTCCAAAGTCACCTTGTCAGAAGTGGACTTAACAGTTGCTACTTTGCTAGCAACAACCTGGATCTCGTCCCCGTCAGAAGACGTGACGTAAGCGCTGGTTCCGTTGACCTCGAGCTTGCTTGCTCTGACTGGCTGCAACGCTGAGACTGTGATAGTCGCATCTTCCGGTGACGACGTTGTTCTTGTCGCTACGAAAGCTGAGTTGGAATTCGACCAGCCGAAAGCAACGTTGTTACCCGCTCCCGTGATTCCGCCGATGAAGCCTCGATCTCCCGTGCCAATAGCGACTGAGCCTGACAGGAAGCCGAATCCGACAAGCGGATCCTCGATCACGAGGTTACTTGCCGATACGGTCATTGTCGTGCCCTGAACTTCAAGGTCACCAGCGACTACAACTTTCGAAGCAGCTCCACCGAGCGTTAACGTGGTGGTTGATGCGCCACCGACGTTGAGGGATGTTGCGGCTGTAGCGATATTACCTGCAGCTGCAGCAAAGACGATATCGTTACCAGAAACTGTGAGGTCGCCCGCAACCGTTGTGTCATTTCCAGCGAACGTCGTTCCCTCGACGACCACGCTGCCACCAGTTGAGGAGATCGTTAGATTACCGGTACCGCTGTGCGTGACTGTCTGAGCGTTCCCAGAGAGTGTGATATTACCCGCGATATCAGCTGTCGAGTCAACGTCGAGCGCGCCTCTGACGTTTAATGTGTTACCAGTTCCGCTCTGTCCAACGTTGACGGTCGCTGCAGTGTTTCCGAGGTTGATAGTTGTAGGAGCAGTCGCGGTGATTGTGGTACCACCAACCGTCAATGAGCCTGCAACGGTTGTCGTGTCAGAGGTGGAATCACCGAGGAAAGTGCTTCCGCTGACAATCGCGTTGCCTTGAACCGTGAGGTTTCCAAGTGCCTGAAGCGCAGACCCGCTGATCACACCCGCTTCGCTGATAGATGCTAAGGTAGCGTTCGAAAGAACGCTTTTGATTTCAAGTGAGCCCGATGCGACAACAGGACCAGAGAATGTTGTTTTGTTGGCAGCCGCGTTGCTGCCGGAGACGGCGAAGAATACGTCGGAGCCCTTGGTCGAAGCGGCAGCACCGAATCCGATAGCGATAGATGACGTGGTGAATGCAGCGCTCGCGCCTGACTCGGTGAACACACCAGCGCCACCACCACCGCCGCTAGAAGCACTGATCTCCCACTGACCAGACGAGTTGTAATTTGCAGTGACGTTCGGGCCGGCCGAGATGAAGGCCTGACCACCAGCCGTGTTCCGAAGCGAGCCCGTGATGTTATTGGAGAAGACGGTCTTCCACTTACTACCGGAAGTGCCAAGATCATTGAAATTGTCCGAACCAGGAACGAGTGAACCAGTCACTGCAATGGTTGTAGTTCCAAGTGAACTAGATAAACTACCTACGAAAGCCATTTTATTTCTCCAGCGTCATCTCTAACTATCAACGACACAAGCTAATCATCGATTAACTGCATCATCATCTTGTAATTTTTACCAGTCTTGTTATTTACGATCCTGAGGAAATCATTCTCCTCGATAACAGTCCAGTCTCCACGCTCGTTGCGAAGGTGAAGGTCACCGGTGTAGATGTGAGCCCAGCGAATGTCTGGGGTTCCGAGCGTGTAGGTGTTGTGAGCATCAGGAATAATCGATCCTTTCATCCCGACGGAGCCTGTGATATAAACCGACCCGGACATGAATATGTTGGAAGTTCCTGCCGTATCGGTCGTCCCAAGCCTGATGTTGGTCGTTGAGCCAGAGTTTCCGCCCTGACCGATATTCACGCTCTTTGTGTTACCGGTTGACACAGCACCTGTGCCAAGATTTAAGGTCGAGTTACCAGTTCTGCTTGCAGCAACGTTCAGGGTGAAAGCGGTGCTCGAGCTCGAGCCTCCGACAGAGACTGTTGACGCAGCGCTCGCAAGGCTAAGCGACGATACGTTGGTGGGGAAGATGGTAGCAGCGCTCTGCGTCGTTGTGATATCGCCGCCGTTCACGGCAAGATCGCCCACAACTGTCAGGTCTGCAGCAAACTGCGCACTCGCATTTCCTGTTGGGAAAGTTAATCCTGTCGCACCACCAGAAGCCTGGATTTCGTTACCGTTCAGGAGCAGATTTCCCTGGATGACGACTCTGTTCGCGCCGGACTTACCGAGATAGAGATTCGATGCGTTGTTTGCGATATTGACTGTTGTCGGAGTCGTATTAACGATGTTGACAGTAGCTGCAGTGGATGTGATGTTGCCACCATTGACCGCAACGTCACCAGAGAGCTGCAGGTTGGATCCCGTAAGATTCCCACTCGTCAGGGTGAGCGCTGTTGTGCCACCAGAGGCTTTTATCGCGTTCCCGTTGATCTGAAGGTTTCCTGATACCGTCGCGGATCCTTGGAGAGTGACCCCGCCCGTGGCATTTCCAACCGTCGTTCCTGAAGTTGCTCCGCCCGCAATATTGACGGTCGTGGCGCTTGTGTTGAACAGTGTCGCTGTTCCCGCGGAGGTGGTCGTGATGTTGCCACCATTGACCGCAACGTCACCCGAAAACTGAGCGTTAGTTCCGGTTACGTTTCCAATTACGTAGTGTGAACCAGACGTAACAACGTCACCACCGAAGACCGATTTTCTGGCCGACGTCCCTGCGATCCCCGACGTTCCACTTACAAAGAAGAACACATCAGCGCCGGAGCTTTGGGCTGCGTAGCTCGAGCCCAAAGCTCCGGCGATTGCTACTGATGCTGTTGAGTTAAGTCGCGGAGAGGGAGAGAGCTCATTCCAGTTGCTGGTTCCACCACCACCTCCGGTAGAGTACGCTGTTCCTGCCGCGTTGTAGATCGTTCCGGATATAACGACGTCGCCGCCGAAAGTGGCAACTCCCCTGGAGGCTGAATTTTTTGACCCGATAGTTCCTGAAACGAACAACCACGTATCTGAGCCGGTCGCAGCAAAATGCGAAGCTACGTAACCGCCTACTTCATCGGTTACTGAATTCATGCCGTAGAGGAGCAGGGGAGACGTTGAGGTGCTTCCAGAGTTTATGATCTGGTTGACTCTTATCTGCCTTGTCTTGAAGTCGACTGACATTATGCCGTGACCTCAATGGCGTGAATATGAACTTCGTAGGAATTCGGAGCTGAGGCTTTTAAGATAAGCTGCGTTGTGCTGACAGAAACTATGAACACATTGAAATTCGCAAGCGCTCCAGCAGGAGTGAGCGTCACTTTCGGAGCGCTTGAGAATGTTTTCGTGAAATTGTAAGTTATCTGATCAGAACCGCTGAATGATGCAGTCGCTGCCTCTATAGTTGCTGACAATGTGGGCTCCGACGTCGAGGTGAATACTATCACCGGTTCACGACGCAAGAAAGGGTAAGTTTTCTTGTATCGCTGTAAGT
>Ga0164295_10001678_pt1 | contig 18398 bp, 16 predicted proteins | sample GEODES006metaG_FD_111798 | JGI IMG/M metagenome (GOLD analysis project Ga0164295, IMG submission 111798) | Oligotrophic lake water microbial communities from Sparkling Lake, Wisconsin, USA - GEODES006 metaG | ecosystem: Environmental > Aquatic > Freshwater > Lake | place: USA: Sparkling Lake... | reverse complement strand
GTGGTCGCGCCAAAGGTGTTGGTCTCGATCAGGTCGGCGCCAGCGGCCAAGTAGCCTTCGTGGATGTCGCGGATCACGTCGGGGCGCGTCAGGCTCAAGAGTTCGTTGTTGCCCTTGATGTCTTTGAGAAAGTCTTTGAAACGCGCACCCCGGTAGTCGTCCTCGGTCAACTTGAAGCGCTGGATCATGGTGCCCATGGCCCCATCGAGAATCGCGATGCGGGATTGAAGGATGTCGGGAAGCGCTTGGCCGCGGGTGTAAATGGGTGTTTTCATGCCCTTATTGTAAAAGTCAACAAGGCATCTTTCGGATCAAGGGGCCAGTTCGATCATTTCAAAAGAAAAAGCCGAATTCTTTACCAACACCTTGACGGCGCGCACATCGGTCGCGCCCGGCACGATCAAACGGGTGATGTTGGGCAAAGGTTTTTTATTGAACTGAAAGGGCTGGTCAATCTTGAATTTGTGGCTGTCGCCGTGCACCACCAATACCGGCTTGCCCCATTGACTGGCCAGGGGCAACAAGGTTTCGCCAATGATTTTGCGAAAGCCGGACCCCCCCGGGAAATCTTCCCAGAAGGTTTTGGCCTCCAACACATCGGCCTGGAAAGCCAAGACCACAGCCTTGGCCTGTTGCTGACGTGCTTGCTCAAAAGCGGCCTCTGTCCAAGCCACATTTGCCGCATCGCGCGCAAAGAACTCTTGGGCAGCGGCCAAATTGCGGCTTTCGAAATTGTTGTTGCTGCCCACGATGTGCACCGTGGCAAACAGCACCCCTTGGTGCATCCAGCGCTGGTTTTCAATGTAGTGCCCATGCGAGGGCATCAAGCTGGACTGGTTTTGCACAGCCAAAGGCTGTTGCCCAAGCGAACGGCCTTGTGTGTAAAAGCGTTGGCGCAGGGCTGCCAGGCGCTCCAGTGGATCGAAACTGCCGTTGTTGGCCCGATGGCAATCGGTCCACTCGTTGTCGCCCGGGGTGTACACCAGCGCCCCTTTGAAGCGCTGAAAGTGTTCGCGCTGGTTGGCAAATTCTTCGTCGCTGCACAGTGTGGAGCCCGATTTGAAATCGCCCACATGGACGGAGAAGTCTGGCCCGACTTGGTTGATGCGTTCGATCAATGCGCGGTAAGGGCCATACGCCTTTTCTGGCGCGCCATAGGGCAAATCCCCCAAGGCCACAAACGAAAACCCCTGCTGCGCCTGAGCAGCCGGCATGGACATCACCAAGCCCAAAGCCAAACCAGCACGAAGCAGGGTGGTTTTCATTACTGCGCGTCCATCAAGGCCTTCACGTTCAACAAGGTGATCTCGTTGTGGTCCGGCTGGCCGATGGTGCGACCTGACGAGTACGGGAAGTTATTGTCGTTGACCACCACAATGTGTTCGGCATCGACCACCGTCAGGCCTTCTGGGCCCAGGTGGGGCAAGGCAAAAGTCGCATCATTGCCGCCCAGGTGCGCTTTGGCATTGGGGTTGGCGATACGCGTCAAGTCGATGTAGGCCACCTTCTTCACAAAACCGTCGGCGTCGATTTGGCTCATGTCGATCTTGTAGATCCGCTTGAACTGGGCGGGGTGGGTAAAGCAATCTGTGCGCATTTCTTTGGGGCAAACGGGGGTCACGCCTTCGCTGCCGTCATCGCGTTCGATGACCAGACCCACGCGCTCGTTGACCATCTGAAAGTCAGCCGCCACGTTGCCGGCTTGCTCGAATTTGTATTTCCACATTTGGCCGGTGTACTGTTGGCTGGCCACGTCCAGCTCCAAGATGCGGGTATAAGGCTTGCCATTGTGGCTTTCATAGGCTTTGGCTTCAGCATCCCAGAGGGGCCACTCGAACATGGGGAACACTTTTTTGCCATCGGCCGATTTGGCCATGGGCTCAAAACCGCCGGAACGGCGAACATTGAAAGGCAGGACGGTTGGTACAGGCGGGCGGGCGTGCTGGTAGTGGTCAGGTCCGGTGTATTTTTTGCCGCTGACCACCGTTTCGATCACGCCCAAGACTTTACCCTGGGGGGTGGTGCGCAGGATGTAAGGGCCAAACTCGTCGCCAAACCACCATTCGTTGCCCACCACTTGGATGGACTCGACGTCAAAGTCAGAACCGGTCAAATAACGTTTGGCCGTGTTTTCGTTGTGGATGAAAAAAGGCACTTTGCGGTCGGGGTCGTGCAAGAAAGTGGTCTTGGCCAAAGCAGTCTTACCGCTCTTCCAGTCTGGCTTGACGTGGTGAACCATGAGCAATGCGTCCATGGAGTTGACTTTGTTGCCAAAGCCGTTGTCGGTCAGCGCGAGAAAGGTGCCGTCACCCATCGAGTGGATGCCCGAAAAGCCTTGAACGGACTGACCTTTGATCGGCAAAAATCCGCCTGAGGCGCGTGGATTTTTAGGGTCGCCCACAAACGTGTTGGCGGCCACGCTGCCCAATTTTTCTACCCGCTGGCGGGGGTCATTGGCAAATTTACCACTGGTTTCAAACAAGGCGCCAGCCTCTTTGGGCGCAGTGGCCGTGCTGTTGAATGGCAGGTACGCATGGCCAGCCAAGGTGGCGGTCACTTCGGTTTGCGCGATCACAGCGCTGGCCGACAGGCCCAACAAAACGGATAGGAGAGTGCGTTGCAGCATTTTGAACCTTCTTAGTGGTTGGAAAGATTTCAAGCGTAGCGTCGGAATATGAAGCGCTTATGAAAAGTCTGGCTCTGAAACCCTGAAATTGACGGCACCAGACGCCTTCATGGCCGAACAAGTCCAGCGCTGGACGTCGGCCATCCAAGCCACGCCATTCAAAATCTGAAACCGAGCTGAAACAGAGTTGAAAGGCAAAAAGCCTTGCGCAATGGGCGACAATCTTGGCTGTGTCTTATTTAACTGTCCTGCGCGAAATTTTTGGCTACGAATCGTTTCGTGGCCCTCAGCAAGGCATCATTGCGCATGTCGGTGCCGGAGGCGATGCGCTGGTCTTGATGCCCACGGGCGGCGGCAAAAGCCTGTGCTATCAAATTCCAGCCATTGTTCGTCAACAAGCGGGCCACGGCATCACCATCGTGGTGTCCCCCTTGATTGCACTGATGCATGACCAAGTCGGCGCACTGCACGAAGCCGGTGTCAGCGCTGCTTTCCTGAATTCGACTCTGAATGCCGAGGAGGCGCAAGATGTGGAGCACCGACTGCGCCGTGGCGACATCACGCTGTTGTACGCCGCACCGGAGCGCCTGACCACGCCACGCTTTTTAGCGCAGCTGGACTCCCTGCATGAACGCGGCATGCTGAGTTTGTTTGCCATCGACGAAGCCCATTGCGTGAGCCAATGGGGCCATGACTTTCGCCCCGAATACCGTGCCCTGACAGTGCTGCATGAGCGCTATGCCGGTGTGCCGCGCATGGCCTTGACCGCCACCGCAGATGCTTTAACGCGTGCCGACATTGTGGAGCGGCTGCATCTCGAGGACGCCCAGCAATTTGTCAGCAGTTTTGACCGCCCCAACATCCGCTACACCATCGTCGAGAAAAAAGACGCCTCAACGCAGTTGATGCGCTTTATCGAACGCGAGCACGAAGGAGACGCCGGTGTGGTGTATTGCCAATCGCGCCGACGGGTTGAAGAAGTCGCCGAGATGCTGCTGGAATCGGGCATCGACGCCTTGCCCTACCACGCCGGCCTGGATGCCAAGCTGCGGCAAAAACACCAAGACCGCTTCTTGCGTGACGACGGCGTGGTGATGGTGGCCACCATTGCTTTTGGCATGGGCATCGACAAACCCGATGTGCGCTTTGTGGCCCATCTGGACATGCCCAAAAACATCGAAGGCTACTACCAGGAAACCGGCCGTGCTGGACGCGACGGCTTGGCCGCTGATGCCTGGATGGCCTATGGTTTGCAAGATGTGGTGAATCAACGCCGCATGATCGACGAGAGTCCTGCGGCAGAAGAATTCAAGCAAGTCATGCGCGGCAAGCTGGATGCGCTGTTGGCCTTGGCCGAGGCCACCGATTGCCGGCGCGCACGCTTGCTGGGCTACTTTGACGAAGCCTATGCCGGACCACAAAACAAGCCCCAGGGCGTGTACATGCCCTTTTGTGGCAACTGTGACAACTGTCTGCATCCGCCCGAAGTCTGGGACGGCACCGACGCGGCCCGCAAAATACTGTCCACGGTGTACCGCACCCAGCAGCACAATGGCCACCACTTTGGGGCTGGCCACACCATGGACATTGTGCGCGGCAAAGAAACCGACAAAGTGACCCAGCGGGGCCATACCCGCTTGAGCACGTTTGGGGTGGGGGCCAATTACAGTGAACAGCAATTGCGCGGCGTGATGCGCCAATTGATTGCCATCGGGGCACTGCATGTGCACAGCGAAGACGGCTTCAGTACCTTGCACCTGACGGCGGGTTCACGCGCTGTCTTGAAAGGCGAAGTGGCGATACAACTGCGCGAATCCACCAGCCAAAAGGCCGACAAACGCAGCAAGAGCCGAACCACTCCCGGGCCAGCGGCCGCCAATTTGGGCCAGGACGCACTGGTGCGCTTCATCAACCTCAAAGCCTGGCGAGCCGAAGTGGCCAAAGAGCACAACTTACCGGCCTACGTGATCTTCCATGACGCGACACTGGCTGCCATCGCGGAGCGTGCGCCGCAAGCGCTGAGTGAGCTGCAAGGCATCAGCGGCTTGGGCGTCAAAAAACTCGAAGCCTATGGCGAACAGGTCTTGCGTGTCTGCCAGTCTTTTGCCGCCCACTGATCTTTGATCTCCCGTGCCTTCAGTTCACACCCCCGGGGATGCCCGCCGCAATCTGACGCAATTTGACGGTTTCTGTGCGGATTTCTTGCACCATTTGCTCCGGCGTGCTGCCCACCAGGGTCATGCCCATGCCATTGAGTTTGCGCTTGACGTCCGGGTCGGCCAAGGCCGTTTTGACCGATGCGTTCAGCCGCGCCTGGATGTCGGCAGGCAAGCCTTTGGGTCCAAACAAGCCCACCCAATACGTCAAGTCGTAGCCCGTCAGACCGCCTTCGCTGAGGGTCGGTACATCCGGATACCGAGGGTCTCTGACCGCGCTGGTCGTGCCCAGCAAACGGACTTTGCCCGCGTCGATTTGGGGCTTGGCGGCACCGTCAAATATCACTTGGCACACGCCCGCCAAGACGTCTTGCATCCCCGGGCCAGAGCCTTTGTAGGGCACATGGGTCATGTTCACTTTGCCCATGGCGTTGAACAACTCCCCCGCAAAATGCAAACCACTGCCCATGCCGGAGGTGGCGTAGTTGATTTGCACTTTGCTGTCGCGCGCATACGCCAGAAATTCAGGTAATGTTTTGGCGGGTACGGCAGGATGGACCACCATCAACAAACCATATTTGCCAATCAAAGAGATCGGCGTGAAGTCGGTCACCGGGTCATAGGAGAGTGATTTTTCGACCACCGCCATGTAGGTGTGTGTGCCGTTGGTGGTGAGCAGCAATTGGTAACCATCCGGCGTGGCTTTGCTGATGGCTTCACTGCCGATTCGCCCGCCGCCGCCCGCCTTGTTGTCGATCACCACGTTTTGCCCCAGATTCCTGGACATGGCCTCGGCAATGATCCGGCTGACCTGGTCTGAGAACCCGCCAGCCGCGTAGGGCACGACCGCTTTGACAGGCCGCTGAGGATAGGCTTGCGCCCCCACATTTCCAAGCCCGAGGACCCCGGCAAGCGCAAGAACCCAGCGAACGCCAATACTGCACCTGAACACCATGAGAAGCCTTTCTTTGCCACGGTAAGTGTGAGCGCCACCTTTCTGAGAGACGCCCGAATGAGTATGCCAAGAGTTGGCGGCGCCTGCAATCAGGATTGGCACAGTGCATTCACCGCCCTGTCGCCCCCAGGATGGGGCTGGCCGCTGAACTTTTGTAAGATGCGCAGCTTGTTTGTATCACTTCAGGAACGATTCATGCGCTTAGGTTACTTCACCATGCCCTTGCACCCTTTGCACAGAGACACCACCGAAACCCTGCATGAGGACCGACAGACCATTCTTTTTGCCGACCAACTCGGTTTTTACGATGCTTTCGTCGGTGAGCATTTGACGGACAAAGCCGAAAACGTCACCAACAGCCTGATCTTTCTGGCCACTTTGATTGCCGAGACGCGCCACATCAAACTGGGCAGCGGCACTTCGAATCTGTCGCACTCCCACCCGACCTTGCTGGCATCGCAAGCGGCCATGTTTGATCACCTGGCGAAAGGACGGTTCATTTTTGGCATCAGCCCGGGGGCCTTGTCATCCGACGCTGAAGCGCTGGGCATTCTGGACCAAGACCGCAACCAAATGTTTGCCGAAGCCATCGATGTCATTCTGGCCATTTGGGACCGCGAGCCGCCCTACAACATCGACTTTGAAAACAACCGCTACAAGGTCACCACGCAGACCACGTCAGTGCCGGCCATCGGCCGCGGTCAGATGATGAAGCCGTTCCAAAAGCCCTATCCCGAGATTGTCGGCACCGTGGTGGCGCCTTTCTCCAAAGGGGTGATCGCGATGGGCAAGCGCAATTTTCACCCCATGTCAGCCAACTTTTTATTGCCCCACTGGCTGAACAGCCATTGGGACAATTACAAGGAAGGCAAAGCGTTGGTACAACAAACCGCCAACCCCTCAGACTGGCGTGTGGCCCGGACTATTTTTGTCAGCGACGACGCCGCCACGGCCAAACGCTACGGGCGGGAAGATGCTGACAGCCCTTACCGCTACTACTACCGACAGATGCTGACCAAGATGATGATGTCCAAGCGGCACGTCATCTTCAAAAAGAACATGGAAGAAGACGACATCCATGTGACCCTGGACCGCTTGCTTGATGAATTGGTCATCGCCGGCACGGTGGACGAGGTGGTGGAGCAGATCTTGGCCCTGCGCGCGCAGGTGGGGCCTTTTGGCGAAATCGTCTATGCAGGCATGGACCTGGTCGATTCCACCCTGGGCCGCCGCTCCATGGAGTTGATGGCACACGAGGTCATGCCGCGTGTGAATCAGGCGCTCGGCCTGGGTTCGGCCATCAACGTAGAAGCGCCCTCAGCCTGAACTCAGGCCGGGGTCAGGGGCAAGCCGATCAACTCGGACAAAGCCTGCAAGCTCAGGCCCGGCACCATGTCAAGGACTTGCAGGCCAGAGGGCGTGCAGGCCAGCGTGGCCAAATCGGTATAGACGCGCTTGACGCAGGCAATGCCGGTCAAGGGGTAAGTGCACTGCGCGACCAGTTTGCTTTGCCCTTGCTTGGTCAGCAAGTCCATCATCACCCACGTTTGTTTGGAGCCAATGGCCAAGTCCATGGCGCCGCCCACGGCCGGTATGGCACCCGCCTCGCCGGTATGCCAGTTGGCCAAGTCCCCATGCGCACTGACCTGAAAGGCCCCGAGCACACAAATGTCCAAGTGCCCGCCGCGCATCATGGCAAAGCTGTCGGCATGGTGGAAAAAAGCACCCCCCGGCAGCAAGGTCACAGGCTGCTTGCCTGCATTGATGAGGTCGTAGTCTTCTTGGCCGGCGGCAGGCGCTGGCCCCATCCCTAAAATACCGTTTTCACTGTGCAGCAAAATTTCGCGCGATGGGGGAATGTGGTTGGCCACCAGGGTCGGCTGACCGATCCCCAGATTGACCGTGGCGCCTTCGGGAATGTCTTGCGCCACGCGGGCGGCCAACTCGTCTTTGGTGCGTCGTGTGTAGTTCATGCTTTGACTCCTCCGGCTTGGGTTGCAACGCGGGGGATCTGGACCACCGCCTGCACAAAAATACCCGGGGTGATGATCGCTTCTGGATCGAGTCCGCCCAAGGGCACTTGCGAATACACCGTGGCCACCGTTTTACGCGCTGCCATGGCCATGACGGGGCCAAAGTTGCGCGCCGCCTTGCGGTAAGTCAGGTTGCCCCAGCGGTCACCGCACTCCGCCCGGATCAAGGCCAAGTCGGCATGAATGGGTGTTTCATAGACATACATGCGGCCATCGATTTCTCGGGTTTCTTTCGGCGAACCGTCCGCCTTTTTGGCCAGATCAGTACCGTAGGCCGTCGGTGTAAAGAAGCCGCCAATGCCGGCCCCTGCAGCACGAATGCGCTCGGCCAGATTGCCTTGCGGCACCAACTCCAGCTCGACCTGTCCGGAGCGGAAAAGCCCATCGAAGACCTGCGAGTCGGCTTGTCTTGGAAAACTGCAGACCACCTTGCGCACACGGCCCGCCTTGAGCAGCGCGGCCAGACCTTGCTCACCATTGCCCGCGTTGTTGTTCACCACCGTCAGATCGCGCGCACCTTGCGCCAAAAGGCCTTCGATCAGTTCATCCGGGATGCCCGCCGTGCCAAAGCCCCCGATCAACACCGTGGCGCCATCCCGGGTGTCGGCCAAAGCCTCTTGAATGGATGAAACAAACTTATTGATCATGTCTCTTTACCTTTTCTAGCCCCACCCCTTTGTGTGGCCTTGGATTCAAATTTTTGTACTGCGCATGAAAAACCGGACCGTGGCATCCGCCAGCGCGTCCAGATCCATTTGTTCGGGCTGCGTTTTTTGTTTGTACCACGTGACCGTGAAGTTGATCGCCCCCATGACCATCAAGCGGGCCATTTTTTCATCACTTGCGCCCTCTTGCTGCGGGTCAGCATGCGCCCCCAAGAGTCCCGCTTGAAGCATATCCCTCAGGGTTTCCTGCCACAAAGCATCGTAACGGTCTTTGACGCGAATGATCTCCTGCATGTACTCGGGCGGCAAACTGCGCCAATCGTAAAGCAGCACCGCAATGAACTCACTGCCTTCGTCATGCAAGATGCCGTATTGCGTTCGCACCAAGGCCCTGAAACGCGCCTGCACGGTCGTGGCCTCGGCCAGCGCCGCGACGGTTCGCTCAAAGCCTTGGTGCAAGCCCTCTTCCATCACCGCTTTCAAAATTTCCTGTTTGTTTTTGAAATGGTAAAACGGACTTCCTGACCTCATGCCCACGGCCGCAGCAATGTCGCGCACCGTGGTGGCGTCGTAGCCTTTCTCGCGGAACAACCTGGCTGAGGCCCGAATCAAGGCTTGGCGCCGATTGACTTCGTCAGGGCTGTCAAGCGAGAATTTTGCTGACTGCGGCGAATTATTGTCTGTCATGGCCAAGGGTTTCCCCAAATTGCAGTCGATATTCTTGCCTTTATGATACAAAGCAAGTGCTTGGTTTGAGCATCATAGTCCTCGCTACACGGGTGTCAATGCACCCAGAATAAGTTTCACAGGGAAAGAAAAGTCATCGCCATGCAGGAACTGCAGGTCATCTTCAGCGGGATCGCCCAAGGCTGTATTTACGGCCTGATCGCACTGGGTTTTGTACTGATCTACAAAGCCACAGAAACGGTGAGCTTTGCCCAAGGCGAGCTCATGATGCTGGGCGCGTTTTCCGGACTCGCTTGCGTGAGCTGGTTGGGCCTGCCCTATTGGCTGTCCATTCCTGCGGCCATGCTGGCCATGGCGCTGCTGGGCTGGATGACCGAGCGGGTCGTGATCCGCCCCGTGCTGGGGCAACCGGCATTTTCCATCGTCATGTTGACCATTGGCATAGGTTACGTCGCCCGCGGTTTGATCACCATGATCCCCGACATCGGCACCGAAACACTGGCTTTTCCGGTGCCCTACAAAGACACGGTGTTCAATGTTGGCGGCGTGGTGCTGGGCGCCACTCAAGTGGTCGTGGTGCTGGCCACTGCCGCGCTGAGCCTGCTGCTGTACCTGGTGTTTCGCTACTCACGGGTGGGTATCGCGATGCAAGCGGCCTCGCAAAATCAGTTGGCCGCGTATTACATGGGCATTCCCGTCAAACGCTTGAACGGCATGGTCTGGGCGCTGGCTGCGGCGGTGGCGGCGGTGGCGGGTTTGCTGTTGGCGCCCATTACTTTTGTGCATGCGAACATGGGTTTCATCGGGCTCAAAGCCTTTCCAGCCGCGGTCGTGGGTGGCTTTGGCAGCCTGCCTGGAGCGATAGTGGGCGGCGTGATCATTGGCGTGGTCGAAGCCCTGGCTGGTTTCTGGCTGCCCGAAGGCTTCAAGGACATTGCCGCCTACATCGTGGTGCTCTTGATGCTGGTCCTTAAACCGAACGGTTTGTTTGGTGAAAAATTGCGGAAAAAGGTCTGATCCATGCGGTTCATTTTCAAAACCGATTACGACCAGGACATTCGCATTTTCAAGCACGGGGGGCAAGTCTTTTGGTATGGCTTGCTGTTGGCGTTTTTGGTGGCAGCGCCTTGGTTGGTCGAAGAGTATTGGCTGGCACAGATCACCTTTGTGTTGATTTACGGCGTGGTCGGACTGGGCTTGATGGTGCTGGCGGGTTTCACCGGTTTGTTCTCCATGGGTCACGCTGCCTTTTTAGGCGTCGGCGCCTACACCGAAGCGGTGCTGGCTGCCAAGGGCTGGCCCTTTCCGATTTCTTTGGCTGTGGCGGCAGGCCTGTCGGCGACGGTGGGTGCCGTGGTGGGTTTGCCGGCTCTGAGGGTAAAAGGCATTTACCTGGGCATCGCGACCTTGTCTTTTGGTTTCATTGTCGAAGAAGGTCTGGCCCGCTGGGAAAGCGTGACCGGCGGCAATGCAGGCATGCACGTCAAAGCGGCCAACCTGTTCGGCCTGGACACCAGCAGCAATGAAGGCTTTTACGGCGTGTGCCTGGTGGTCACCGTGCTGTCGACACTGGCCGTGATCAATTTGCTGCGCAGTTCAACCGGCCGCGCGTTTGTGGCCATCCGCGACTCTGAAATTTCTGCGCAGAGCATGGGCATTCATCTGGCCCGCTACAAAACCCTCTCGTTCATGATCTCGGCGGCTTTGGCCGGCGTGGGCGGCGCTTTGTACGCCCACAAACTGCAGTTCATCAGCCCGGACCAATTCAACATCTTGCAATCGGTGGACTTGTTGTTGTTGGTCGTGATCGGCGGCCTGGGCTCGGTGCATGGCGCCTTTTTAGGGGCCATCTTTTTGATCACCACGCCCCAGCTCATCTCCTTGGGCAAAGATTATCTGCCCGCCTTCATTGGGCAAGCGCCGGGATTGCAGGGGCTGGTCTATGGTTTGGTGCTGATTGCTTTTGTGATGTTCGAGCCCATGGGGCTGTATGGCCGCTGGCTGAAAATCCGCACCTGGCTGCAACTCTTCCCGTTCTACCGCAAAGGCATGTTCAAGCGTCAAAAGAGCTTCCAGAAATCGGACCGACTGAAATGAGTGACATCCTACTGTCTGCCCACAATTTGTCGGTGCGCTTTGGTGGCGTGCTGGCCGTCAACAAGGTGAGCTTCGAGGTGCAGCGGGGAGAAGTCTTTACCTTGATCGGCCCCAATGGCGCGGGCAAGACCACGGTCTTCAACCTGATCAGCCGAATCTACACGCCCACCACCGGGCACATTGATTTCAAGGGCCAAGCCCTCACCCAAGTGCCACCCCATGCGGTAGCCGGCTTGGGCATTGCGCGCACTTTTCAGAACATCGAACTGTTTGAACACGCCAGCGTGTTGCAAAACCTCTTGATCGGTCGGCATGTGCACAACCGCACCGGCTTTTGGCGCCAATTGCTGTTCACCCGCAGCGTGCACGAAGCCGAGTTGACCACGCGCCGCAAAGTCGAAGAAGTGATTGATTTTCTGGAGTTGCAGCACTACCGCGACACCTTGGTGGCGGGCCTGCCCTACGGCGTTCGCAAAGTGGTCGAACTGGCCCGCGCCTTGAGCACCGAGCCGGATCTTTTGTTGCTGGACGAACCGTCTTCCGGCTTGAACATGGAAGAAACCAGTGACATGGCCTTTGGATTCAAGACATTCAACATGACTTGGGCATCACGGTGCTGATGGTTGAGCACGACATGAGCCTGGTGTCCAAAGTATCTGACCGGGTGCTGGCCATGAACCAGGGCGAAGTCTTGGCGCTCGGAACGCCTGCGCAAGTGCAAGCCGATGCCGCCGTGATCGAGGCGTATCTGGGCGGCACTGACGAAGCCGCCAGCTTGCGCCGCGTCGCTTGAGGGGCTGGACATGACAGACACAACACCTCTGCTCAAGCTGCTTAACGTTGAAAGTGCCTACGGCCCGATCCGTGCCATTCGCGGTGTCAGTCTGTCGGTCTACCCCGGCCAAATTGCGACCATTTTGGGCTCTAACGGCGCGGGCAAAACCACGACCCTGAAAACCATCTCCGGCATCATCGATCCGCGCAAAGGCTCGATCGAGTTCAAGGCTGAAAACATCACCGCCATGGACCCCTCGCTCATCGTGCAGCGGGGCTTGGCGCATGTGCCCGAGGGGCGTGAAGTGTTTCCGCTGCTGTCCATCAAAGACAACCTGCTGATGGGCGCCTACACCCGCCAGGACCGCGACGGTGTGGCCCGCGACATGGAGGCGGTGTACGGCTACTTTCCCATTCTCAAAGAGCGCGAAGCGCAAGACGCCGGCCTGCTCTCGGGTGGTCAACAGCAAATGCTGGCCATCTCACGCGCGCTCATGGCCCAGCCCGATCTGATCTTGCTCGACGAGCCCAGCTTGGGCTTGTCGCCCAAACTGACCAAAGAAATTTTCGAGATCGTGGTGCGCATCAACCGCGAACGCGGCACCACCATTTTGCTGGTCGAGCAAAACGCGAACATGGCCTTGAACGTGGCCGATTACGGCTTTGTTTTGGAATCGGGTCGGATCGTGATGGAAGACACCTGCGCGGCGCTGCGTGAAAAAGACGACATCAAAGAGTTTTACCTCGGCATGAAAGAAGATGGCGCCCGCGCCGAGCGCCGCTGGAAAAAGAAGAAGACCTGGAGATAAGCCATGACCGTCCTCTGGGATACCCAAGCGTTGAAAGGCCAAACCGAAGTGGTGATGCCCGGCGAAACCATTCCGGATGTGTTCTGGAACGGAGTGGCCGCACGCGGTCAGCAACTGATGATGCGCGAAAAGAAGTTCGGCATCTGGCAAGGCTGGAGTTGGACGCAAGCCGGCACCGCTGTGCGTGAAATGGCCATGGGCCTGCAGGCACTCGACTTTGTGCCTGGCGAATGCGCTTCCATTTTGGCCAGCACGCGGCTGGAGTGGGTGCTGGCCGATCTGGCCGTGCTCAGCGCAGGCGGGGTGTCGAATGGCATTTACCCCACCGATGCCACCTCGCAAGTGCAGTACCTGTGCGAAGACTCGGCCACCGTGATCTTGTTTGTCGAAGACGAGGAGCAACTCGACAAAGCACTAACCGCTCGCGAGCAGCTGCCACGCTTGCGCAAAATCGTGGTGCTCGACATGGAGGGCTTGACCCGCTATTCGGACCCGATGGTCATCAGCCTGGACGCGCTGAGGGGCCTGGGCAGACAACACGATGCTCAGCACCCTGGCGTGTTTGATCAAGTCCGCAAGAGCCGCCAACCCCAAGACCTGGCCATCCTGATCTACACCTCAGGCACCACCGGCAAACCCAAGGGCGCGATGCACAACCATGCTGCCTTGGTGTACATGTGCCACGGCTACAACCAGGTCATTGTGCAAGATGAGCGCGACGAACGCATGCTGTTCTTGCCCCTGTGTCACGTGGCTGAACGGCTGGGTGGACAGTATTTTTCGATTTACACCGGCACCATCCTGAACTTTGTCGAGAACCCTGACACCGTCCCTGAAAACGTGCGTGAAATTGCCCCCACCACCTTCACGGCGGTGCCGCGGGTGTGGGAAAAATTTTACTCTTCGGTCACCATCGCCATTTCAGAATCCGACAAACTGCAGCAACTCGTGTACCGCTGGGCGCTAGGGATCGGCTACAAAGTCAGCGAAAAAGTCACCGCCGGGCAGACCGTTCCCTTGTGGTTGAAAGGGTGCTTCTACATCGGCCGTTGGTTGGCGCTGGACAATGTGCGGCGCATGATCGGCATTCACAAAGCCAAGGTTTTGGTCACCGGCGCCGCCCCGATTTCACCCGATCTGGTGCGCTGGTATTTGGCGCTCGGTGTGCCGATGATCGAAGCCTGGGGAATGACCGAGTCGTGTGGCGCATCGACCGTGATGCCTGCTGACAGAATCAAGGCCGGTTTCATTGGGCCGGCGGCGCCCTTCAATGAAGTGCGACTTGACCCGGTGACCCAAGAGCTGCTGGTCCGTGGTCCGAACGTGTTCATGGGCTACTTGAACCTGCCTGAAAAAACCGCCGAAACCATTGATGCCGACGGCTGGCTGCACACGGGTGATGTGGGGACGGTGGACGAAGAAGGGTTTTTCCGGATTACCGACCGGATGAAAGACATCATCATCACGGCAGGGGGCAAAAACATCACGCCGAGCGAATGGGAAAATGAACTCAAGTTTTCACCCTATGTCACGGACGCGGTGGTGATTGGCGATCGTCGTGCCTATTTGAGCGTGATCATCATGATCGATTTGGAAAACGTTGAAAAATTTGCGCAAGACCATGATGTCCCGTTTTCCAACTACGCCAGTCTGACCCGCGCACCCGAAGTACTGGCCCGCATTCAGGAAGAAATAGACACCGTGAACAAGAAATTTGCCCGCGTGGAACAAATCAAACAGTTCCGACTGCTCGACACCCAACTGACGGCCGAAGACGATGAACTGACGCCTACAATGAAACTCAAACGCAAGTTTGTCGAGCAAAAATACAGCGCCATGATTGAATCGATGTACCGCAGCTGACCCGGCTCAGCACCCCTTTACAACCCCAGGAGAAGACATGAAGTTCAAACTGTTAACCCTACTCGCAGCGCTGGCCCTCAGCGGCGCGGCAATCGCCCAACAGCAAGGCGTGAGTAAAACCGAAATCACGGTCGGCACCATTCAGGATTTGTCCGGCCCCTTGGCCGGTTACGGCAAAGCGGTCCGCAACGGCATGATGTTGCGCATTGATGAAGTCAATGAGCAAGGCGGGGTGAATGGCCGCAAGCTCAAGCTGATCACCGAAGACTCAGGTTATGACCCGAAGCGTGCTGTTTTGGCGGCGCAGAAACTGGTCAACCAGGATAAGATTTTCATCATGGCTGGGCACATCGGCACCGCGCAAAACAACGCCGCGATGCCGGTACAGTTTGAAAAGAAAGTGGTGAACTTTTTCCCTGTAACGGCGGCGCGCGAAATGTACGAGCCGCTGAGCAAATTCAAATACGCCTTGTTTGCAACCTACTTTGACCAAATGCGCGCCTCTGTGGCCACCCTGGCCAAAGAGAAAAAGATCAGCAAGGTTTGCGCTATATACCAAGACGATGAATTTGGCCTCGAAGTGGTGCGCGGCGCCGAAGCCAGTCTGAAAACCATCAATTTGGATTTCGTCGAGAAGACCTCTTACAAACGCGGGGCAACCGACTTTTCTTCCCAAGTGGCCCGCATGAAAGGTGCCGGCTGTGAAATGGTCGTGCTGGGCACCATCATCCGCGAGACGGTGGGCACCATCGCCGAAGCGCGCAAGACCGGCTTCAACCCGGTCTTCATTGGCTCCAGCGCCGCCTACACCGACCTGATCCACAAATTGGGCGGCAAAGCCATGGACGGCATGTATGCCACCATGACGGTCCCTCACCCTTATTTGGACGAAGCCTCCAACCCGATCCGTTTTTGGGCCAACAAGTACAAAACCAAATTCAATGAAGACCCGACCGTTTTCTCGGTTTACGGCTATGTGATTTTGGACTCCTTCATCCAGGCCGCACAAAAAACAGGGCCTAACTTGACCAGTGACAGCTTCATTGCCACCATGGACAAGATCACCTTGCCTGCCGACATTTTTGGCAGCCCTGAAGGCAGCTTCACACCGACCAAGCACCTGGGCTCCAACAAGTCGCGCCTGTCGCAAATTCAGGATGGCAAGTGGAAGATCATCTCTGATTACTACAAGCTCGACTGATCTGCGTCGCTTGATTGAAGACCGCCTTCGGGCGGTTTTTTCATGTCCACTTCAATCACTTTGGGTTTGAAGATCGCAAAGTCACCGCTGGCACGGGCAACCATCACCCCGTCAACGCGCATTGTGGCCTCGAGGTGCGCCACATTCTTGCCTTGGTTGATGACCTCGCTGTCGCAGGTCACCCGGCCTTTGAAAACCGGTTTGAAGTAGTTGATCTTGATGTTGATGGTGGCGCAGATCTGTCCGGGCTGCAAAGCCCCGAACAAAGCCGATCCCATGGCGGTATCGGCCAGGGTGAACAGCACGCCACCATGCACCACGCCATGCGTGTTGGTGTGGACCGGCTGCAGATCCAGAATCCATCGGCTGCGGCCCGGGGCCTTCTCGGCAAGTTCAATGCCGACATGCTGGGTGAACTGTGAAATGGTGGAAAGGTGCTTTGAAGTCATGCGCAGCATGATGCGACAGAGGCAAGTCCTTGTCGTCCACCTTGGCGACTGTGTCGCCTGCGCGCGTCTCTGCATTGCGGGTCGGTCGGGCCTCCGATAGAGTGGGCCCTTTCTGTGCTTTGTTACCATCCCTCAGCTGCAGATCTTGAATAGGAGTTCGATTTGGCGCACGATTCAGCCGCAACCGCGGCACAACCACCCCTTTTGGATTTGTACCGCATGATGGTGCGCATCCGGGCCTTTGAAGCCGCCGCTGAAGTGGCCAGTCAAGGCGGCGTCAGTGCCTATGGCAAATCGTCCGATGGCACCGCCAAAGTCAAAGGGCCCTTGCATTTGTCTACCGGCCAAGAAGCCGTGCCCACCGGTGTGTGTGCGCACCTGCACGCCACCGACTACCTCACCTCGACCCACCGCGGCCACGGTCATACCTTGGCCAAGGGTGCCGATCTGACACGCATGATGTGCGAGTTGTTCGGCAAAGCGACGGGCTTCAATGGCGGCAAAGGCGGCTCCATGCACATCGCCGATTTTTCTGTTGGCATGCTGGGTGCCAACGGCGTGGTGGCCGCAGGCTTGCCGATCGCCACCGGCGCCGCCCATGCGCAAAAACTGAAAGGCGACGGCGGCATCACGGTGTGCTTTTTTGGCGATGGCGCCATCAACCGAGGGCCATTTTTAGAAGCCCTCAACTGGGCCCAAATTTACCAACTGCCCGTGCTGTTTGTTTGTGAAGACAACCGCTGGAGCGCCACCACATCGAGCGCCCCCATGATCGGAGGTGCAGGGGCATCCGCCCGCGCCGAAAGTCTGGGCATCCAGGCCACGCGCGTGGATGGGAACGACGTGCAAGCCGTCTGGTCCACCGCGCGCGAACTGGTGGCGCGTGTGCGGGCAGGGCAGGGCCCGCGTTTGCTGCACGCCATCACTTACCGTGTCAAAGGGCATGTGTCGGTGGACCTGGCGGCCTACCGCGACCCGGCCGAACTGGCCGCGGCTTTGTTAACTGATCCCATAGAGCGCGCGCGACTGCGGCATCAGGCCTTGTCAGGCGACATGGCCGTACTGGACAGCATCGACCAAGCCGCCAAAGACGAAGTAGAAGCTGCCTTGAATACGGCTGGGGCCGCACCTTGGCCTGAGGCCAGCAGCGCCTTCACCGACATCCAGACCACAGGAGCCGGACAATGGTACTGATGACTTACGCCCAAGCCGCCGTGTTGGCGGTGCATCGCGAAATGGAAGCCGACCCCCGCGTGGTGGTGATGGGCGAAGACGTGGGCCGCGGCGGCATCTTTGGCCAGTACAAGGGTTTGCAAGAAAGCTTTGGCCGTGAACGCGTGATCGACACGCCGATCAGCGAAGCGGCCATCATGGGCAGCGGCGTGGGCATGGCGCTGGCCGGTCTGCGCCCTGTGGTCGAAATGCGGGTGGTGGATTTTGCGCTCTGCGGCATGGACGAGATCGTTAACCAGGCCGCCAAGAACCGCTATATGTTCGGTGGCCAAGGCCGCGTGCCGCTGGTGGCGCGGATGCCGTCGGGCATTTGGGATGCCTCGGCCGCACAACACTCTCAATCACTGGAAGCCTGGTTTGCGCACTTGCCAGGCTTGGTGGTGGTGTGCCCATCGACAGCGCAAGACAACTACAGCCTGCTGCGCGCCGCCCTGCAATGCGGCGACCCGGTCGTGTACATGGAACACAAAACCTTGTGGGGTCTGGAAGGGCCCGTGGATGAAAGCGTGCAAGTGCCGCTCGGCCGCGCGGCGACCTTGCGGCAAGGCAAAGACATCACCGTGGTCAGCTGGAGCCGGCAAGTGCAGGTGTGCCAGAAAGCCTGCGAAGAACTGGCCCGCATGGGCATTGAGGCCGAGCTGATTGACCTGCGCACCATCTGGCCGTGGGACCGCGAAGCGGTGCTGGCCTCGTGTGCAAAAACCGGCCGCTTATTGGTCACACACGAGGCCATTCAGGCCGGTGGTTTCGGCGCTGAGATTGCCGCCACCGTGGCCGAGCACCTGCCTTGCAAAGTCAAACGCCTGGGCGCGCCGCGCATCCCAGTGGGCTACGCGCCGGTGCTGGAAGC
>Ga0164295_10001677_pt1 | contig 18406 bp, 13 predicted proteins | sample GEODES006metaG_FD_111798 | JGI IMG/M metagenome (GOLD analysis project Ga0164295, IMG submission 111798) | Oligotrophic lake water microbial communities from Sparkling Lake, Wisconsin, USA - GEODES006 metaG | ecosystem: Environmental > Aquatic > Freshwater > Lake | place: USA: Sparkling Lake... | reverse complement strand
TGACGGCCCAGTACTGCGCGGCGAAGGCGCGGCGGCGGTCGGGCTCGGGCACGACGTCCGCGATGGCCGCGCTCATCGCGGGTCGGCCCACGGCGCCCGCCAGCCCCGCCAAGAAGACGGCGACGCCGATGTGCACAGGCCCCTGGGCCACGGCGACGTGGAGCCACGCCAGCGCCGTCAGCGCGAAGCCCCACAAGATGAGGGGTCGGCGCCCGAAGCGGTCGGCGAGCGCGCCCGAGAGCGGCGTGCCGAGCAGCCCACCGATGGCCTGCATGGACGCGACGACCCCCGCCACCGAGAGGGACAGGCCGCCGCGCCCCGTGAGGTACAGGGCGAGGTAGACGCCCGCGAAGCCGCCGAGTCGGTCGAAGAGCGTCGCGCCGAAGAGCCACCAGTAGGCGCGCGGCAGTCCGCGGGCGTCGGGGAGGAGCCAGCGCACCTTACTCGGGGCGGACCCACACGAGGCGGTAGTCGGTGGGCGCCGCGTTGTGAACGTTGAAGGTCAGGCTGTAGCGCCCGGTCTCCGGCACGAACCGGGCCTGCCAGTAGTCGTTGCCGCGGACGGACTGGTCCACGCGCGCCCACGCGTCCTGCACGCGGCGCTCAAGGCGCCAGCCGTCGTGTCGGGTCAGGCCGTGAAAGGTCAGCGGCACATAGCCGCGCCCGCCGGTAAGCGTGAGCTCGGCCGCGAGCGCGCCCGGGGCCGCGTCGATCTCGACGGGCTGCACGCGCCGCACCTGCCCGACGCGCGCATCGACCGTGAGGCGATTGCCGCCGGCGAGCGTGAGCATCATGTCGGTCGACGTGAACGCCGCGGCGGGCAGCGCGGTGAGGTAGTCGCTCGCGCCGTAGTAGAGCGCCTTGTCGGCGGGCGGGACGACATACTCGAGCGTCGCGCGCACGCGGCTGCCGGCGGGCACGAAGGTCGTCTGACCTTGGCAGGGCGCACCGCACCACGGAGCGCCGGCCTCGTAGGGCAGGCCCAGCTCAAAGGCGACCTGCGAGAAGTTGCCGTTGTTCGTCCGATTCAAGTTGATGTGGGGGGTGCGGAGCGTCACGCCGCCGATCGTGGCCTCGAAGTCGCGCACCACGAAGCCCACGCTCGCCAGGTGCTCCTTGAGGGTGTCGCCCGCCCGGGGCACGGCCGCGTAGAGCCCCACCCACGGCGAGCTGCCCGTGAGCGCGATGCCTCGGTCCTCGGGCCGCGCGTAGCCCGTGGCGCCCTGCGCCGGCACCGCGGCGTCAAGGCGCACGCCGGCCTCGTCGCCATAGGCGTAGCGCGTGAAGGTGTTGTCACCGTAGTTGTCCGCCGCCATCTGGAAGAACGCGAGCCGGCTGTACGCGACGTCCGCCAGAAACGTGTAATCCAGATGGTAGTAGACCCGCACGAGGTCGTCCGTTCGCCCCATCTGCACCCGGACGGCACCCTCGATACGGCCGTCCGATGACACCCCCTGATAGACGACGTCCGTCAGGTTGGGGCCGTTCGCCACGTGCAGCGTGCGGACCCGCGCCATGCGGCGCATCACGTTCGGGGAGTCGAGCGCCGTGTAGCGCAGGAAGTCCGCGCCGCCCACGTTGCCCGTCCAGCGCCAGCGCCGGTCGGCCAGCACGAGCAGCGGCCGCACATCGTCCACCATCGCGCGGTTGAGCGATTGGTCCGGGTCGTACGTCACGCTCTCGCCGAACGCGCCGATGGCGGACTCGTCCCAGTGACCGCCGGCGCTGTCGTTCCAGCCCACCAAACTGAGCTGCGCGTGCGAGGCTGCGTAGGTCTCACCCCAGCGGGACGACGCGACCGTGAGCTCCATCGTGGTGGGACCGGCCGCCTCGAGCGTGGGCTGCGCGTACAGGTGGTACCAATACAAGTTGTGCCAGTTCTTGGAGATCTGGACCGGCACACCCACGGGCTCGCCCGCGGTGTCGCGGAACAAGAACGCGCCTCCGACGATGTACCAAGACAGGCGGTCGGAGCCGAGCATCGCGAGCGGCACCGACAGGCCCGTGCGGCCGCCCGCGTCGAGCGTGAGCCGGTGGCGGCCGTACCATGTGTGCATCGCGGGGTTGTTGTCGTAGTTGGGGCCGCCGGGGCCGCCGGCCGCCTGCAGCGACTGGAGCGGCACGTCGAACGCGCCGAACTTCTCGTTCCAACGCACGGGGTGGTCGGACACACGCTGGCCGTGCTGGTCGAGGAGGGTATAGCTGACCTGCACCGTCTCGGCGGGGCGCAGGTAGAGCGCGAGCTCGTCGGCGGTCACGGCGTCGCGTCGCAGCGCGAGCAGCGAGATCGGGAGCGAGACACCCGCGGCGACTGCCTGCGTGCGGGTCGCGCGCACGGCGGTGCCGTCGAACGTGAGCCGCGTGTCCGCGCCCGGGGCGTCGTAGACGATGAACACCCACCCGCGGCCGGCCGCGTCGACGAGCTCGAGGGCCCGGTCGGGCACGAGCCACGTCGCGTTGGGCAGCGAGGCGACCGCAGCGCCCGAGATCGCCACGCGCGCGAGCGCCGGGGTGTCGACCCGCCACGCAGAAGACGTGACCGCGTGCGTGAACACGACGTGCCGCGGGTACGAGATGACCGAGAGCGCGCCGCTGTAGGTGGCGTTGGCGGCGTAGCCGAGCGTCGGGATGTCGATCCAGTTCGCCACGCGGCCGCCGTCGACCATGCGCGCGCGGGTCGTCTGGTTGCCGTTGCTGCCCAAAAAGCTCGTCGCCGTGAACGTCGCGGCGCCCGCGCCCCCCTCAAGGGCCAAATCCGCGGCGGGCAGGGCCTCGACGGCGTCGACCGGCGTGCGCATGCCCTGCTCCGCCGAGTCGGGGCCGTCAAGGACGCCGAGCTGGCCCAGATCGCCCGTCTCCTCGTTGAGCGTGAAGGCGTAGTGACCAGTCAGGAAGTGCATCACGCGCGAGATCGGGACGTTGCCGGCGAAGCGGTGGTTGCCCGGCCAGTACCAGAAGGCGTAGTCGCGGGGGCGAACGCGGGCCGGCGCAGACTGCGGACCACAGAACGGCAGCTCGAGGCGCGTACTCTGGGGGAAGTCGTCGAGCGCCTCGTCGCACGGGCCGATCGCCACACAGGGATCGTCGCTCGCGGGCGGCTCGGGCGCGGCACCGGGGACGCAGCCGAGGGCGCGGTCGCACGTCTCCGCGCCATTGCAGAAGAGGCCGTCGTCACAGTCACACGCGGCGTCGCAGAAGAGCCCCCAGGTGTTGTCTGGGCAGGACTCGGGGGGGAGCGCGGCGTCCGGGGGGGACGCGTCGGGCAGCGAAGCGTCGGGCGGCGAAGCGTCGGGCGGCGAAGCGTCGGGGGGGGACGCGTCGGGGCGCGCAGCGTCGGGCGGCGAAGCGTCAGGCGGCGAAGCGTCGAGCGGCGAAGCGTCGAGGCGCGCAGCGTCCACCGCGGGTACCACCGCGGCGTCCACCGCGGGTACCACCGCGGCGTCCACCACGGGCACTACCGCGGCGTCCACCACTGGCACTACCGCGGCGTCCACCACGGGCACCACCGCAGCGTCCACCGCGGGCACCACAGCGGCGTCCACCACGGGCACCATCGCGGCGTCCACCGCGGGCACCACAGCGGCGTCCACCACTGGCACCTCAGCGGCGTCCACCACGCGCACCACCGCGGCGTCCACCACGGGCACCACCGCGGCGTCCACCACGGGCACCACCGCGGCGTCCACCACGGGCACCACAGCGGCGTCCACCACAGGCACCACCGCAGCGTCCACCACAGGCACCACCGCGGCGTCCACCACTGGCACCACCGCGGCGTCCGCGCGGCCCACATCAGGGATGAATGCGTCCACGAGCTGTGCGTCGGCCGGCGACCGCGCCGCGTCCTCGGGCAGCTCGCTTCCGGACCCCCCACCCTCGCACGCCGTGGCCCCAAGCAAAGCCGCTGCCAAGAACCACCGCGCGCCGCGCGTCCAATCGAACATCGCCCCCCCTCGTCGCCTCAGACGGGCGACAGACTCAGCCCCAAGCGTCGCACAATCTCCTCGACGAGCGCGGGCGAGGTACCCAGGTTGACCCGCGCAAAGCCGCGCCCCTCGGCCCCGAAGGTGGGCCCGCGGCTGAGCGCGACCCGCCCCCGCTCGAGAAAGACCCGCGCGGGATCATCGCCGAGCTCCAGCGCGCGACAGTCGAGCCAGCCCAGATAGCCGGCGCGCGGCGCCACCCAGCGCAGCGCTGGCAGATGCTCGGCCCGCAGGCGCTCGAACGAACGCCGATTGTGGTCGAGCGTCTCCAGCACGTCCGCGAGCCAGGCTTCGCCCTGTCGCCAGGCGGCGAGCGTCGCGGTCGCGCCGAGCTGACCTGTCGCCCAGCGCGCCTCCATCGGGATGCCCCGCAGCGCGCGCCGGCCCGCCTCGCCGTGCGCGAAGAGCACCGCGCACTTCAAGCCGGCCAGGTTGAAGGCCTTAGACGCCGACATGAGCGTCAGCCCATCCCCCACGCTCGCGAACGGCACGTGGGTCTCGCCCGGCAGCGTGAGGGGCGCCCAGATCTCGTCTGAGACCACGAGCGCGCCGTGCCGCTCGGCGAGGGCCGCCACCGCAGCGAGCTCGTCCCGGCTCGGCAAGGTGCCGGTCGGGTTGTGCGGGCTACACAGCAAAATGGCCCGCGCGCCTCGCTGCAGAGCTGCCTCGAGGGTGTGCAGGTCGAGCGCGTATACCCCCTGCGGCGAGCGTGACATCGGCGCCTCAACCACCACGCGCTCATGTTGGCGCACGGTCGAGAAGAACGGCGGATACACGGGCGGCGTGATCGCGACGCCCTCGCCGCGGGCCGCCGCGATCTGCACCGCCCAGCCCAGGCCCGTCACGACGTCGGGCAGGGGCACCACATCCTCGGCGGCCACGCGCAGCCCCCAGCGCCGCGCGGCGTAGTCCACGAACGCCTCAGCGACGCGCTGCGGGTGAATATAGCCGCAGTCATCGAGCGCGACGGCCGCGCTCAGGGCGTCGCGCACGACCGGCGCGAGCCCGAAGTCCATCTCGGCCACGAAGGACGGCAGCACATCCGGGGGGTAAGCGCGCCACTTCTCACTGGTCCGTTGGCGCAGGCGCTCGAGGTCGACGTCTTGGAGAATCGCCACCGTCAGCCCGGAAACTCGAGGCGACCGTTCGTGTGCTTGGCGAACCGGCCGGCGTCCCGCGGGTGCACGGGGTCGCTGCCCGTCCACGGCCAGCCGCCGAAGCCGGTCGTCTGGTAGTCGCGGTAGGCGTGCTGAATCTCGGCGACGGAGTTCATGACGAAGGGCCCGTGCTGCACGACGGGCTCGCCGATGGGCCGCCCCTGCAGCAAGAGCAGCTCCGTCGGCTCGCCGGCGAGCGCCTCGAGCGGCGCGGGCTGGTCCGGTCGCAGCGCGAGCCCGATGGGGTGCGTAAAGTCACGGCCGGCGAGCCGCAGCCCCGCGCCCCGCACCACGTACAGCGTGCGGTTCGTGCCCGGCCGCGCCTCGGGCAGCTCGAAGCGCGCGCCGCTCTGCAGGGTCAGCGTCCAGATGGCCACGTCCGCGTCCGGCGCAGACGCCCATGACGCTGGCGGGGGCGACGGCGGCGTGAGCGGCCCGAGCTGACCGGCGATGACCGTGACCTCGGTGCCTCGGCCCTCGGCGTCGTGAAACGTCGCCCGCGGGATCGTCGGCGCCCAAAGCATCGAGAAGTGCGGCTCCACGAACTTGGAGCGGGCGGGCAGGTTCAGCCAAATCTGGAACAGCTCGCAGCGGTTGTCGCGGTCGGTGTGCACGAGCGGGAACATCTCGGCGTGTACGATGCCGCGGCCCGCCGTCATCCACTGCACATCGCCCTGGCCATAGCGCGCCGTCGCGCCGAGGCTGTCGGAGTGGTCGATGTAGCCACGTCGGGCGACTGTCACGGTCTCGAAGCCGCGGTGCGGGTGCGACGGAAAGCCCGGTACCGTGCGGCCGTGGTACATGCGCCAGCCGTCGATGCCCTCGAAGTCCTGCCCCAAGCGGCGCCCTGCGAGCGACGCGGCCGGCCCCATCTGCGCGTTGCCGTGCGGGTAGGCGTCGTCGTGGTGCACGCAGAACAAGAACGGGTCGACCGTCTCGAACGGAAAGCCCGCCCGCTTGGTGCTCAGAATGAGGCTGCTCGGGCTCGTCATCGTGCTGGCTCCTTTGACGCTGAGAATACGACAGTGTGACGGGAGACGCGAACGATCTCCGAACCGCACCCGGACCGCTGACAACGAATCGACAGGTCGTCGAATCAGGGATAAGTTCACCGTGCGGTTGTCATGCGCCGCGCGGACCGCATGCCCTGGGGATTTCGATGCCACTCTTGATGCCGATGTTCATGGTCGAGGCTTTTGTCATCGGAGACGGCGTTCGAGTGAGGGAGAGACCATCGAAGAGCGCGGCTGTGATTCGGACCCTGAGAAGAGGTGAGCGGGTTCAGCTGAGCGATGAACGCAACGGGACCTTTTGTGGGATCGAGTTCGACGGCGGCGAAGGCTTTGTTGCCTGCGCATACCTCTCGGAACAGGCCGTCGACTCTGCCCCGATGGCCAAGGCCGCAGGGTCCAGCCCAGAAGCATCGCCCACTGCGACCAAAAAGCGGAGGACCCCGAAGAGCAAGCCTGAGGAGCCGCGTTCTCAGCCTTACACAGTGCGCCACCAAGGCATCACAGGCGAGGCAGGGCTTGGGATCAGTCGCGGCAACTTCACGTTGGTCGGCGCAAAGGAGCCTGACCTCGGCTATGCATTGAGAGCAAGCCTCGGGTACGCATGGCCCGGTGGTTTTATGCTCGGAGGCTCAATCGGTTTTCAACAGTACGTTTACGAGTACTTAGTTCAGACGAGTCTCTCATCGAAGGACGAGTTAGTGTTCACGCTCGCCTCGGTCGCATTGGACGTCGGGTGGATCTTCACGCCTTTGTCCGGCATTGAGTTACCGCTCACACTGAAGTTCGGCTCTGTCTCGTCGTCTGTCGATGGACGCTTCATCAGTGACGAGGCATCGGGAGAGCTTGTGTGTTTGGCGCTCGGTGTCAGAGTCGTCGCCGATTTGGGAGCGACCTTCGGGATTTCCGGCGATCTCTGCGAAAACGGCGTGACGCTCAGCGGAATGGAGGGACACAACGTCGAATCGGCGATGTTCTTTGTGACTTTTGGGGGCCGTTAGAGCAGATCCCCCCGGCCGACGATCTCCAGCCGGGCGCCGCTGAACTCCGGGAAGTCGCGGCATACGCCGGCCACGCACTTGAGGCCGCCGCGCTGACTACCGACTGTGGAGCGCAGCGTGATCGCATCCGTCGGCTCCCACGCCAAGATACCAGCGACGAAGAGGCGGCGCACCTCGTCGCTCGGGTCCGAGGTGTCGTAGCCGACCTCGACGCTCACCGCGCCCAAGCCGCCCTTCTCGAGGCCCGCCACGCTGCTGCCGCGGCGATAGGCTTTGGACTCCAGGCGGCGCTCCTCGTGCGTGGCGGAGATGTGGAGCGCGTGGCCGCCGCCGATGGGGCTGAGCCAGTCACCCTCGGCGTGCTTCATGGCCTTGAAGGTCTGGCCGTCCTGGACCTCGTCCCGGGCGCCCGCGCTCAGGTTGAGCCGCGCCCGGCCGCCGTCGTAGTTCCACTCGGCGCCGCCGTAGGCGTGGACTTGGTCGAGCTGCGTGTCCTCGCCCGGGTCATTCTCGCGCACCATCAAATTGGCGTAGGGGACGAGCGCGCCGTCGAGCAGGGCGTAGGACAAGCGCACGCGCCCGCCGCGCGTGTTCGTATTGTCGATGACCTCTTGGTCGATGCGCTCGAGCGTGGGCGGCTGCGCGTAGTCAAACGCCGTGCCGACGGCTGAATTGCGGCTGCCCCGTACGAAGAAGTCGTCCAGCCAGAGCCCCTCGATCTGCACCGCGAGCGCGCCCAGGTTCAGGTCGAGGGTGCCGTACAGCGCCTTGGCCATCGTGCCGTCACCCGCGACGTGCCGGCCCTGCCAGTCGGCCTCGACATAGAAGGCTGCGATCCCAGAGGGCGCCGCCCCCTCGAGCGACGCGCCGAGCGCGCTCATGTGGTCCTGTCCATAGGCGGGCACCAGCGACTCGCGCGGGCGCATGTGCATCCCGAACACGCCCAAGCTGAGCTGGAGCGGCGTGAGCTGGCGCAGCGTGGCCGCGCCGCCCGCAACGACGTCGTGCGGGTCGTTGACGGCGTGCTGAGACACAGCGTCAAACTCGGCGGCGTTCGTGCGGCCCGCGAAGACGTCCACGTCCAGCGTGTCTCCGCTCCACGCGAGCTGACCGCCCTGCAGCGTCACGTCTTGCCCGACCTCGTCCACGCGCCGCAGCGACAGCACCAGTCCGCGGCCGAGCTGGCGGTGGAAGTCGCCCGTCGTCACGGTCAGGTCGCCGCCGCGCAGGGGCATGTCATACTCCACGGCCACGCGCTCGAGGCGGCCGGCGTCCTCGTAGTCCGCGGTCGGGGCGTCCCAAAAGAGCTCGCCGTCGATCTGCGCGCTCGTCCGCAGCGCGCCCGAGGCGCCCGTCAGGGTCAAGCGCTGCAGGGCAAGGCCGTAGTGGTCGTCGGTGGTCTGCCCGTTGCGGTTGTCGCCGTGCCACTCAAGCACCAAGCGCTCGTCCGCGCGCAGCGAGGTCTCCTGCGCCGCCACGGTGAGCGGCCCGAGTACGACGACGGCGCAGCACGCCAGCGGCCAGGCCCGCGTCACGGGGTCGGCGCGGCTTCGGCCAGGAGCGCGACGAGCCGCTGCTCGATCGCCGCCTCGTCACCGGGCGCGTAGCCCTCGTGCTCCAGCGCGCGTCGGCCCGCGCGGTCGACGTAAATCGACAGCGGCATCGCCACGCGCGGGTTCAGCCGGCCGGCGACCGCGCCGTCGTCGTCGAGCAGGACGGGCAGCGTGAGCCCGCGCGTGCTGAGCACCCGACGCACATCGGCCAGGGTCTTTGGGCCGTCCGTGTTGATCGCCCACACGACCAGGCCCTTGTCGGCGTACTTCTTCGCGAGGGCGTCCAAGAACGGCAGCTCCTGCTTGCAGGGCTGGCACCAGGTCGCCCAGAAGGATACCAGCACGACCTTGCCGCGCGCGTCGCTCAGGCGGGCCTTCTTGCCGTCGAGCGTGCGCAGCGAGAAGTCACCGAGCGGCGTGCGCGACGCCGCGGGCGCCAAGTCGGTCGCCGGGGCCGCGGTCGATACCGAAGTCGTCGCGGGCGCGGCGGTGGGCGCGTCGGAGGCGTACGCCTGCGCGCAGAGCATCAGCGCGAACGGCGGGAGGAGTCGCTTCATCACAGGTTCGCCTCCAGGAAGGTCTCGAAGTTGCTGTCGACCGAGCCGATCGCGATACGGACGATCTCCATCGTCTCGAGATTCACGAGCATGTTCATCGGCGTGCTGTTGCGGTCGTAGTAGGCCGACATCACGAAGGGCGCGTCGAGCACGACCGGGAAGGTCAAGTCGTAGCGGCGCACCCACGCGGCGACGTCCCGCAGCGTCGCGGGCGCGTAGTCGTCGTTCTCGAAGAGCGTGACCCAGACCACGAGGCCTGCGGCCGCGTGCTGTTCGGACAGCCGCTGCAGGAGCGGCTGCTCCTCGCGGCACGCCGTGCACCAGCCCGCCGAGGTGCTCACCAGCAGCAGATTGGCGCCGCACTCGGCGCGCGCGCTCGAGAACGAGACCGGCGCGCCGTCCGCCACCTGAAAGCTCAAGTCCGCGATCACGTCCCCCTCGCCTCGACCGAACGGGCCGACAGGGTAGGTCGCGCGCGCCGCGCAGGGACCCACGGGCGGGGCAGCGTCCGCGCCCGCGTCGGCGGTCCCACCGTCCGAGTCGCCCCGCGCCTCGTCTCCGCTCGCGTCCTCCGCCTCGACCTGCGGGCGCGCGCGCTTCTCCGTGTAGGCGTCGATGCAGCCGGCGAGACCGAGCGCGATGCCGAGCGCAGCGCAGAGCGTCGCGCCCCTCACAGCGGACGGTACCCGAGCCACGTCGTACACGGCAGGCCCACGCCCGGATCGCTGTCGATGCGCGCGCCGTCGGGGGAGACCGTGGCGGTGCCCACGACGGCCCAGGTCGCCTCGGGAATGGACGTGCCGTCGATGAGCTTGCAATCGAGACCGCCGAGCACGGACAGCTCGACTTGGCTGCCGGGCGCGAAGCCGTCCACGTTGGGCAGGTGCACCGGGAAGGCGACGCCCTCGTCGGCCGCGCCCTCGGGGTAGAAGGCGTAGAGGCCCGCGAACGGGGCGGCGTCCTCGGGCAAGCACAGGCCGACCGAGTCGACGGGCACACGACGCGCACCGAGCTCGTCGTAGACCCCGCCGCCGCTGTACCACTGCGAGGGTGTGAACTCGACGACGAGCCCGTCGTCGAAGACGACTTCGCGGGCCGAACCGTCGCCCTCGGGCGGCAGCGTCACGGGGCGCTTGGTCTGAAAGAGAACAAACGGCTCGTCCCGCCGAATGACGCTCGGCGCGCCCTCGACGGGGACGGGGCAGTAGGTCGTCGCCTTCCCCGCGTCGGGCAGGAGCACCCGCATCGCGCTGCGCATGATGCAGCGGTTCTGCTCGGGTACGTTGATGGTAAAGACGCCATCTGCGCCGGTGGTACCGGGCTGCAAGCACAGCAGGCTGTCCGACGGCGAGAGGTGAATACAGAGCTGCGCCTTAGCGCCCTCGACGGGGGCGCCGCCGGGGGCCGCGACCCACCCGCGAACGGCCCCGACAAAGGTGTCCGCGCAGTCGGGCGGGCCGCTCTCGGGCACGCCGGGCACGTCCGCCGCGACGCCTGCAGGGGTCATCGGCGTCCACGGCGCGTCATCGTCGACAGGCCAGGGCGCTGGGCCCGGCTCGCCACCGACCGGCGTCTCTCCGCCGAAGCCGGCCCCACCCGCAGGCGCGCCGCCCGTGGTCCCGCCGGTCGGCGTCTCGCCGCCAAACCCGGCGCCGCCGGTCACGCCGCCGGCCGGCGTCTCGCCGCCGAAGCCCGCGCCGCCGGTCGCGCCGCCGGTCGCAGCATCAGGTGACCCGTTCGGGGCGTCCCCGCTCGAGCCCCCGCAGGCAGCGAGCCCCAGGGCAGCCACGAGACTCATCCAGCCTGTTCGACGCATCTTGCGCTCCGTCCTGTCGACCGATTACCGAGCCTGCAGCGTGATCGCGTAGGGCGCGCTCGCGCCCTGGTAGCCCTGAACGACGACCGTCGCCGGCCCCTGCCAGTCGAAGGCCTCGACGCCCGTCGTGCCGTTGCTGCCCACGACATCCCCGCCGCTCTGCAGCGGCTGGTCGCGCGGCGTGTCCCACACGTAGACGTCGATGTCCCCCAAGGTCGAGTCGAACTCGACGCTCAGGCTCCAGGGGCCCTCGAGAGAGATGGCGTAAAAGTCACCATCCGTCGTGCAGATCCCACCGTCCAATGTGCCGGGCTCGAGCGGCGCGGCCTGCCGCGGGCTGTCGTTTGGCTCCGTGAGCTCTTCGTCACCCTCGCCGCAGTTGTTCACGAACGGCGGCGCGCTCGGGTTCGACCAGTCCGCCTCGGGATCAGCGGCGATCTGGGCGAGCGGCAGGTAGTACTGGCTCCGGTTCGAGTCCGTGATGATGCGCATGTCACGCGTCCGCACGGCGATCGTCGTCGGGAAGCTCTGCACAATGTCCTGCGTGTGCAGGAAATCTGCGACCGGCTGGCTATCGTGCGAGCCAATACGAATCGCGTACGCGTCGCCGATGATCCGGCTTAGGTGACGCTGCGCGAAGTCGTTATCGGCGGGCGCAAAGTCGGTCGTCTGCGCCTCGACGATGGCGATGAGGCCGCCCGCGCGCTCAATCGCCGCGTACTGGGTGAGCAGTCGCTGCGCGTAGAGCGTGCAGGGCGTGCACCAGCCGGCGCTCACGATGAAGAAGAGCGCCGTGACGTCCTTGTAGGCGACGTCGCAGTAGACGTCCTCGAGCTTGAAGTCGAACTTCGAGCCGTCGGGGCGGTACGCGTCGTTCCACGAGAGCGGCGGCATGACACCACCGAACTGGACGGTCCGGGCGTAGCGTGGGTAGTCGCAGCCCACGGTCGCCTGCAGCGTCGCAGACTGACCGTCGAGCGTCGCCGTCAGCGTGAGCGGGCCACCGTGCGTCGCCTCGACCACGCCCTCAGCGTTGACTGTGGCGATGTCGGGGTTCGAGGTCTCCCACTGCACACGCGCGGTCACGTCCTCCTCGGCGCCCGAGTCGAAGACCGCGGTCACCGTAAGGTCCTCGGGCACGCCGACCGTGAACGCGTCGAGCTGCGGGGCGATGACCAGGCCGGTCAACGCCGCGGGCTCAACGCTCAGGGTCGTCGACTGCGTCTGGCCGTCGAACGTCGCCGTGATGGTGACGCTCCCCGGCGCGACCGCAGTGACCGCGCCCCCCGTCACCGTCGCGAGCGCGGCGTCGCTCGAGGCCCAGGCTGCCTCGGCGGTCACGTCCCGCGTGTCGGCGCCGAAAGCCGCCATGGCCCGCAGTTGCAGGAACGCGCCGGTCTTCAAGACCGCGGCGCCGCCCTCGATCGTGAGCCCGGTGGCGCGCTGCGTGTCCGCCCCGCCGCCTGCTGCGGCGTCGGGCGTGCCCAAGGGAGGTGGGGACTCGTTCGTCTCGCCCCCGCAGCCCACAACAAAAGTGACCGCGCAGAGCGCGAGCGCCGAACGAAGCCCCATGTGCGTCTCCCGTCTGTCTCTCAGTTCGCCGCGCGAATCGTCAGCGTGTACGCCCCGGCGAACTCGCCGTTGTACCCGTCGACGAAGAAGAACGCCTCGGCGCCCTCAGCCAGCTCGACCGTGACCTCGCTGGCCAAGTTGCCCTGCTCGATGTCGTCGTTGCAGGCGAGTTCGTTGGCCGTGGACACGAAGCCGCAGTAGCTGCGGGCGAAGAGGAGCGTGTCGTCGTCTTCCTGGATGCCGCTGATCGTGGCCGTGTAGCGCCCCGCCGCGGGGGCCGCGAAGCGGTGCACGGTGTTCGGGCCGCCGCCGCCGCAGGTGCCCGCGCCGTGGTTGACAGCCTCGGCGCTGGTGCCCGAGTAGGCGAAGCTGTCGCCCTGAGCGTTCGCGTTCATGTCGATGGCGCCCCAGGCCTCGGGACAGGCCGCGACGAGCGGCGCGCAGGCCCAAAGCGTCTCGGCGTTCGCAGACTCGGCGCAGCCCTCGCCCTCGGGGCAGATGCCGAGCGCCGAGATCGGGTCACAGGCGCCGCCGACCTCGCTCACCGCCGTCGGGGAGACCACGAGCTGCAGCGTCTCCGAGGCCTTGCCCGTCAGGTCAGCGACGGCCACGTCGAAGCGGGCGATCGTCGCCGCCTTCTCGCGGTTGCAGGCCTCAAGGCTCACGTTCGCCGCGTCGACGCACATCTGTTCGTCGCCGCCATTGTCGGCGCACTCCTGGAACTGCGCCTGCGCGGGCGCCAAGCAGAGCCCCTGGAAGAATGCGGTGAAGATCGCGCTGCCCTCGAAGGTGCCCTCGGACTGGCGCAGACGCGCGAAGCCGCCCGCGACCGCACCCGCGGCTTCGCCAAAGAAGACCTCGGCGCCGTCGCCGTCGAAGCCGGTGAAGGAGACCTGAGCGACGTCGTTCTCGGCGTCCGACCCGTTGAGGCGGAAGCCAAAGCCGTTTGTCTTGGCGTTGAACGTGGCCGTGCCGGCGCTCAGCGCGGGGGGGGTTGCGACCTCGCAGGTGAACACCGCGTCGCCGTCCCGGTCGATGCAGGCCGTCGTGGGGTCACACGTGTTCAGAGCGAGCGCGGGGTCGCAGGACTCGCCGAGCGCGCGCACCACGTCCGACGGCTGCAACTCGGCCGTCACGGTCTCGCCCCACAGGCCGACCGCGTCGCCGACGGCGTACGTGAGCTGGCTCAGCGCGGGCAGGTCCGGGTTGAACGCCACCGAGCCGGTGATCTCAAACGTGCCGTCCTCGTTGAGCACGGCCGACTGGAACTCGACCTCGCCCTCGAGGGCCGCCTCGAACTCGTTCGACTCCTGCGTGAGCATGACGGCCGCGCCGTCGCCGTCGATGACACCCAGGCGGAACCGAGCGGCGTCCCCCTCGGCGTCACGACCGCGCGCAATCCAGCCGACCGACGGCACCGCGGGGTTGTAGAACGCCTCAAGCGACTCGACCACCGGGGCCTCGGTCGTGACCGGGCCGATGGCGAACGTGAACTCGGCGGCGTCCTCGCCGCTGTACTGGTCGACGAACAGGTAAACCGTCTCGTTCGCCTCGAGGTCGAGCAGGATGCGGCTGCTCGTGTCGCCCTGGACGACGTCGTCGTTGCACGCGCCGGGGAGCTCGGTGAAGCCGTCGTTGCAGTCAGACAGCGCGTAGAGGACGCTGTCGAACGCCGTGCCGCTCGTCGAGGCCGTGTAGTAGCCCGCGGCGGGCGCGGTGAACTTAATCACACCCTCGCTGCCCACAGACTCGCCGCTGCACGTGCCGAAGAAGTTGTCCCGCGTCGACGTCGTGCCGGTGTAGGTGAAGCCGCCGTTCGCCGCGGTGCCCTGCGCGTTGATGTCGATGACCTCGACACCCCGGCCGCACTCGGCCGCCGGGGGCTCGCTGCCACCCACGGGCGCGCCGCCCACGGGCGCGCCGCCCACGGGCTCACCGCCGACGGGGCCGCTGTCGGGCGCTGCGTCGCCGCCGGCAGCCGAGCCGCCCACGGGCGCGCCGCCGGTGCCATCGCTGCTCGCGTCGTCGCCGCCGCACGCCGTCGTCAAGAAGCCGGCCGCCAAGCTCGCCAGCAGGACACGGCGCTGCCACGCCATCGAAGCCACACCCGTCTCGACACTTCGCTTCACGATCAGACCCTTCCGCGCACCCAGAGCGCGCTCAGCATGGCGCGCGAGCGTCTGAGCCCGCGCGAGTCCCCAAAAAAGTCGCGTGAAACTGTACGGGATGCGGACGGTTCGAGAAAAGATCGCACGCGAGATTTATCCTCGCGCACCCGAGGCCCCAAACGACCCCCATGGACGCGCGCGACGCACGCCTGCACTCCGACGACCCTTTTCAGGCCGCAGCCGCGTGGTCCGCGCGTGGCTTGCCCTTCGTTGTGGCGGTGGTCACGGACACCGGCGGCTCAACGCCGCAGCTCGCGGGCGCGCTCATGGTCATCGCGGCCGAGCGAGCCGCGGGCACGGTCGGCGGGGGCGCGTTTGAGCACTTGGTGATGAGCACAGCGCGCGAGATGCTCCTGCCGGCCGGCCACCGCGCGCGCACGGTCGAGGCTCACTTGGTGCGCGACCTGGGCATGTGCTGTGGAGGTCGAATGACGGCGTTTCTCACGCGGACCGACCCGCGGCCCGCGCTCTGGGTCTTTGGCGCGGGCCACGTGGGCACGGCGCTCGCCGCGCACGCGCGCCTGCTCGACGTGCAGGTCACCGTGGTCGACGGCCGCGCCGAGTGGGCCGACCCCGCACGCTTCGCGCCCGACGTGACCGTGCTCGACGCGGAGCCCGAGGACCTGCTCGGCGACGCCACCGCGGGTCCTCCGCCGGGCGCGTGGGTCGTCGTCACGACGCACTCGCACCCGCTCGATGAGGCGATCATCCGTGACCTGGCGCCGCGCTTTCTTGGACCGCATGCGCTGGGCTACCTGGGTCTGATCGGGAGCCGGGCCAAGTGGGCCCGCTTTCGGACGCGCTTGCTTGAGCGCGGCGTGAGCGCCGAGGCCCTCGACCGTGTGCGCTGCCCGGTGGGCCTGTCGCTCGGCGCGCAGACCCCCGCCGAGATCGCGGTGAGCATCGTGGCCGAGCTCGTGCAAAAGCGACGCGGGGCGAGCGCCTGACCGCCGCGATCATTCTCGCCGCCGGCGCGTCGAGCCGGATGGGCGCGTGCAAGGCGCTCCTGATGTGGCAGGGCGAGACGTTCCTCGCGCGCCTGGTGCGCCTGATGCACGAGGCGGGCTGCGCGCCCATCGTCGTGGTCACGGGCGCGTGGCCGCTCGAGGTCCCCATGCCCGCGGTGCGGGTCCATGCGGCGGACTGGCCGCTCGGGATGCGCGCGAGCCTGCGGGCAGGGCTGGGCGCCGTGCCGATGGGGCGCGCGTGCCTCATTACGCACGTCGACCGCCCGGCCATTGAGCGCGCGACGCTCGAGGTGCTCATCCGCGCCGAGCCCCAGAGCGAGACCTGCGCGCCTCACTTCCGGGGTGAGCCGGGGCACCCGGTGCGCGTGCCCGCCCGACACCTGAGCGCGCTCGCCGCGCCCGACGACGACAGGCCGCTGCGGGACGCGCTGGCCGCGCTGGGCCGCGTGGTCGGCGTGCCGGTCGACGACGCCGGCGTGCTTCAGAACTTCAACGCGCCGTCCGACCTGCCGGGCACGCCGCGCACCTGACGGAACGTGAGGTTCAGGCGCGGCCCCACCGGGACCGCGGTCTTGGGCACTGCGTGGACGCACGCGCGCTGGGTCGCGCCGCCCATGACGAGCGCGCTCCCCTCGCCGAGCATCCAGCGCCACGACACCCCGGGCGGCGCGCCGCGCGGCTTGAGCACGAAACGCCGGGGCGCCCCGAGCGAGACGCTGGCGATCAGCACGTCGTCCGGCGCGCGCGGGCCGAGCTCCGGCTCGTCGTCGGCGTGCCACCCCATCGAGTCCCGCCCGTCGCGGTAGTAGTTCGCCATCACCGCGTTGAAGCGCAGCCCGAGGCGCGCAGTGAGCGCCTCGCGGATGGCCGCCAGGCCCGGTGTCCACGGCGACGGCGCGAACAGGCGCCGCGAGTAGCGGTAGCTGCACTCCGGATCCCCGTGCCACGACGTCTCCCGCGGGGTCAGGACCTCGCGCGCGCCCATGCGGAGCGCCTCGACCCGCAGCGGCAGCTCGGGCAAGAGAGCCGCCATCACGGCGGCGTGGTCCTCGACGAAGGCAGGCACAAAGTCGACCCAAGCGCCCGGCGCGACCTCGAGCCGCTCACTCAAGGTCGATGGACTTCTTGGGGGTCGACGGGATCACGGGCTTCAAGCCGCGCGGCGCGAGGGTCGCGGGGGATGGAATGAGCGCGCCGTTCGGCAGCACGATGGGGCGCCGCGGCTCGCTGGCCGGCGACGCGGCCGGCTTCGTGCGCGAGACGACGCCCGGGGTCGGCTTGAGCTTGATCTGCGCGAAGCAGCTCGGAGCCGACGGATCAAGCGTGAGCGTCTGCTCGATGTAGCCCGCCAACCGAACGACGTACTCGGTTGTCCGCGAAATGCGGACCTCGAGACCCACGCGCGTCACGCCCACCTGCGTCTCCGGCGGTCCGACCGTGAAAACACGCGCGCCGGGTGGGTCTGTGGCGATGACACAGGCCTTCTCCATCGCGGCGTCGCTCGGCGGGGCGCTCGCTTGCGGGGTCGCGGCCCCCACGCTCGGCGGCGGCGCGATCGGCTCTACAGGCCGCGCAGTCGACGCCACGGCGGCCGCTGTGTCGGTCGGCGCGACGCCGCGGTCGGCGGGCGTCACGAGCAGCCACGCCGCGGTCGCGGCGAGCCCGATCAGCACCGCACCCGCGATCGCCCAGCGCTTGCTCTGGGCGGGGCCGGCGTCGTCGCTGAAGGTCGACGGCAGCGACCCGACGACGAGGCCGCCGGAGTCCGCGGCCTGTAGGTTGACTGTGCCGCCGCCCTGCGCAGGGCCTAAGGCGCGGCCGTGCTCATCGAGCCGGATGGTATCGCCCCGCGCCGCCTGCGCTTGCAGCGTGCTCGACTGCCCCTGAAGCAGGATCGCCGGGCCCACCATCGAAGGCGTGCCGTCGGCGCCGGGCAGGAACCCCGGCAAGCGGTCCGCCAGGCTCTCCCAGGTCGCGCCCTGCAACAGCTCGTCGACCGCCTCGAGCTCGGCGTGCAGCGCCTCGGCGCTGAGCTGGCGGGCGTCTGGATCTTTATCGATGGCCTTGAACACCACGGCCTCGAGCGCCGGCGGCACCTCGGCGCCCGGATTCACCTCGGCGAAGCGGCGCGGCCGCTCGTTGACGTGCGCGATCAGGATCGCGAGCGGGTTGTCGCCGCTGAACAGCGGGCGCCCCATCAGCATCTCGTAGAGAATCACGCCGAGCGCGTAGACGTCCGAGCGCGCGTCGAGCGGCTGCGAGCGCGCCTGCTCCGGGCTCATATACTTCGGCGTGCCGAAGATCATGCCCGCTTGCGTGAGCGTGCTCTCGCCCGCCTCTTTGTCCTTGAGCTTGGCGACGCCGAAGTCGAGGACCTTGACGAAGTCGCGCTCACCCTGAATGTCGACCAAGAAGATGTTGTCGGGCTTGAGGTCGCGGTGAATGATCCCCGCCTGGTGGGCCTCCTGCAGCGAGCGGCACACCTGCCGCAGGATGTGAATCGCGCGCTTCGGCGGCATCGCGCCGCCTCGGCTGAGCTCCTGCGCGAGGCTGCGGCCCCGCAGAAACTCCATCGCGATGTAGAGCAGGCCGTCCTCGCCGTCCTCGCCGTGGTCGTAGAC
>Ga0164295_10001676_pt1 | contig 18421 bp, 18 predicted proteins | sample GEODES006metaG_FD_111798 | JGI IMG/M metagenome (GOLD analysis project Ga0164295, IMG submission 111798) | Oligotrophic lake water microbial communities from Sparkling Lake, Wisconsin, USA - GEODES006 metaG | ecosystem: Environmental > Aquatic > Freshwater > Lake | place: USA: Sparkling Lake... | reverse complement strand
GAAAAGCAAGCGGTTATCCACAACCCTCAACCCAAACTCCAGTTTGACCCAACTCTATCCACACCTCTACCGTTGCATCCTTGCTTCCCCCGTATTTATGAAGAGTTCATAGAAGTCGGATCATCCGCGAGCTAGGTCAGCAAAAACCTAACCCGGGCCCAATCCGAGGCAGTAAACGAGAGTTTTAAAAGGAGTCATTATGACAAAACGTACCTACCAACCAAACACACGCCGTCGTGCCAAGAAGCACGGCTTCCGTGCTCGCATGGCAACTCGTGCAGGACGCGCTGTGCTTGCAGCACGTCGCGCCAAGGGCCGCACTCGTCTTTCTGCTTAAGCGAACGAGCCACACCGGACATTCTCGTGCTGCCTAAAAACGCACGTTTGACTGCAAGCGCCGATTTTGCTCGAACAACAAAGAGTGGAACCCGCGTTACATCCGAAAATTTTGTTGGGTACCTGTACATCTCTCCTGTCGCAAATCAAGAAACTTCGAAATGCGGGTTAATTATTAATAAATCTGTTGGAGGCTCTGTAATCCGTCACAGGCTAGCGAGAAAATTGCGCCACGCGGTTGTGCCACATATTTCAAAGTTACCTTCCGGATCACTTCTAGTAATCCGTGCACTTGCAAAAAACAATCCAGAATCAGTGAGCGCCGAAGTAGAAAAGTTAGTAAATAAATTACTCGAGCGCGCCAACCGAAGCATGGCTAAGTAATGCGCAGGTTAATGGTGGCTTTTATCAATCTGTACCAAAAATGGATTTCTCCGGCTTTCCCAGCGCGTTGTAAGTATTACCCATCATGTTCTTCATATGCCGCCTCTGCGATATCACATTACGGATTACGCGGATTCTTTATGTCCACCTGGCGCCTTATACGCTGTAATCCATGGTCACACGGCGGAGTTGATTACGCAGTAAAAACTGCAAAAACTTTAAAAAACATCGAAAAAACCAGTGTAGGAGTGAATTAATGGGCGCTATTTTAAATCCACTTTATAACTTTGTATCCGGAGTTATTGTTTTAATTCACAAAGCCCTTACACCAATATTTGGCTTTGACAGCGGAGTTACCTGGGCGCTTTCAATCGTTGGCCTTGTTGTGTTAATTCGCATTATTTTAATCCCACTCTTTGTTAAACAGATTAAAAGCCAGCGCGCTTTAACAGCGCTACAACCACATATGAAATCGATTCAAAATAAATATAAAGACGATCGCCAGAAGCAATCAGAAGAGATGATGAAGCTCTATAAAGAGCATAAGACCAATCCACTCGCTTCATGTTTTCCAATCCTTGCGCAAGCGCCAATCTTCTTCGCACTCTTCACAGTGCTAAACGGAATTGCCGCAAAGACCGACGCAGGTGTATCTGCGCCGATCGCGCGCGGTTTTCTAAAAGGTGACTATTTAGAAAGTGCTGCACAAGCAACATTTTTTGGAGCCAAGATTTCACAGAGCTTCCTAGGTTCAACAGATACGACAGTGAAGATAGTTACAGTAATTCTCATCTTTATTATGTCTGCAACGACTTTTACAACACAACGCCAATTGATGGTAAAGGGAATGCCAAAGATGGATTCCAGCAACAATATGATGTTGCAACAACAGAAAATAATGTTGTATTTATTTCCAGTTATATTTGCAGTTTCCGGTGTTAACTTCCCTGTCGGTGTTTTAATTTACTGGTCGACCACAAACTTCTGGACATGGGGACAGCAGTTCTATGTAATTAAAAGAAACCCAACACCAGGTTCACCGGCTTATGAAGAGCTGCAGAAAAAACGCAAAGATAAAGATAAGGAAGAGAACCGCGAACAGAGCGGAACTGTTATTGACCCAGAAAACACAGAACCTGGACAAACAGGGACTACGCCGGGGCAAAGAAAACAACCGAAGAAGAAAAAGAAGAAGTAAGTAGATAATTAGGACAATTACTATCAAAAACGCATAATCAACCCAGTTTTCCAATAAAGGAGTTAAAATGAGTGAAGAGACGACAGAAGTTCTAGATACTGAAGCGGGCGCCGAAGTAGAGGCAACAACCGGTGCAAAAAAAGCGCCAAAGACTGTCGCCAGACTGGAAGAGGAAGGCGATATCGCCGCCGATTACCTTGAAGGGTTACTAGATATTGCAGACCTCGATGGCGACATTGATATTGATGTTGAAAATGACCGTGCTAGCCTGGCGATCGTGGGTGGCAAGTTAAGCCACCTGGTCGGCCAAGAAGGTGAAGTACTGGATGCAATTCAGGAGCTAACCCGCCTTGCTGTTCAGACTTCAACCGGAGACCGCAGCCGCCTAATGCTTGATATCGATGGTTTTCGCGCAGGACGCCGCAAGGAGCTAACCGCTCTAGCCGAGAAAATGGCGGAGCAGGCAAAGACAACTGGGGCTTCAATCAAACTAGACCCAATGAACGCTTTTGAGCGCAAAATCATCCATGACACCATCCAGACCCTGGGCCTCTCATCTGAATCCGATGGGGAAGACCCAAATCGCTTCGTAGTCATCTACCCAGCTTAAATAGATGGAAAATCTCCAGCCGGAGTCAGTTTCACGTGAAACGTTAATTGCCCAGTACTTTCCTGGACAGATTGATGCAATAGCGCGCTATGCCGATTTTTTGGTTGGGGCAGGGATTGAGCGCGGGTTAATTGGCCCCCGAGAAGGTGAGCGAATTTGGGATCGCCATATCTTTAACTGCCTTCCGATCACAAAGCTTTTGCCCGAGGGGGCCTCCCTATTCGATATCGGTTCAGGGGCTGGGCTACCAGGAATCGTTATCGCTTTAGCTCGACCAGATGTAAAAGTAACCCTTATTGAGCCACTTGAGCGCAGAGTTGAATTTCTAAAAGAGGCAGTTGCCGCCATTTCTAGCGATCTGATCGAAATCGAGGTTATTCGAGGCCGCGCCCAGGATGTTAAAAAGAGCGCCAACTTTGTAACCGCTCGCGCTGTAGCCCCTTTCGAAAAACTAAAGAAGATGAGTTGGCATATGGTTAAAACCGGGGGCTCACTACTTGCCATGAAGGGGGAGGCGGCCGCTTCTGAGATGGTCGGCGTTAAAGGGGCCGAGCTTCACGAGATTAAACTTGAGGGAATTGAGCTCGGCCGGATCATCTCCATTCGCAAAGGTGCTTAGATAAGCGCGTGGATGATTCACGTGAAACAAAAGAAAACAAGGTAGTCGGCGTCCGCCGCCTTAAAGAGGCGATGGCTAAGCCCGCAACTACCCGAATCTTCACTGTAGCCAATCAAAAAGGTGGGGTCGGCAAAACCACCACAACAGTCAATATTGCAGCAGCCCTTTCCATGGGGGGTTTGCGGGTCCTAGTTATCGATCTAGATCCACAAGGCAATGCCAGCACAGCCCTAGGTGTACCTCACCGTGATACGGCCGGGATTTATGAAGTTTTAATGGGAGATGCCTCGATAACTTCTGTAACTCAGAAAGTGGCTGGATTTCCGTCACTTGATTGCGTTCCATCTAATTCATCACTTGCAAATGCCGAAGTTAATTTGGTTTCAATGGTTGCACGCGAACTTCGTTTAAAAGAAGCGTTAGATGAAATATTTCCAAACTATGACTACATATTTATTGATTGTCCGCCATCACTTGGTTTATTAACTATTAACGCACTTGCTGCGGCACGCGAACTTTTAATCCCAATTCAAACTGAATATTACGCACTCGAAGGTCTGTCACAACTACTTGAAACTTACGGTGTGGTTAAGAAGCGACTTAATGCAAAGTTAGATCTATCAACAATTATTTTAACCATGTTTGATGGCCGCACACGTTTATCAAATGATGTTGCTGCAAATGTGCGTGCACACTTTCCAAAAGAACTTATAGATATACCTATACCGCGCGCTGTGCGCGTATCGGAGGCGCCTTCATATAACCAGACAGTTATGACTTACGATCCTCTTTCACCAGGTGCTATCGCATATATGCAAGTAGCGCGCGAAATTGCAGAACGTGGTAAACCAAAAGATGAAGTGATCTTTGATTCAAATGTTGTAAATATAAACTATAAGCGTGATGGAGAAATAGCATGAGTGTAAAAAGAGGCGGGCTTGGAACTAATTTAGATTCACTAATTCCGACATCTCTAACCGTTGACGGAAATGAAGTTGCACAACAAAATGAAGTTTCCATTGACTCCATTTCTCCAAACCCACGTCAACCCCGCACCGTCTTTGATGAAACCGCACTTAATGAATTAATTGCATCGATCAAAGAGATTGGTATCTTGCAACCACCTGTTGTGCGCCAAACATCTCCGGGCAAATATGAATTGGTAATGGGTGAACGCCGCTTCCGTGCAGCAAAAGCTGCTGGCTTAAAAACCATTCCTGTAATTATTAGACAGACTCCAGATAACGAATTATTACGCGAGGCGCTAATTGAAAACATTCACCGTAGTCAACTAAACCCACTTGAAGAAGGAGCTGCATACGCACAACTTCTAAATGACTTTAACTGCACACATGATGAGCTTGCTACAAAATTAGGTCGCTCCCGCCCTTTAATTTCAAACACAATGCGACTACTTAACTTGCCACCAACCGTGCAACGCAAAGTCGCCGCTGGAGTTATTTCAGCGGGTCACGCTCGAGCACTCCTTGGGCTGACAGATGAATCAGAGATTGAAAAACTGGCCAACCGAATCATTGCCGAAGGCTTAAGTGTTCGCGCAACCGAGGAAGCAGTAGCAATTCATTCACCAAAGAAAAAGACCACAGCTGGTAAATCCGGCAAAGCAACGGCTAGTGGTGAAACTCTCGCCGCCGCCGAATTATTAAGTGACTATTTAGATACGCGTGTACTCGTGCAAGGTGTCACCGGCAAAGGAAAAATTGTTATTGAATTCGCGGGGCGCGAAGACTTGCAAAGAATTGTGGATTTAATAGAAGGTAAGTAAGTCTTACTTAAGCGCCGTACCGCGGCGCTTCATCTCTTGCGTAACAATTCCACCGAGCGCTTTAACTCCTTCACGAATTCGCTCAGGCGTTGGGTGGCAATAAGAAAGTCGCATCGACCATGAACCGAAGCCATCTGCATAAAAGGCTGTTCCCGGGACATAGGCAACCTTGGCAACAATTGCCTTTGGCATCATCGCTTTAGTGTCGATCTCGGCAGGTAGGTTTACCCAAACATAAAAACCACCACTTGGCTTTGTCCAAGTGGCTTCCTTAGGGAAATACTCTTCAAGTGATTCCAACATGGCATCGCGGCGAACCTTGTAAAGCTCGCAGAATGAGGCGATCTGATCGCGCCACGGTTGATCCGCTAAATAACTAGAGATAGTTAACTGTGTGAAATTAGATGGACAAAGAATTGAAGATTCAGATGCAATTACTAACTTATCTTTAAGTGATTGCGGGACAAGCGCCCAGCCAATACGAAGCCCAGAAGCAATCGTCTTAGAGAAAGATCCAAGATAGATAACATTTTCGGAATCTTCAGCTCGCATCGCATTTGGAGCCGGGCGATCAAATCCCAAGAGCCCGTAAGGGTTATCTTCAACAACAAATATTTCCTCTTCGCGGCAGATAGAAAGAATTTCAGTGCGACGATCAGCTGGCAATAACACCCCAGTTGGGTTTTGGTAGTTAGGGATTAAATATAAGAATTTGATTTTGCGACCTGCTGCGCGAACTGACTTAATTGCGTTGCGCAAAGCATCTGGAACAAGACCGTTCATATCCATTTCTACGTGAACAACGGATGCTTCATATTGCCTAAATGTTCCTAGCGCTCCAACATAAGAAGGGGCTTCAACAAGGACGACATCGCCTGGATCAATAAAGATACGAGAAATTAAATCTAAAGCTTGCTGAGAACCTGTGGTTACAACAATGTCATCTGGGTTTGCACGTATTCCTTCTAACGCCATTACATCGCAAATTTGTTCACGGAGTTTTGGGTGACCCTGCCCACTGCCATATTGCAGCGCTTCGGCGCCATTAGCAAGAATTAACTTACTAACAACATCGGCCATCATCTCCATTGGCAGCGCAGATAAATTTGGCATGCCACCAGCTAGTGAAACAATTTCGGGACGAGAAGCAACTGCGAAAAGTGAGCGGATTTCAGAAGGCAACATACCGGCGGCGCGAGTAGCGAAACGCTCTTCTAGATGTTGTGGAGCTCCGGTTTGGAAGCGAACTGATACCTCAGACATGCTCCTTAGTCTCCCACATGCTCACATAGGTTTGCGAACTGATTAATTTTAACGGCGAATTCCCGCACTTCGCAGGTCAGATAATCGCAAAGTTCCTGTCTTGGCATCATCTTCTGCTGATAAATAAAGACGCTGAATGGCGATAATAAATGCTTCGGCCAAAGTATCTCGAAAATCAGGGCGTGCCAGTCGAGCAGAATCACCTTCATTTGAAAGATAACCTAGATCAACGCGAACAGCCGGTGCTTGAGTCAAACGTAGTAAATCCCAAGTTTTGGCATGTGTTCGGCAATTCAATAAATCTGTACGAGCACAAATCTCTCGTTGCACTAAAGATGCGAATCTTTCACCAACAATCGAGTGGATTCCGTGAGCATCGCTACCATAAAAATAAGTTGAAACGCCGTGAGCGCCAGAGTTTGCAAGCTGTTCAGTATGAAGTGAGATCAATAAATCTGCCGAATTTTTATTAGCAAATAAAATTATTTGATTCTCGTTCAACACATTGCGAGGACCGCGAGTTAAGAAAACACTGGCACCTAAAGCAAGCAAGCGACCTTCTAAGCGCTGGGCGATATCGTAAACAATTTCGGCTTCCTGATCACCAAATGCTGGATCAATCACAATAACTTTATTTGCAAGTGCTGGTCCACGGTTGCGTTGCGCAGCAGTCTCGCGCATTTGTGTTGGCGTGCCACCAGAGACAATCTTTGTTAAACGGATTAAAGCAATAATTGTTGCCGGACCACATTTACCATCAACTTTAATCCCAACAGATTGCTGAAACTCTTTAACCGCTGATTCGGTTCGCAGACCAAATATTCCATCTACCCGCCCAGCGTTAAATCCCATCTCAGTTAAGCGTGCTTGCAAGGCAGCGACATCGTCACCTCGCATCATTGGAGACGGTTGCAAATTAAGTGAGCGGTCGCCTAATTTCCAGCGCGCTTCATCGAGGGCGCGAAGGGTGGATTCATTTAATTGGCCCGTGACATGAAGGCCACGTTCTTGCTGAAAAGAACGAATCTCATCGGGAGAAAGTTCTTTCATAATAAATCTAATTCAACGAATTGATTAGATGAACTCTGCTAGCTCTTTAAGTAGAGCAGGCTTTGGTTTTGCACCGATAATAGTTTTAACAACTTCACCATTTACATAAACGTTCAGCATTGGAATTGATGTAACCCCATACTTAATTGCCAAGGCAGATTCCTCGTCGGTGTTTAACTTAACAATCGTAAGTTTGTCGCCGTACTCGTTTGAGATCTCATCCAAAATTGGCCCGACAGCACGGCAAGGGCCACACCATTCAGCCCAAAAATCAACCAGAACTGGCTTGCTGCTCTTTAGGACAACCTCATCGAAGTTATCGACTGTGACTTTACCTGCGCTCATCATTACTCCCTTTAATTAATTTAGAACTTGCTGAAAATTAATATTTAAAGCGTACTAGTGCGAGAGGAACTTTTCAGCGTCTAGCGCTGCTTGGCATCCCGAGCCCGCTGCTGTGATCGCTTGGCGATAAGTGAAATCAACCAAATCACCACAAGCAAAGACACCTTTCAGATTTGTACGTGTCGACCGGCCATCTACTGAAACATAACCCTCTTCATTGAGCGTTATTTGAGATGTAACCAATTCACTCCGCGGAATATGCCCGATTGCTACAAAAAGTCCGGTGAAGTCACGCTTTGATTCTTCACCAGTAACCGTATTGCGCAACTGTAGAGCCGAGACCTTATCGGCGCCCAAAACATCTATAACTTCGGTATTCCATAACATTTCGATTTTCGGATTTGTAAGAGCGCGATCGGCCATAATCTTTGATGCGCGCAGTGAATCACGGCGGTGAATCAAAACAACTTTCGATGCAAATTTTGTTAAGAAGGTCGCTTCTTCAACTGCTGAGTCTCCGCCACCAACAACTGCAATAACTTGATCGCGGAAGAAAAAACCATCGCATGTAGCGCACCAAGAAACTCCACGTCCAGATAAACGTTTTTCGTTCTCTAATCCAATTTCTTTATAGGCAGACCCCATAGCCAAGATAACGGCCTTGGCTTGTACGGTATTTCCCGAACCATCTTTAAGAATTTTTATATCACCAGATAGATCCATCTCAACGACGTCATCGGTTATCAACTCTGCGCCAAAACGTTTAGCTTGTTTGCGCATACTATCCATCAAATCTGGACCCATAACGCCATCGACAAAACCTGGGAAGTTCTCAACCTCAGTGGTATTCATTAACGCGCCACCGGCTGTGACAGAGCCTTCGTAGATAACTGGATTTAATTGAGCGCGAGCAGCATAAATAGCGGCGGTATATCCGGCCGGACCCGACCCAACGATTACTAAATCTTTTATCATGTGCTCAGCCTATCCATTTCTACTTACTTCTTACGGTTCGCTCTACGCTTACTAAAGAGTGAGTTTGCGAACTCTTTTAGCGTAGCGATCTCGGTTATTTTAAATGCGTGCGCGAGTAAAAGGAAAGCTACGCCGCCGCCAATGAGTACGAAAGCCAAACGCAGAACACCAATAAATGGTTGCGCGTCATCGCTAATCCAGCGGAAATAGTAGGCAATTGCAAAAAATGGCAGCATCGCCAAAAGTGAGGCGGAATAAAGGCGAATATGTTGACCTGCAAACTGTGAGTATTCAAAGCGGCCAATATGCTTTTTAAGGAGTGAGATTGTCACAAAAAGTCCAACGATATAACTGAGAGCAAAGGCTAACCCTAAACCAATCGTTACCTGATCACTCTTTAAAATCTCTAGGAATAAGTATGAAAGCCCTGATGAAACAATATTTATAATTAGAATGGAAAGAACTTGTGTCTTGGTATCTTCAAAGGCATTAAAGCCACGAATTAAAATTAAGTTTATTGAAAATGCCACTAAACCTAAACTTAAAGCAGAAAGCACATAACCGATATAGCGCGAATCCTCTAATGAAATACCAAAGTAAAGAACTTCAGTCATTAGCGAACCGAATAACAAGAGAGCAATTGAACTTGGGACGGTTACGACACCACACAATCGAATGGCACGGACCAGTTGCTTTTTAACTTCTTCCACATTTTTGTCAATTGCCAACTTTGATAAATGCGGCAGCAAAGCGGTAACGATAGATATTGTGACGATTGAATAAGGTAAAAGCATTATGTAGTAAGCGCTGGTAAACGGGGTAAATCCAACTCCAGTTGTAATTCCTGCTTGAGCACTGCGCACCGCAGCGCTGGTTGCAACATTTACCGTAATTAAATAACCAATTTGTGAAATCAAAACGTAGACCAAGGTCCACCCAGCGAGTGAGAAAGATTTTCCAAGACCGGCAACACCAAATATTGGCCGTAGGCGGATACCGGAACGTTTAACAACCGGAATCAAAATTAGCGCCTGCACAATGATTCCGAGAGTTGTTCCCCAACCTAGAAGTTGAATGTGGCCATCAGTGATATTTTCAACAGTGAGCGTTTGCTGCATAACCAAGACGCCTGCAAAGACCACAATTACCACCAAATTGTTGGCAATCGGCGCCCACATCAAAGGGGCAAATGAACCTCGCGCATTAGCTACTTGGCCAAGCATTGTAAATAGCCCTAAGAAGAAGATTTGTGGCAGGCAATATCTCGTAAATGCAACCGCGATAGAGAACTCTTTTTCGAAGCCATCAGTTGAAAATTCGGGAGCATATAAACGCACCAACGCTGGAGCAAAAATTACACCAACAATTACTAGTAGTAAAAGAATTCCAGAAATGGTCGTTACTAAGCGAGAAGCAAAACCATGTCCACCATCTTCATCTGAAAATGATCTAACAAGTTGTGGAACAAAAATTGCAGTCAGTGCACCGCCGACTAACAGGTTGTATAAAATATTTGGCATCGTATTTGCCACGTTGTACGAATCTGCTAATAGTGCAGTACCAAGTACCGCTACAGCCAAGATTGCGCGGAAGAAACCCGTGATGCGAGAGAGAATTGTGCCGATCGCCATGATGCCGGAGGCGCGAAATAAATCATTTGTTTTCATTGCGCCCCCTTCGAATCCTACGAATAGTCTGGGTTATTGCTGCAACAAAAAGAAGTATCGCCGCACCGACGGTAAACCAAGTAACTCGCGAATCAAAAATCGTAATATTCAAAGCAAGCCTTGCTGAAGATCCTACAAATTCCCCATCAGCGTTTGTAATCTGAGCCAGTATTGTTGTTGAACCGGGTGCAATTACCGTAAATGGCAGAGCTAACTGGGTTCGCGCATTTGCTGCAATTGTGAAAGCGGAGATATCGGAGACCTGAACACGTGAATTCATAGGGGTTATTTTTATATTAATCTTTACTGGAACGTCAAAACCATTTATTACCGTCACTGGAACCTTGCCAGATTGAGATGTAATCTGATACTTACCGCTTGTAACGCGCAATTTATTTAAAGTATTTTCTACGCCATCGGTTGCGTCATAAGAAAAGAATTCGCGATCCTGTTTATTTAAAGAGGGAGAAAGAAGTATCGCTAATTTAGCTCGCTGCGCGCGCACTTCATCAGCAGTTACAATTGTCGAAAGAGCGGTCAAAGCCTGACGATTTTGAGTGTATTTTTTACGTAATACTGGGCTAAGACGTGATTTTCCAGTACTCCAACCAGAGCCACTTTCCGCTAAAACTCGTCGATTTAAATGAAATGAAACTCGTTCAGCACCGTATGCATAATAAAAACGCAACTCACTTGGTGCCGATCGTTTTGCCAGATCAATATCAGGGTTTCCATAGGGAAGTGCGATGATTCGGTCACCAGAAGTTGCAAGTAATAAACGAGATAACCACTCCTTTGCAACCATTTCACCTGTGGCGCTTTGTTTGTTTGCTACTTTGTAATCATCAGCCATATCTGCAACTTCATCAAGTAGTTGCGCATCAATAACCCAAGTACGTGAACCGCTACGCTTTTTTTCTAGTGGTTTTCCGAGGCGTCCAGTTGATAATAAATCAGCGGCTAATTCATCGTTACGGAATGTGCCGTCAAAGAGTTGGTGTGGCTTACTCTTTAAATAAATAACACTTGAATCTGCGCCAGCAACAGGGAGAGAACCAAATAAGAAGAAGGCTGAAATTAGAGCCAGTAAGATTTTTTTCATTGAGCAGCGACTTCTTCAGATGCGCCAGTGCGTGCGATTAACTTCTTCTCATCGGGGTATGCCAAACGTTCCACAATCTCTGCTAATGGAAACCAGCCAACCTCATCAACTTCACTTTCTTGTGGGGCTAAAACGCCGCCAGTTTCACGAAATAGATAATGGTGAACTGTCTTATGAATTCTTTTTCCGCCAGCCATAAACCAAAAATCAATTACCCCAAGTGATCGCTCAATTGCTGATTCAATTCCAGTTTCTTCGGCGACTTCACGAAGAGCTGCTTGCTCGGGGGTTTCACCTTCTTCGATATGACCTTTGGGTAGTGACCATAAAATTCTCCTGCCACTGCTGTCCTTGTGATCAATTCGTCCGATTAACAATCCGTTCTTACCGCTGTGATCGATAACTAGGCCACCGGCAGATACTTCATCTACGCGTTTGGCATAGTTCTTAGCAGGAGTTTTTGGACGCTTAGAAGCGGCATCGGCAGTTGGAATTGAGTTAGAAGTAGATGAATCTTTCGTAAGTGGGGCGCGATGTGCGGGGCGTTTACGCCTGCGCTTCTTTTTCGTACCTTCGCTGCCCGCACCAGGTGCCGGGGTCATAGACCTAGGGTACTGCTCTAACCTTACCTATTGTGACGAGTGCATTGGGAGCCGCTGGGGAAGTTGCGATCGCCTCACTCATTGAACGGGCGCCGCTAGCAAGTTTGCTCGCCCAAAGCTTTGCCGCGAAAGGTTTCCGACTAGCACTTGTCGGTGGACCGGTCCGCGATGCGCTACTCGGTCGTCTTGGAAATGATTTAGATTTTACAACTAATGCAAAACCTGAAGATACAAAGAAAATTTTGCAAACATGGGCAGAAAATATTTGGGAGATCGGGATTGAATACGGAACGGTGGCTGGAAAACGCGGTGACACAACTGTGGAAGTCACAACTTATCGCAGCGAAAGTTATGATTCCGAAAGTCGCAAACCAGAAGTTGTTTATGGTGACAATATCGAAGGTGATTTATCGCGCCGAGATTTCACTGTAAATGCGATGGCACTTGAGTTAACTACAAAAGTTCCCGAATTCATTGATCCATTTAATGGCCTAGAAGATTTAGCAAAGAAAATTCTGCGCACACCGACTACGGCGGAGAATTCATTTTCAGATGATCCATTGCGCATGATGCGGGCGGCGCGCTTTGCGAGCCAATTAGGTTTTGAAATTGCACCCGATGTTTTGCAAGCGATAAAAGATATGGCAGGGCGCATTTCAATTATTTCTGCAGAACGAGTCCGTGATGAATTTACAAAGATTCTTATGTCACCCCACCCACGGGTTGGAATCACCATCTTGGTAGAAGCAGGTCTAGCCGAAATTGTCCTTCCCGAAATTCCAAAGTTAAGACTAGAAATTGACGAACACCATCACCACAAAGATGTTTACGAACACTCAATTACAGTGTTAGAGCAAGCTATTGCGCACGAAGAGCGCCTGGGTGGTCCCAATTTAATTATTCGACTAGCAGCGCTTTTGCACGATATCGGTAAACCGAAGACGCGCAGCCTGATCGCTGGTGGTGGAGTTTCATTTCACCACCACGAAATAGTTGGGGCACGATTAACTAAATCCAGGCTGAAAGCGTTGCGCTTTGATGGTGAGACTATTGATCAAGTTGAAACACTGGTTGCGTTGCACCTTCGCTTTCATGGTTACGGCGATGGTGAATGGACTGATTCAGCGGTGCGGCGCTATGTGCGCGATGCGGGCGAACTTTTAACACATTTACACGTACTTACCCGCGCCGACTGCACCACCCGCAATGTCAAAAAAGCAGAACGGTTAGCGACAGTTTATGACAGCCTCGAGGCGCGCATTGCGAAATTAATGGAAGAAGAAGAGTTATCTAAGATCCGACCAGATTTAGATGGTGCGCAAGTTATGAGTTTGCTTGGCATCAAACCTTCAGCGGCAGTTGGAAATGCTTTAGATTTTCTTCTGGAACTTCGCTTAGAAAACGGTCCACTTGGTGAAGAGCGAGCTACAAAAGAGTTACTTGATTGGTGGAGCAAAGAAAACCCTGCTGCGAAGTAGCCGCGCGCCCGCCAGAAAATAAATACCTGCCACAATTGAAGGAACTAAGTAACTATCACCACTATTAGGTAGCAATAACGCCGCGATAACCGCTCCTGAAACAATCGCTCCATTTACTACCACGTCATAAACTGAAAAAACTCGGCCGCGATAAATATCATCGATTTTCGATTGTACGAGCGCATCGTTAGTGACTTTTAAACTCTGACCAAACAAAGCGGTTACAAACGCTGCAATAACCAAAGTTAATGGAGTGCGCGAAAAGACAATAAAAAGTGGTCCCAAGGTACTTGCCGACAACGTCAGGCGCATCCAACGGTGGCGCCCAACTTTGCGCACACCATAAGGCGCGATGACAGCGCCAACAACGAATCCACAAGCAGCTATAGATAGTGTGAAACTCAAACCCGCAAGTCCGGCTTCATTATCAGCAGGGTCATGGAAAGTATTTCTCTCTAAAAGTAGTGCGATTAAAGTTAGCGCGGTTATCCCACCACGGTGCACGGCAACAGCGGCGATACCGCGAGCAGCATCAACATTTTGGCTTAAGAATTTAATTCCTTCACGCATTTCGATTAACCCTTGCGTAAAACTTGCATTTTTAATTTCATGTTCTAAAGGACCAATTTCATCCTTCTTTAGATTTGATGCAAATAATGAGGCAACTAGATAGCCAACGGCGCCCAATAAAATTATGTAAGCATCTGCACTATCGGCGCTGGTTAGCGAATCCAATAAACCACGCATTCCAAGGCCGATTCCGCCGCCTAAAACCACCCAGACAGATCCACCCGTCACAGCCAAAGCATTTGCACTTATTAAAGATTTACTTTCAATCATCAGCGGAATTCCTGCGGATAATCCAGCAAGTATTAAACGGTTGACCCCAAATGCAACTAATACAAATATTGTTATTTCAATACCGGTGTGGCCCTGAAATAAAAGTAGCGCAATAATTGAAAGAGTTACGGCACGGATCAAGTTTGAGAAAGCAATTGCGCGCTGACGAGAAACACGATCGAGAATCGTTCCGACAAATGGCCCGATTACTGAATATGGAAGTAAAACTACTGCGAAAGCCAACGCAGCGCCCAGTGCACTTGCCTGGCGTTCTGGAGAAAATAGAATAAACGATGCCAAAGCGCTTTGGAATATTCCATCGGTCATTTGCCCAGTCCAGCGAACGCGCAGCAACCGCGAAAATTTTCGATCGGTCAAAATTTGCCAAACGTTCATAGTTAAAGGGTAGTCGGGCAAGGATGCGGAAAGGGGTTTATCCTTCTCCTATTATGAAATCTAAGCGTTCGTTCATTGATTATTCACTCGATAAGCGTGCCACTTTGTTGGCGCTCTTTCGTGGTGTGGTCGATGCCTGCGATGCTGATCCTTATTTAATGCGGGCTGCCAAATATCATGGTGAAAAAACTTCTCGTAAATGTCCAGTTTGTAAAAAAGATGGGCTAGTTGAACTTCGCTATACATTCGGAGATCAACTCGGTCAATTTTCAGGACGCATTAAAACTGAAATTGAATTATTTGAAATGGAGAATGAATTCGGAGAATTCGCTGTGTACATCGTTGAAGTCTGTCGCGATTGTTCATGGAACCATTTATGCGCTTCATACCTATTAGGTGATGGATCTGAGCGAAAGCCACCCCGAAAAGTACGCACCCTAGAAGATGATGATTGGGTTAAAGGGTAGCCTTCAGAAATGATCCGCAGAAAGCTAATCCGCGCCGCAGTATTCCTGACTGGCTTTGGCTTTATTGCCGGCTCCACGCTCTTTGCTTTCGCTTGGTTTACCGTTTCAATTCCCGATCCAAACGAGTATGTAAATAGTCAGTCAACAATTATTCAATATTCCAATGGCCAAGAGATTGGCCGTATCGGCTCACAGAACCGTGAGATTTTGCCACTGGCGAAAATTCCATTGGATTTGCGTAACGCCGTATTGGCCGCTGAAGATCGCAGCTTTTATTCCAATAAAGCATTTAGCGTTACTGGCATCGCAAGAGCACTTTTAAATAACTTAAAGTCAGGCACGCTAAATGGTGAAGGTGGATCAACTATCACCCAGCAGTATGCCAAGACTGCATTTCTATCACCGAGCCGAACAATTCAACGTAAAATAAAAGAGTTGGTCATCTCACTTAAATTAGAGAACTCTTTATCAAAAGATCAAATATTTGAAAATTACCTAAATACTATTTACTTTGGTCGCGGTTCATACGGTGTGCAGACTGCTTCGCAGCAATATTTCAATCGCAACTCCAACCAATTAACGCTCTCTCAAATGGCGGTAATCGCCAGTATTTTGCGTTCACCTGGCTATTACGATCCTTCACTATCGAAGGAAAATGAAGAGCGCCTAAAGGGCCGATTCCAATATGTAATAGATGGAATGTTGGATCGCAAATGGATCACAGCCGAAGATGCGGCCAAAGCGAAATTCCCAACAGTTATTCCTAGAACTAAAACTGGGCAACTTAGTGGACCTAAAGGTCACATAGTTGCAGCGGTTCAAAAAGAGATGGGCAAATTAGGTTTTACAGAAGACCAACTCTTAGTAGGTGGACTAGTTATTAAAACAACACTTGTGCAACGTGCTCAACAAGCAGCAGTCGATGCCGTAACTAAGTTGTATCCAAAGAAAGCTCCAGATAATTTACATATCGGCTTGGCTGCAATTCGCCCCGGCACTGGCGAGATTATTGCCATGTATGGTGGGCGCGATTATTTGGTGCGCCAATTAAATGATGCCACGCAGTCAATTGCCTTAGCGGGCTCGACTTTTAAGCCATTTGCATTGGCCGCAGCTCTTGAGGCTGGTATCCCGCTTACCTCAATGTGGAATGGCGATTCACCACAAACTTTTGATGATCTAGGTAAACCATATGAAGTTTCTAATTATGGAAATGAAGGTTGGGGCCAAATAGATTTGATGGAGGCAACAAAGCATTCAATTAACACGGTCTATGTCCCGCTGGGACAGAAAGCCGGTCTAGATAAAGTTGTTGATGTCGCACGTCGCGCGGGCATCCCTGAATCTGTTGCGATGGTGCCCGCACCTTCTGTAACACTCGGCGTTGCTAGCCCACATGTAATTGACGTGGCAAGTGCATATGCAACATTTGCAGCGCAAGGAGTCTTTTCAAAACCATATTTAATTGCCTCTGTTACTGGGCCAAATAAAGGTTTGCTCTATGAAGGTCAATCACAAACCCAAGAAGTGTTTGCAAAAGATGTCATGGCAGATTTAACTTACGCACTCAAAAGCGTAGTCAATGGCGGAACCGGATCAGCCGCACTTGCACTGGGTCGGCCAGCTGCCGGTAAGACGGGAACTAGCCAGTCAAATGCTTCTGCTTGGTTTAGTGGTTACACACCGCAACTTTCAGCATCTGTTGCACTATTCCGTGACAGCGCATCTGAATCCCTAAATGGAATAGGTGGGCTAACTTCTGTAACAGGTGGAACTTTCCCAGCAAGAATTTGGACAGCATTTATGAAGGGCGCACTTAAAGGCGAACCAATCATGAGTTTTCCAGCCCCAGCCAATGTCGGTGGACTTGATCCAGTTGTAATGACTAGCGGCGGCACCCAGACATACAAGGCGAAATAAACCTTGCAAACTAAAGTGCGAGCAATTATCGCTCTTGCAGTTCTTGCTTCGTTAATCAGTTTCGTAAAATTTAACCACTGTGAAAACACAGGATGGGCGACCCCTGATCAATATATCCATGCGTGTTATTCCGATATTCCCGCACTTTATGGTGAACGCGGCTTAAGTAAGGGCGATTGGGCTTATTCCAATGGGGCTGATTCAGTTGAATACCCAGTGGTTACGGGCGTAATTATGTGGGCGCTAGCGAAAATAACTCCGGCTGGTGAAGGCGCAATAACAAATTATTTCAATATAAATATATTTTTCCTAGCCTTACTATTTATTTTTATCGCGCTAATAGTCCATAGGATGCGGCCAGAATTTTCATACCTATTTCCTTTGGCGCCAGCGGTTGTGGCATCGCTATATATAAATTGGGATTTGTGGGCAATCATTTCAATGTTGGGTGCGATTTATTGGTTTGACCGAAAAAATTTAGATTTGAGTGCAATTGCCTTAGGCATTGCAATATCAACTAAATTTATGCCAGCATTTCTTTTAATCCCTATCGCGTTAATATTCTTACGCCGCAATCAGTTAGGTGCTGCACTTAAATATTTTGCGGTCACCGCCCTTACTTTTGTGGTAATTAATTTGCCAGTTTACTTAACTACACCTGAAGGATGGTTGCGTTTCTACCAATTAAATATTTCACGCGGATCTGACTGGGGCTCACTTTGGTATGCCATGTCATCAATCGGCGTGAATATGCCGAACACAAATTATTTATCGATCTTACTTTTATTGGCAGGATTTTCTGCTATCGCTCTCTATGTTCTAGAACTTCGCAATGTTCCATCTTTAGCCGCACTTAGTTTTATCGTGATGGCAACAGTTATGTGTGTCAGTAAAGTTTATTCACCACAATATATTTTATGGCTAACCCCACTTGCGGTGATCGCGTTGATTGATAAACGTGACTTACATGTCTTCTGGATCTGGCAAGGCGCAGAATTGATTTATCACATTGCAATTTGGCAACACCTGGCATCAGTTACTGGTGCCACATTTGGTCTGCCACTTTTTGGATATGCGATCATCACCCTCCTTCGAATCGCCGCAACCATTTATCTAATCGCAGTCCTGGTTCGCAGGGGCCTGGCTGGGGGCTCCCAAAGCCGGCTTTCCCACAAATCCCTGCGTGAATTTCTCTTTGAAAGCAGCAACGCGTACCCTTGACCCTTCAGCGTGAGGCGCCCATCGGGTTAGCCAAACAATGAAGCACTAACCCTCCTGTCACGGAAATGCCGTGGCCGTCTTAGTCCAGAGGAGGTCGGGTTAACGCATGCGTCACTATGAATTAATGGTCATTCTTGATCCAGAACTTGAAGAACGCACAGT
>Ga0164295_10001674_pt1 | contig 18423 bp, 19 predicted proteins | sample GEODES006metaG_FD_111798 | JGI IMG/M metagenome (GOLD analysis project Ga0164295, IMG submission 111798) | Oligotrophic lake water microbial communities from Sparkling Lake, Wisconsin, USA - GEODES006 metaG | ecosystem: Environmental > Aquatic > Freshwater > Lake | place: USA: Sparkling Lake... | reverse complement strand
GTGGGGTGAATCCCCCATGCACGGCGGGTAAATGATGCGCGGAGTCTGCCGGCAATTTGCTCCTGCCCCATTCCTCCGACTAGCTTGGGTTCACCCTGTTCTTTTGAGATCCAGACGGCACTTCTCCGTTGAATACGGCTTGTTGGCTGAGGGTATCGGCCTCAAGGTTCAACGATGAGCCAACCAAACTGCCCGATGTGTGAGATGACGGAACATTTGCATCAGGCCGATCGCCTCGAGTGCCTGACCTGTGGGCATGAGTGGTCGCCAGAGGCAGAACCTGAGGCCCCAGAAGCGGAGCGTGTGGTCAAGGATGCCTACGGGGCCGTGCTGACAGATGGAGACATCGTGGCCATGATCAAGGATCTCAAGCTCAACGGCACCTCACAAGTGCTGAAGGTCGGAACCAAATCAAAACCGATCCGCTTGGTGGATGGCGACCACGAAATCTCCTGCAAAATGGACGGCCTCGCCATTGGCTTAAAAGCCTGCTTCGTGAAAAAAATCGTCAGCTAACATTCGTTCTCCAAAGGACATGTGCAATTGGGCCCACGCTGCGGATGGTGATTGGCGATCCTGCGGACGGAACAGAGCGGAAGCCACAGCTGTTGCAGCCGAAGCTCGCTAAGGCCCAGAGTTTGCTTACCTTCATGCGGTTAGATCGGCTCCATGTGAACGAATTGACGAAGTGAACTGGAGCCATCCAAGCTCAATTCTAAGTTGCGTTTCATGCTGAGATCTTTTGACCTTTGATGAATCACCCTCCTAGATGGAGCTACTAACATCTGAAATGCCCATGCGTCCGCTCAGCCTTCTTTTTCTATTCCTAGCCTCCGCCATCCTGAGTAGTGCCCAAAAGCCTGAGGTGATCAAAGAATACACCAGCAGCCTGGGCATGAAATTTGTAACCGTGCCGGGCTCTAGCGTGTTCTTTGCGACGCATGAAACGACGGTGTCTCAGTGGCAGACTTTTCTGGAAAAGAACGGCTACAAATGGGACTACAAACCGCATTTCGCACAGGGCAAAGATCACCCAGCTGTCGGGATCACTCTGCAAGATGCGCGGGCCTTCTGTTCATGGCTAACGGATGAAGAACGTGCCTCCAAGAGAATCAACGTGGCACAGTCGTACCGTCTGCCAACCCAAGATGAATGGGATGCGGCTGTCGTGCTGACCCGAACCCGCAAGCCTGACCTCACCGTCGATGAAAAGGTTCAGGATGAGAGGACCTTCCCCTGGGGCTTGAACTGGCCACCTCCTCCCAAGGCGGGCAACTTTGCCGAAGGCGAGATCGCAGGTTATGACGATGGCTTTCCCTTTACCGCTCCTGTCGGCCAATTCACCGCCAGCAGTGATGGGCTCTTTTATTTAGCCGGCAATGTCTGGGAATGGTGCTGGGACACCGAAATCCGCGCCGAGCAAGAAGGTGTTCTACGAGGTGGTAGCTGGGCCTATTTCCGAGCGGAGTGCCTCACCTCTGCCTACACCTACCGCGTGCCTGCTGAACTGAGAATGCCGACCATCGGCTTCCGCTGCGTCTTTGAGGATAAACAGCGCAGTGCCGAAATTCTGGCGATGGCAGAATCTGTGAAAGCCAAAATTCGCAATGAGCGCCGCGAGCAGATCGTCGGCGGCAGTGTGGATAAAGCTGAGATGGAAGCGATGAAAAAGAAACTGCTCGGGAGCGATGCTGCATCAACGATTCCTGATCCCAGCAAACTTAAACCGGTCGTGGCAGGCAGCCCGTTTGAGAACTCGTTAGGCATGCTCTTCGTGCCACTGGGAGACAAAAAACTCGCAGGTAAAATGGAGGTGCGCATGCAGGACTTTGAAACGTGGCTGAAAAGCGCTGACCGCTCCTGGGATAAAAAACCCTCCTTCCTCCTGGGAGGTGCCCACCCTGCCTCAGGTCTTAGCTGGACCGATGCGCGTGACTTTTGTGAATGGCTCACGAAGCGAGATCACGCCCTCAAGCTGATCCCAGCAGAAGCCATCTACCGCCTGCCAAGCGATACCGAATGGAGCGAGATGGCAGGCTTAAAAGATGAAGTGGGAGCTGATCCTGCCGCGAAAAACGGAGCCAACAAAACCCACTACCCGTGGTCAGCCAAAGGCAGCTTCCCGCCCCCAGCGATGAGCACCAACTTGGATGCCCCGCGCATGCCCGACTTCACCGACAGCTACTCCTACACGGCCCCAGTCATGAACGAGGATGCGAATGAACTCGGCATTCAAGGTCTCAGTGGCAACGTTTCCGAATGGTGCGCCGACTCATGGCCAGGAGCAGAAACCGAACGGGTCGTTCGTGGGGGATCCTGGCTCAGCTTTGATAAGGGTCAGCTGCTGACCTCTAACCGACGTCACATTGCCCTGAATAATGCCACACCAGACATTGGCTTCCGCGTCATGCTGGAACTCAAAACCCCTTAATCGCTGGGCAACATGCACGTTGACAATCTCCCGCCAGAACTATTGGCCAAGCCTGGCAAACCTTGGCTAACTTGGATCATGGCAGTTCTCCTCCTCTTCGGGGTCGCCTACTGGTTTTGGGGGCCTAGCATTGCCTTCAAGGCCCGCTCCTACATCTCCAGGCATTATGCGGAAAAAGCCGAAAAGGAAATGGCTCTCAAGGACTGGACCAATGCTTATATCACGCTTTCTTTAGCCGCCAGTTGGCGCACCGATCATCCGCTCGTCTTAAGGCTAACCGTCGATTTTTTGAATGCCGTTGGTGCCGATACTGAAAGCGTGCTCACAGCCTACGGCAAACTCATCACCGCTGGCGTAGCCACCGATGATGACATCTTAAAAATGGGCAATATTTTTGTCCAGCAGCTCGACATTGTCAGCAGTCTTGCTCTGCTCGAAAAGCTCAGCCCAGAGAAGCGCGCTAAACGCCAAGCCCTGGAACTCTTGGCCAACATTCAGCGAGTCCAGGGACAGACACAGCTGGCTGAACGGACCCTGAGGCAGGCCCTCAGCATGGATAAAGACGAGCCGATGTGCCAACTCCGCTTAGCCATGCTTGATCTGCAAGCGGGTGGCTTTGCTGAAATCAAAGAACGTGCACAAGAAGTCATCTGGAAATTGTCTACAAGAAAAGACCGAGCAGGCATGGTTGCCATCGAAACGCTGTGCAGCAGCAAGGAACTTACCAGCGCGCAGGCTGAAACCCTTTTGGCCCGATTGGAGGAGCACCCAGATAAATCCCCCGCTATCCGCTACAATGCACTGTCAGCCGTACTCAAGACGCAGCCAAAAAAACGCCCAGAAATCCTCAACCGCGAAACCAACCCAGAGACCCATCGGACTGAATCCGAATTGGTCACTCTCATGCAGTGGTTATTGCGCGAACATGAGCCACAACGCGTCGTCTCCTTAAAACAAGGCAACCTATTCACCAAATCTGCCGTCCTCATTCAGCCCTACCTGCAAGCATTGGCTGACATGCAACGCTGGAATGAACTGAACGAGACTCTGGCGCGCCCAGCAGGCCTTTCCATTTCATCGGCTTCGGCAGCCCTCTGGCGGGCCCGGGCTGCTCGTCACTTAGACGCTGCAAACCTTCGTGCCAAACAGCAACTGGACATTGTTTATGAAGCAACGGGGCATGGCCGAGAGGGGGCGACAGCTATGGCCGCTGCCACTCTGGCTGAAGACATTGGCCTCTGGGACGTCGCCCTGCTTTTCTACGAAGGGCTGGCGAAAAACCAACCTCAATCACGCCTCCAGATGATCGAAAAAGTTCAAGAGATGGCGATCCGCGATCGTGACACGAGCGCTACCTTAAACGCCGCCCGCAGGCTGCTTGAGATCCGTCCAAACAATCGGCAATATGCAGATCGTGCCCTTTACTTGCAGCTTCTTTCAGGCGATGAAGTCGAGCTTGCAGCTGAAAAAGTAGCCCATGCCGACTCGGCCACAGCCAATCGCCTAGAGGATCATTTTGTGCGCGCTCTGGCTGCTTACCGACTGGGTGATCTGACCAGCCTGCGCCTCCATTTAGACAAGGTCAGTGACATCAGCGAACTCACCCAAGGGCAACGCGCAGTTCACGCAGGATTACTTTCGATCAGCGGTCGGGTGGGACCGGCCTATCAAATCGCGGAGCAGATCCCGTCGATTCTGTTACTCAGAGAAGAACTGCACTTTCTCAAACGCGCCCTTTAGTGGGATTCATCGCTTAGGCCAGGCAAAGCTGGAGCTTTGTCCGCATAGCGATCCAAGCGATTCGATAGGATGAGTAAAGTCGGCGCCCAAAGCCCAACAAAGATGCCGAAGCGTTCTGCATGAGTCTTCAGCTCAGCATCTGAACTGTTCAGAAACCACCGGATCCAGATCGTCAGAAAGTATGCCTGCCTGGAAACAGACAGTGCTCAAAGTTCAGCAGATACGTGGATTCATATCCGCAGCCTAAGCACCCAAAGGCCTGATGAACAAGCCGCAAACAAATCATGCGGCAGGTTCACCAAGATCGGGCGCACCCAGAAAAACGTTTTTCAATTGCCCAGAGCGAGGACCTAGGCAGCTAAAACTTATTTACCCCAGGCTCTCATCAGGGCAGAAGCCATGTCGGCAGGGCTGTCAGCGACGGAGATTCCGCACTCGGCAAGAATACGCTTCTTAGCAGCGGCGGTGTCGTCTTCTCCACCAATGATGGCACCAGCATGGCCCATACGGCGCCCAGGAGGAGCTGTGGCACCAGCAATGAAAGCTGCGATTGGTTTTTTACAGTTGTCCTTAGCCCAGCGACCCGCTTCAACTTCAGCGTTACCGCCGATTTCGCCAATCATGATAATCGCTTCGGTCTCCGGGTCTTCATTAAACATCTTGAGGATGTCCAAGTGATTGGTGCCATTGACTGGGTCACCACCGATACCGACGCAGGTGCTCTGACCATAACCGCGAGTCGTCAATTGCCAAACGGCCTCATAGGTAAGTGTGCCAGAGCGGCTAACGACGCCGACATTGCCACGTTTATGGATGTATCCTGGAGCGATGCCGATACGGCAGCCACCATGGGATTTTTCACCCAGACCTGGAGTCACCAGACCAGGGCAATTGGGGCCGATGAGGCGTGTCTTGCTGCCTTTCATGGCGGACTTCACACGGATCATGTCATTGATAGGGATACCTTCGGTAATGGCGACCACAAGATCGAGCCCCGCGTCAACGGCTTCCAAAATAGCGTCTGCGGCAAACGGCGGCGGAACAAAAATCACGCTGACTGTCGCACCTGACTCCTTGGCAGCTTGGGAAACCGTATCAAAAACTGGCACCTTATGGCTACCGTGCTCAAAATGCTGGCCACCTTTCCCCGGTGTGACACCAGCGACAAGTTGGGTGCCGTAATCAAGAGATGCCTTTGCGTGGCGTGAACCAAAATCGCCCGTGATACCTTGGACGAGGATGCGTGTATTAATATCAACGAGGATAGCCATGTGTGGAGATGGGGAGGGGGATTCGAATAAAAAAGCTGCCTGAGAGGCGTCCTATCATAGAAGTGACCTCCTCACCGTCAAGAAGGCAGGCAGAATCATTTTACTTCTTGAGTCAAAAGTTGGTCGGTTGAATTTCATCCAGAGTCGTTCATGGGTATGCCAATGCCTGATCTTAAAACGCTGCTCACCGCCCAAGCCCTGGAACTAGGGTTTGCGGACTGTCGAGTTGCAGAGGCCAAGGAGGCACCGCACCGAGCCCTCTATGAGCAATGGGTAGCCGATGGGAAATACGGTGACATGGCCTGGATGGCGCGGAATCTAGAGCGCCGCGCAGACCCACGGTTGATTCAGCCTGACGCCAAGAGTGTCATCGTCCTAGCCTTGAACTATTTTCAAGGAACTCCTCAACCGGGAATCGGCAACTACAAGATTGCCCGTTACGCCTGGAATGAAGACTATCATGATTTGATCCTCAAGAAGCTCAAAGCTCTGGATGCCTGGATGAGCGAGCAAGGCGGGACGCAGCGGTACTATGTTGATACGGGTCCCGTTCTCGAACGCGACTTTGCCACAGAAGCGGGGCTTGGCTGGGGCGGGAAAAGCACCATGCAAATCCACCGCAAGCTGGGTACTTGGTTCTTTTTAGCGGAGCTGATCACGACTCTGGATCTGTCCCCCGATCCCGCTGCCAAAGACCTGTGCGGCAAATGCACCCGCTGCATGGATGCCTGCCCGACCCAGGCCATTACCGCCCCCCACAGCATGGATGCCAGGCGTTGCGTCAGCTACCTCACGATCGAAAGCAAAGGCTCCATCCCCATCGAATTCCGCCGCGCCATGGGAAATCGAATCTACGGCTGCGACGATTGCCTAACCGCCTGCCCATGGAACAAATTTGCCCAAACTTCTCACGAAGCAGCTTTCCACGCGCGCGCTTCGGTCTTTGAACAAAGTTTAACAGATTTCTTAACGCTAACGGATGAATCATTCCGCGCCCTTTTTGCCAAGAGTCCCATCAAGCGTATCAAGCGCCCAGCCTTCATCCGGAATGTGTGTGTAGCGCTTGGTAATACTGGAACTGCAAACAACCTGACCGATCTGGAGCCGCTATGCAATGACGAGAATGAGATGATCTCAGAACATGCCGCCTGGGCGGTGGCAGAAATTAAACAGCGGCTGAATCTCTGACTGTTCATTTGCCACGGAAGCCAAAAGCCACAACGTCTGAGTCATCCCGTTGGCCTCCCATCATGAAAGCACTTTTCTTCACCCTAGTCATCTTGGGCTCCGCCTTTCTCACCTATGATTACTTTTTCGCGCGTCCGTGGGAACGGGTGATCTTTGAAAAAACAGCGCGCCCTGTCATTGCCGCCAATCCAATACTTCCAGATCATGTCGTCGAAGATGATGGCCTTGTGATGCAAAGTAAGCCTGTGCCGAAAGCAACTGAGGAGGACTGGAAACCTTCGATACCCGTCATTCCAATCAAGGGATTTGTGCCTCCAACGATTCCATCAGTCGAAGCTACGACCAAAAACTGGACGCTGATTCCAAAGCAGGCATTTCCTAGGTTGGTGATCTTGAAAAAAGACGTTCAGGTCAAAATGAGTGTGGGCGCATCGACTCTCCGAGCAGGTGCTACAGCCAACGCTTTAGCCTCGGAAAATGGGATCTTGAGCATCGCTCCGACAGCTACATCTAATGCCCGCGGCACCATTGCAGTTTTAGACACGGATTTCCCTGAACAGATTCTCGAAAAGTATGAAGCTTGGAAAAGCGCTCGAATCGCGCAAGCAAAGCAAGCCTGGATAGCAGGAAAGACAAAAGTGACAGAACCTGGCAAAGATCAAAGCACGCTAGCCAATGGGCTGGGCGTCACCTTTGGCGCAGAGGGTAAGCCGCTGCAGAATCCTGATGGCAGTTACAATCTGTTACTAGCGGTGATTTCAGCTGGTAAAGTCAGCGATGTAGATTCCAAGAAAGTCCTGCATTGGAGCGAGCCCGCGCTCAAGACAATCGATGGCAAGCCCACCTGGGTCATTGATGTGCGCTATGAAGCCAAAACGCTCTTTGGCCCCATGGAAGTGGACAGTCACGCTCAGGTAAGAGGCGGCCAATTTGTGCGATGGATCTATGATTCAGGAGAGCCCCTCCCCTGATCCAACCGATCCTAACCCAAGCATTTCAAGCCTCTTCCGCTTTGAAATGCCGCCAACCTCGGGCTGATTTCCTGACCGTCGCGATAGGCCATGAAAGCAGGGTTGATGAAAATGCGATTTTCTGCGGCAAGAGTTCCCCACTCATCCGATGAATACGAATGACGGTGGCCTTACCCGCCAATTCAACAGCCAAGGCACCCACAGGCTTGGAGGGACCGCAGCAGTCGATTTAGAATTCGCCACGCCAGCCATCGACGATCCGGCGATAATACCAGGCGGTGTCTGTTCAAGGTCAACGACCATCCAACTTACCCAAACTAGAATTGCCGCGTCAAGCCAAGGACCCAGGTTGTTCAGGGGAATCACTTCATGTGCCTCAGAAGTGCCGGACGAATCTAATTCTCACAGCTAATCATCCAAAAGATCATCTCCAGGCTAGGTCTCAAAAAAGAACGGAATCATCAATCGTAAAAATCTCCCCATAATTATAGATAATATAATATTAATTTTGATTTATTATATTTAACGCTATATTCAATAGGACGCTATGCAGCCATCTAGCCAACCGAACACTAACTCAACCACCATTCGCGCCGCTGGCCCTCCCCCAGGGAACCTGCTTGAAAAAATGGAAGCTAGGCGCATCTGGAGGCTTCAGAAGGATCACTCACCCCACCTTTGGGTTCTCGTTTCGATTCTTGTGGATTTGATCTTAATCGTGCTTGCAGAGTACCTCGCTTACTGGCTGAGATTTAATACAGCCTTCCGCTATTATGGAACTTGGGGAAATGTGGAACTGCAGCAATACAGCAATCACATGCTCCTCGGCTCTCTTTCTCTGCTTATTGCTATTGGCTGGCAGGGTGTTTATCACCGTAGCGTGTTATTAAGAAATCGCTGGATCGCGTCAAAAATTGCGCGCGCAGTTCTCACTTGGACGCTTGGCTTTCTTTCCTTTTCATTGGCGCTAAAACTGGAGCCCTCCATTTCTCGTGTTTATGTCATGTTGAATGGTGCCTGCGCTCTGCTTCTTCTCATAGGATGGCGTCACTTGTTCAATCTGTTTTTGCACTCCCCAGACCGCATTCAAACACTGCAGCAACGCACTCTTTTTATAGGCTGGAACGAGGATGCAAGGCGCCTATGGCGCACCCTAAGCACCGATACTGCCCATGCATTCAATTTGATTGGCTGGGTCGATGCAGGCATCAAAGACCAAGACTCAGAGCCGATGCCTGAGGATATTCCTTTTGTCGGTTTCGTCGAAGACATTCAACGCGTGGTTGCTAATCATGAAGTGGATATGGTGATCGTGGCTGATCTTCCCCGCCAACAAATGATCGAGCTAGCCAATGTCTGTGAACGTGAAATGATTCAATTCAAGCTGGCCCCATCGGTCTTCCGAATCTTTGTGTCGGGTTTATCACTCGAAACGATTGCGGGAACTCCCGTTTTAGGGGTGAACAGACTGCCTCTAGACAGTACTTTAAATGTCTTGGCTAAGCGCTCTTTCGACATTTTTGGGAGCCTTGTAGGCATCCTTTTTGGTGCACCCATTGTGGCCATTTTTGGTGCTCTCGTATGGCTGGAGTCTAGAGGACCGATTTTCTACAATCAACGCCGTTGGGGGATGAATGGGGTTCCCTTTGAAATCATCAAAATCCGCTCCATGAAACTCAACGCAGAAACTCAAGGAGCGCAGTGGTGCACTCCAGATGACCCTCGGCGGCTAAAAGTCGGTGCGTTTATGAGGAAATGGAACATTGATGAAATCCCTCAATTTTGGAATGTTCTCAAAGGAGACATGAGCCTTGTTGGCCCTCGTCCAGAACGACCTGAACTGATTGCCGACTTCAAACACGAAATCCCCCACTACAATGCACGCCACGGCTCTAAGCCTGGCATGACAGGCTGGGCGCAAGTCAAAGGCTTACGTGGTGATACCGATTTATCCGAACGCATTAAATGTGATCTCTGGTATCTGGAAAATTGGAGCCTGCTTCTAGACGCCCAAATCATGTTCCTGACGTTTGTGAAATGTGAGAACGCTTATTGATAGGCGCACAGCCTGCTTTTTCAGCAGATGCTCAGTGCCTTGGCAACGATGACATCCGGAGTCGGAGTCTGAATCGCCTCAAGCGGTGGGCTGTAGATTGCTGGAGCATCAAGACTGTTTACCCGCAGAACCGGAGCATCAAGTTCATCAAAGACCTTGGCTTGGATCGTATATGCAATCTGAGCACCGACACCACAGAAGGGTTTTCCTTCTTCCACATAAATAGCACGATGCGTCTTGGCGACCGAATTCAGGATGGTTTCCTCATCGAGAGGGCGAATGCTGCGGACATCGACTACCTCGGCGCTAATTCCATGCTCCTCTTCCAGAATACGCGCTGCTTCGAGGCAAGTAAGGACCGCTCTACCATGTGCAATCAAGGATATATCAGTTCCGACTTTTTTGATATCAGCTGTTCCAAGGGGAATAAAAAGCTCACCATTCGGCAACTCGTCGTTAGAAGGAACATCCCACTCCATGCCATAAAGAATGGTGCTCTCCATAAACATGACAGGATCATTGTCACGGATGGCAGCCTTCATCAGACCTTTGGCGTCATACGCATTGCTAGGCACCACACATTTCATACCAGGCACGCTGGCCATGATGTTTTCAGGAGTGTGGCTATGCGTCGCTCCAACGCTAGTTCCGCCATTGGCCGGACCACGGATCACGATCGGACAGTTGATCTTTCCGCCAGACATGTAGCGCACCATTGCAGCATTATTGACGATTTGATCCCAAGCGACTGTGTAGAAACTCCAGAACATGAGTTCCATGACAGGACGCACCCCGAGCATTGAAGCACCAATGCCCATTCCAATAAACCCAGCCTCACTGATGGGGGTATCGACAAGACGCTTATCGCCCCATTTATCCCAAAGACCTTGGGTTACCTTATAGGCTCCATTATACTGGGCAACTTCTTCACCCATCACAACGACCATTGGATCGCGGGCAATTTCTTCGTCAAGGGCTTCACGGACGGCGTCGCGGTAAGTAATTCGGCGTGGCATTGGCAGCATGTAGGGAAAAAGTGAGCGCCTTATTTCACGCCGTAGAGGCCAGAGTCAAGAGAAGGAACACAGCTAGCTTGGATTATTCATCAGCTTAATGCTCTCAATGAGGGGCTGTTTCAAAAGGCATCGGGCATTTAGAAATATACTTAAAATTCTCCAGAATGAAGCCCTTCTTAAATTCACGGACTTTTCAACACTTTCGCGAAAATATTCATGTTTCATCCAGACAAGTGCGTCAAAGGCGGAAACCCTTTTAGACGAGCCAAGCATGGTTTCTGCAAATAGTAGGGTTGCTGATTGAACGAGACACAACTTCTGCGACATTAAAAGCGTAAGATTATTTTATGTCTCCCGTGGTTTCCAACCCTCCATCCATGTCTCGAAGCCCTTTTGTCTGGCTACGAAACAAGTTCTTTGCAGGATTGGCCATCGCGCTTCCACTGCTGATCACCTTTTGGATCGTCAACAGCGGCTACCACCTTCTGCACGGCTGGAGTGTGCCCGCACTGGACTTCATCGCACGACTGATCAACGACATCGCTGGGGAAACAGTGATTGATCCAGCCAGTGCTAGTTACCGCCACACGGTCACCTTTGTTGGATTTCTCATTCCGGTGCTGGCCTTTGTGGCACTTGGTGTTATGGCCACCAATGTTCTTGGCGTGAGGGTCGTTACCGCCATGGATAAGTTACTCATGAATGTGCCAATCGTCTCATTCATCTACAAATCACTCAAACAAGTGATCGATGGATTCAAGGGACTTGGAGGAAAGCAAAATTTCAAACGCGTCGTTTATGTCGATTATCCTTCAGGGGATATGAAAATGCTGGGCTTTGTCACCGGACAATACCTTGATCCTCAGCAAAATAAAATCCTTGCCGCGGTCTTCATCCCCGGCGCACTTAGCCCAATGACAGGTCTGCTATTGGTCGTCCCCATTGAGCAAGTCACTGATGCCCCACTCACCGTAGAAGACGCCATGAAACTCATCTTTTCAGGCGGTCTTATTGTTCCAACAAGACTCACGTCTCCCGCATCGCGCCCTGACATTGATCCAGCAGAGTTGCCACAGATTGTTGAAAAAGCCATGATCGAACCGCCGCTGCCAATCGGACTGCCACGGGCCGAAGATTTCGACTCAGGTGATCCGGACATCATGTCCACAAGCGAACGCGAAGGCACCCAACTCCTGACCGCACGCTCGCCCGCGCGACGACTCTTGCAAGCAATGCCCTGGAAGCGATAAACTGCACACCCAGGGTTCGTTTCGCTGTAAATCCAAACGATTGACTGGCATCCAATCATTCGCCATTGCGAAACGAATGAGAATTCCATGGAAGCATTGACTTTGCGCTAGTTTTTCATTCAAACCTAAGAGTGGATTTTAGATCATCAGGAAAATCATTTCTCAAATTTAATCTGGTTTTCTTCATTACCGCATTCGCTGCACTTGTCCAAGGTGCGGCAGAAACACTTTCGGTTGTCCCAAATTCAGCCGAAGACCCATGAATCGCAGGCGGAAGATTCGCCAAGCTAATCGGTGCCTCGACTCTGCGCGTTTCACCGGCCGACGTTTTAGAAATCAAATCCACAGAGTTGTTAATCAACGCTGCCATTTGGAATGGCGCTATAGGCCTATCCCTAAAGTGCTGCTCTACTAGGATCTGCCAATGATCGCCATGTTTTCAGCTTGGGTGTTGGCTGGAAAGGTAAGAACCGTGGAGTTGGCCTTACCTGTGGCTTTGTTTATAACCCAGCGCGCGTTATCAGCAGAGTAGCTTAACAAGCATTTAACGGAAATTACACTCATCTGTTAAATTTTTTATCCTTAAGCCTAAATCATAATTTTTAGTTAATTTATATTTAAACGGCCATTAATTTTTAAAACAACCCCTGAATAAAGTTGCTAAATCACATGAAAAAGCGCTAATATCCCAAGAGTAAGCCCTTTTATTATGGAGCAAAGCGATAACTCAACGCCAGTCATTGCCACGACCCGTGAGCGTTTACGTTTTATTGTCTGTCAAAATAGCCAAGGCGCTGAAGTTAAAGGGATTCTACATCGTCTGACGCGCTGTCTTGGAGTTTTTGAAGTATCTAATCCTTACAATATGGTTCAACCTTCGGAAGTTTTACACGATTTCCGAATCATGACGAATGAGCGCGCCGTTTATTCTGGAAGGTCCGTCATCACCAACTTCGTAAATACGGGCATTATGCTTATCTGCGAAGCATCGCTCTCAAAAGAAGGCTGGAGTGACACGGATATATTTTCACCAAATCAAAACAAAGATCGTCTATTATTCGACTTTAGGGAGTTTCTGAAAGAGGCAGAGAAAAACCATCGAGTTTTGCCGGACTTCAAACTGATTGTAGCAGACGTGCATCCATTGCACTCAGATCTTCGGGGTTGGGTGGCAGAAGTAAAGCTAGGCCTGCGCTCCATGCCGTCAGGAGGGGACCCGATGCCTGGACGAATCGTCGCAGAGCATAACGGACGGATTTCTTTTAAAAGTAAACTTGGCCCATTCACTGAGTTCACCTTTGAGTTTCCCTCAGTCAAAAGTACAGCCTCAACCCGAGCCTAATCCTAGAAGGAGACACCCAAATGCAAAACCAATACGACTCCAAAAAGTATGCGATCCTTTATGTGGATGATGAAGAAATGGCCTTAAAATACTTTGGGAAAAGCTATGCTAACGAATTCCGATTTTACACTGCAACCAATGCAGCCGATGGCCTCAAAATTTTAGAAGAACACGGTGATGAGATTGCCATCCTCATTTCCGACCAAAGGATGCCATGTGAAAAAGGCGTTAAGCTTCTCGAGCGCGCCCGAATCATGCGCCCAAGCATTGTTCGCATACTTATCACTGCCTACGCAGATTTTAGTGTTACGTTGGATGCCGTAAATTTAGGGAGTATATTCCGTTACCTATCCAAGCCTATTCAGGTCGAAGATATGCGCACCACACTGCACCGCGCGATGGAGTTTTTCATTCTGCAGCAAGAACGTGATCATTTACTTCAAGAAAAGCTCTCCACATTGCAGAACTTGTTGATCACCGACCGCATCATGTCCCTTGCAGTGGTCTCTGCTGGCATGAGCCAATCACTAAACAATGCGTTACCAGCGTTGGCTTCATTCCTCAACCTCACCCCAGGGCGACTACAACAGCAGCATTTGGATCTCACCAAACTTAGTAACCCAGGCTTCTGGCGTGACTTCCATGGACAAGTGGTCGAGCAATCAGGAAATATCGCTGAACTTATCGGTAGTCTGACTCTTTCGCAAAAGGACGAGGAAGAGTTCGCGGCCGAGCCAGCTTTACAAAACGCCATTGAATCAAACCAGTCACAATTTGTAGAACAAAATGTGGCTTTAAAATTTGATATCACGGGTCCTTTGCCAAGCCTTCACAGCAGTGCTGAAGTTTTCAATCAAATGATGAGTCTTTTATTGAAAGCAGAATCGGCTCTCACTCCTGCAGGTGATTCTGTCTCTGTGACAGCTAAAGCTAATGATGAAGGCCTTCAATTAACCTTCACAGCTACAGGGTCGGCCCTCACTCCTGAATTATTAAGCACGGTCTTTGATCCTTTCATGAGGTCGACGGATTCATCCAAGACTGGAGTCCTGCCCCTGATGGGTGCTTTTTTCTTAGCTTATCATCTTGGCGGAAGCATAACCACTCAGCAGGGCGCTGACAGGCAGGTTATTGAGCTTAATCTTCCAGCTCAAAATTCTAGCCCAGCCAGTGGCCCAGAAAGCGGCCGTGAGTTCATCACCAATGTTCTCATGAATGACACACTCTGGGAGCGCCTCTTGCCAAGCGGATAAAATCCACACAGCTTATCCTCCAAACTGCGATGAATTGGTCATCCGCTTAAAGTAGGCGAGCTAATTTTCAGTTAGCATTGGAGTGATTACAAATGGAGGTCACGCCATGGGTTAGCGAAGATTCAGAATCTGTCTCAACACGGGCCAAGGCTGACAATAATTCAGGGCTATGCGGGCCTTGATGTGAGTTTAGAAACGCACGCGACTCGTCTGAAAACCCAGCAAATGCGCAGTTCCAGACCCCTTTCCCTATAGCAGGGCATGGCCAAGGACAACGACTTGGAATAAATCCAGGACAACCCAAAACCTGATTAATTTTAATGCACAAGTCATCAACGCAGTAAGGCTTTAGCATGATACTGTTAGCACCGAGAGCCAGTGCACGCTCCCAAATATCTTCGTCGTGATTGCCCGTCGCTAGGATTATAGGAATCGTGAGTCCCATACCTCTGACGTATTCAATGACCTGATGTCCATCTGTATTTGGCATTCCTGCATCCACCAATATACAATCAGGCTGCTGCCCACCCAAGGAAAACAAAAAATCAGCTCCAGTCAAATACAGGTGTGTCCTGAAACCTAACACCAAAAGTAACTTCGCCAAGGATATGCCAACACTCATATCATCATCTACCACCGCAATTAGAGGAGATTGATTCGGGGGGGTCATATAAAAATAATTATTAACAATTAGATTCGACTCAATTGAGTCATAAAAGAATAAACGCCACCAAAACTTCAATCTATTGGACGAAAGTCCTTTCATTCATTGTTTTCGATTAATTCCCAAACGCCCAGCCATAACAACGAGCTCAGCTAAAGATCCGGCACACATTTTCTCAGTGACGCGTGCGCGATGCACTTTGATGGTCTTTTCACTCGTACCCAGTTCGGATGCTATCTGTTTATTAAGAAGTCCCGTAACAACCAGACAAAAAACTTGATGCTCACGTGGAGACAAACTAGCCAACCTATCCTTAAGCAAGTTTATTTCTTTCTGCTTTTTGTGGCGAGCTTCACTTTTATGAAGAGCTACCTCGACTGCGGATAAGAGACTATCGTCTGAGACCGGTTTGGTCAGAAAATCCACAGCTCCCGACTTTAAGGCATCCACACATTGATCAATTTGGCCATGCGCCGTGAGAAAAATGACCGATAGCACTCCCCCATTACTGGCCAATTGGTGCTGAACTTCGAGACCATTAAATTCAGGCATATGCATGTCTAATACCACACAACCGACACCTCCAGTCATGGACCTCTGTATGAAATCACGTGGAGAACTATAAGTCTCTACGCGATAACCCGCCCCCGAGAGAAGACGTCCAATCGCACGTAAAATTGATGTATCATCATCAACAACATAAACAGTGGGAGAAGAATCGCTTATCATAGGGGCACAGATATAATGGGCAGAGTGATACGAATAAGGCAGCCAATACCCGTTGGTGAGAGCGCTTCGATTGTTCCCTGATGACTTTCTACCACATAAGCGCAATAGGATAAAGCACCCATGTCATTGTTTGGGCTATTAGAAACCTTCACTGCCTGAGAAAAGTTATTTAGATGGGGAATGACATCCAGTGCAGTTGTATCTCCAAAATCCTGCACAGAGAGCTCAATACTGGACTCATTCATTTCCGTTTTGATGGCTATCACACATCTCTCTTTGTTACATCCGATCATATTATCCAAGGCATTCAGCACCAAGATAATGATCACATGCCTAAGTTCACCACGCTTCCAAGCTATGGGCTGAGCTGTATCAGTTAGTTCGGCGACTAACCTCACTCCGTTTTTCAGGATTTCCCCAGCCAGTAAATCCAAAACATCTTTGACTTCATGATTTAGATCCAGCGTTTCTCTCTTAGATTTTTTAGTCAAAACTAAGCCGCTTAACCCAACGACAATCTTATTCAAACGAGTGACATCAGAAACGATATCATTTAAGTTTTCTTCTAAATCTGACAGGCATAATTCAGAGCGCTTTAACAGCCGTAGAGCTCCTTGAGCGTTCAGTAATATTGCAGTAATCGGCTGCTTCAAGTCGTGGGCTAACGAAGCTGACATGCGCCCTGTCGTTTCGGTTCTTGAGACTTCCACCACTTGTTTAGCCAGATCATTTTCAATGACAACCAAGCGCTTCTTGATCTTCCTTTTGCGCAGAATTATGATGATTAGGCCGCCTAACAAAATGAGCGTTGCAATCAATAATCCTCCATCCATGATACTAAAAAGATTCGGCGTAAACAGCCTAGCGTAATCCGAAGGATCCGTGCCAACAATGGCCGTCCCATCTGCACATTCGGCCAATTGCGGAGCCCAGAGAACGCATGAAAGCAATCCGCAAACAGACTCTGATAATCCCAAAGCCCCCGCCCAATTCATCGAAGATTGATAAAACCTTTGATTGAATGGTTTTTCTTTTTTAAGAGGCATTCCCTTGGGTTAACAAAAACAAGAAGCTGCGTCAATCCTCCTCATTCATCCAATGTGATTTAACATCAATTGATCGGAGTGGTGATAGTCACTCTGACAAACTAGGCGGTTCGCTTCAATTCGTTAAGCTTCGCGTTGATCGCAGATAGAAGCGTTGGAGATTCAGGAGGAATTACTCTTCATCACTTGAATGATTCACGAACTTCTTGGGGGCAGCCTTGAATCATTCAATCTGGGACCTTCGTCCAATAGATATTCATGGCCGATGCAGAGAAATTGTTCCTAGCATATTAACAACGTAAGAGCAGTCCTATGGATAATAACGAGCCACCACTCCATCTCCGCTCAAGTCCACCCGCCGCCAAATTCGCGACGAAAATTTTTTGCGACGCATGCCTGCTAAAAATCACTACCGAGGGGTGCGCGCCTCTCATCTCGCCTTAACAGCCATGACTCGATTCAGCCTTAACGGAGTGAATAAAAGCACAGGGGCAAAAACAAATACGATTGAAACCATCGGCTAAACCAAGCTCTATGAAAACCTACCATCCACCGACACCCAAAGCACGTCTCAGCGACATGGGCCGCATCATGATTGTGATTGTCTTAGCCTTGGCCACAGCCGCCTCTCTCAATGCCACCTTTGTGCGATTCGTTCACGCTAAAACCGTCCAAGTTCTGTGCCTGTATTGACGACAATGTTGACGTAACCTTAGAAAGCTGCGTGGCGCTGAAGAGCCTAGCTATGTTTTTACGGCAGCGCCAAAACAGGTTTGTTACTTGTTCATCATTACACATACGAGCAGATCTACAGTATTCCCAGTCGTACCTCCATTCGAAGTCTGGGGAAATAGGTAGCATGTCGGTTATCTGATCCGTGACCTTAATTTCCACAGCGGAAGCAGCTTTTTCCGGAGAAAGGACCACGACCCAGCTATCTTGGCCTAAGCGCCGTATGCGCGATAAGAGGAGGTGGACGAATCTAAATTCCACCGCTAACACTCATCGCTCAATTTTCACCTCCTCCACCCATGCTTACAGGACATCATCTCATCGCCGGCCGTGAAGTTCGCGCCGATCACAGCCCTTTTCAGGCTTTAAACCCAGCTACAAGTCTAAAACTGGATACCACTTTTGGAGAAGGAACCGCCGAATTAGCCGACGAGGCACTTCAGGCCGCCGATAGCGCCTTTGACGCTTTACGCACAGCCCCAGCCGAGACACGCGCTGCCTTACTAGATCATTTAGCCGACGAAATCATGGCTCTAGGTGACGCACTTCTGGAGCGTGCCCATCAGGAAACCGCTCTACCCATGGCCCGCCTCACTGGCGAACGCGGCAGAGCCATCGGACAATGCAAGATGTTTGCCGCCTTACTTCGAGAGGGCTCGTGGGCACAAATGAGCATCGATACACCTCTGCCGGAGCGCGTCCCAGCGCCAAAGCCTGATGTCCGTCGCATCCTT
>Ga0164295_10001673_pt1 | contig 18429 bp, 14 predicted proteins | sample GEODES006metaG_FD_111798 | JGI IMG/M metagenome (GOLD analysis project Ga0164295, IMG submission 111798) | Oligotrophic lake water microbial communities from Sparkling Lake, Wisconsin, USA - GEODES006 metaG | ecosystem: Environmental > Aquatic > Freshwater > Lake | place: USA: Sparkling Lake... | reverse complement strand
CCTCAGATGATTCTCGCGCATTCGCCATTCTTCTTGATCAACAATTCCGCGAGGGGTTGGCCGTTTGCTGTGTTCACGCGAAACACGACATCGTGTCGTTTTCGCTTGGCCGACCTCCGTCGGCTGGTGCTGACCCGGCCTTCCGGGCCTGGCGTGGAGATACCATGCGCCTTGCTGAATCCGTGAGGGGCTGCCCATGTCCCGAGAGCCGGCGTTGCTGACAAGCGTAGGCAGGATGCCGGAGCGTAGTCAGCATCGAGTGAGCGAAGGCCAGGATGGCCGTAGCGAACGTCCGGCGACGGGGCATGGGCAACCCCGAGCCACGCGTCGCATGCTCGACCCGCATCAGTTCCACCGCTGCCACGGCGTGTTGTCCGACAGGCTCTGAAAGCAGGAGACGGTGAGCAGGGCGAACATGATGCCAAGATAGGGCTCGTTGTGCGTATAGCCCCACCAGGCGACCGCAGCACCTGCGGCCACGCCGATCATGGAGGCGATCCGCGCACCATCGGCCACGCCGAGGCTCAGCAGGCCCTCTCGCACGATCTGCCCACCATCGAGCGGCGGCACCGGCACGAGGTTCAAGAGCGGCCAGAAGATGTTGACCTGCAGGAGGAACAACACCAGCGCAAATAGAAACCGGGAAGGGATGGGCTCTCCCTCATAGAGCCCAAGCGTCGTCCCCACGCTCGCCAGCGGAAAAGGCACGGCATAGCCGCCGAGCTTAAAGACCGCCACGATCGCTGCCGCCAGGCCGAGTTGCGCAAGCGGGCCGGCCGCCGAGACGATCAGCCGCTGCGAAGGACGGCGGGCACCGCGGCCACCCCAGGCCGTGGGGATCGTGAGGCCGCCCAAGTGATAGAGCACCACCTGGGCCGACTGCCCAAACCAGCGGTAGGCCAGCGCATGCCCCATCTCATGGACGAGCAGCGAGAAGAGCACCGCAGCCATCCAGATCACGAGGTATTGCAGCAGTTGCCGCTGATCGCCACGGGCCAGCGACAGACAGATGCCCCATCCGAGGAGCGCGGCCCCCAACCAAAACCATCCCGATACGCGGATCGGAATCCCAAACAGGGAAAACTGCAGGTCGGCGGGCATCGGCTGAGGGGCGGCGAGAAACATACTGGCATTATGCCGCATGCGCCGGCGGCTGGCACCGGGTGGCCGCGGACATCGGTCCGAACGCTCCGGATTCCGTTCCTGGCCGCACCCTCTCCAGCCCGTGCGAGGCGACGGCCAACACCGCTTCGGCCGCCCGATCGGCCGAGCCGCCGCCTGCCACCAGGCCGGCCACGGCGTCGAGTCGCGTGATCACTCGGTCACGCGATGCCGGATGGGTGAGCCACTCGGTGACATGCCCGGCGAGGTGAGCCGCCGGATCCTGCACGCACAGATACTCCGGATAGATCGCCTCAGGGTCGGCGGAGGCCACTTCCTGCGGCGGCCACCATTTCCTCTGCGTCGGCCCCACCGGCTCCCTCGACGCCAGCAGATTGACCAGCGTGATGAACCGGGCGTGGCGAAACCAACTCTGCACCACGTGGGCGAAGCCACCGATCCGGTAGACGATCGCAGTCGGCACCCGCGCAGCGAGCAGTTCCAGTGACACCGACCCGCTCACTGCGATCGCGCAGGCCGACTCCCGCATCAGGCTCCGCGTGCGGCCGGTCTCGACGCGGAGGTCGAGACCGTCGAGCACGGGACCGAGTGCCCGGATGGTCTCTTCGACCCGCGCGGCGTGCTTCTCGTGGAGCGCGCCGACGACGAACCTTGCCGCGGGTACCTGCTCGGCCACGGCGGCCGCGGCCCGCAGTATCGAGGCGAGGTTCGCCTCGATCTCCTGACCGCGAGATCCGGGAAGCAGCAGCACGACTGGGCGATCTGTCAGCCCTGCCAGTTGATCCGTCAGACCCGCTGAGCGATCGCGGCTCTCTGGCGACGACCCCTGGGCATCGGTCGCCGCAGCCTCGCGGCTGAGGAGTTCGTCGAAAAAGGGATGGCCGACGAGCGTGCTCGACATTCCCTGTGCCACGAACCAGTCGTGCTCGAATGGAAGTGCAGAAAGTACATGGTCGACGAGTCGCCGCATCTTGTGAATCCGCCAACTCCCCCAGGCCCAGATCTGCGGCGGGCAATAGAAGACCACGGGGATGCCGTGCCGCTTGGCCCGCCAGGCCAGCCACCAGTGGAAGCCGGGGAAGTCGACGAGCACGCAGACATCGGGACGGGCGTCGAGAAAGCTCCGCTCGGCACGGCGGGCCAGGTCGACGAACCGGTGGAGGTTGAGGATCACGCGGAGAAACCACATCACCGCCAGTTGCGTCGTGTCGGCGATGAGCCGGCAGCCCTCCGCAGCCATGCACGGGCCGCCGAGTCCGACGCACTCGACGTCGGGCTGTCGCGCCTTGAGGCTCCGCACGAGCGCCGCGGCATGATGATCGCCGGATGGTTCACCCGCCGAGAGGAAGACGCGCATGGACAAAAAACTCCGCACGGGAGGAGGATTCCTTCCGTGCGGAGTATTTCATGCAGCAGGAGAACGACCTAGACCAGTTCCGAGCCGTTGAAGGCGGCGAAAACCGGTCTGGGGGTTTCCATCCAGCCTTACTTGGCCGCCGGGGCAAAGCCCTTCTCGATGTTGCCGAAGACCATGGTGACCTGCTCGTCGCCGCTGGCCTTCTCGACCTTGCCCTTGCAGTTGTTGCAGCAGAAGCCGACCTCGGTCCCGCCGATGTCGAGTTGCGTGCCCGCTTTCACGGCGCCGCCGCTGAACGGGCAGCCCTTCTGCACGAGCTGACCGGTGGAAACCATCTGCTGGTGGGCCTTGGCGGCAAACTTGGCGGAGTCGCCACCGAAGGCGCTCTCGCAGTTGCCGCAGCAGAAGTAGACCTTGCCGCCGGCAAAATCGGTGGACTTCTCAGGATTGCAGCCCTTGCCCGAGACAGGGCACTTGGCGTCCTTCGGCTCTTTCGGGGCAGCCGACACAAACGCGGTCGAGCAGAACATCGCCGCGACCACTGTCACCAGACCCATCATTCGGAACGACTTCATGGAAACGCCTCTTCGTTGTGTTGAAAACCCGCACAGCACGTCCGTGCGTCGACAAGAGCATACGCCCCGGACGATCCCCGGGGCAATGTATTTTTGGGGTGCTTGATCACGCCAGCCCTCTCCCCTCGTGGTGGAGCGTTTCCAACGTGCCAGGCCAGTTTCTCGTCTCTCCTCGTGGTGGCAAGTTTCCAACGTGCCGAGGCCCTGGCATTGATTTCGCAAGTTGGAAACGTGCGGCGGAGCTCCGCCAACGGGTTACCGGTGCCGGGGCTCGGGCAGGCCGATCGCGAAGCCCGCGCCCGCAGCGATGACTACGGCCCCCGCGATGAAGATCGGCCGGAAGCCCAGCCAGTCGACCCCCACGCCCACCAGCGGCGAGACCACGAACGGCAGGGCCAGTGCCGCCCCCACGATGCTGACATACCGCGGATGATCCGCCGGGGTCGGGGCCAGTTCGAGCGAGTAGTTGGTAAAGATCTTCAGCGAGATCGGATTGAGCCCCAGCGGCACGTAGACGATCCAGAACCATTCAACGGCGTGCTCATGTGGCAAGAGGGAGAGCAGCGTCACCACCAGCGGCGTGAGCGAGGAGAGCGCCACGAGCCAGACGAGCACGATCCGCGTGCCGCGGCGGTCGGAGAGCGGCCCCGCGACGAGGCTCACGATGCCGGTAGCGGCGTTCTGCACAATGACCCAGGTCAGCAGGCTGGCCGTTCGGCTGCCGAGCCGGTCCCTCGCGAAGGCCTGATAGTGGGGAAAGAGCATGAGCACGGCGGAGAAGCAGGCCGCCACGGCACACAACCGCACGAGCGGCCGGTCCCCGCGGAGCGTTTGTCGCCACGAGTCGATCCCCTGACCGGCATGTCCGAGCAGGCCGGCGACCAAGCCTCGCGACGGGCCGCTGCCGGCCACCGTCGGCGACAGACTCTCGGCAGGCTCGTCCAGAAAGAGCGGCGCGGTCGCGGCCAGTCCAAAGAACAAGGCTGTGGCAGCGAAGATCTTCGGGAAGCCGCCCGGCTCTGTCAGCCATGGGCCCAGGAGCAGGGCCGCGGCCACGATGGCAAGGACACTGCCCACGGCCACGCTTACGACCATCGCCCGGCCGCGATGTCCGGGTGATATCAGCTTGCCCTGCAGGGCGGCGAGCACCAGCTGATTAAGGCCATTCATCGCCGAGAAGAGGGCGTAGAGCACGAGGAACAAGACCGCCAAAAGGTCGGGCCGCGCGGCCGCGAGTGCCGACCAGGCAGCGGCCAGCACGCCGAAGCAGGCTGCCATCGCCAGGCTCGTCAGCACCAGTGCCCACTTCTTACGAGGCAGACGGGCCAGCGGCCCCGCAGCGAGCAGCGGCGGCACGCTCTGGCCGCCCCGGTTGAGCACCGGCAGGAGGCCCCTCAAGAGCCCTGAATCAACCACGGCATCGAGCACTGCCGGCATGATGATCGTTTCGGTCTTGAAGATCCAGCCGATGCGGACGACCACCTGATAGAGCTCCAGCCAGATCGTATTGCGGGCCTCGCGGTCGACCTCCGTGGCGACGGTGGCCCGCCGTCGGTGCTGCTCGTTGTGTCGGTCGGTCATAGGGGTACGATCTGGGGCGTTGAAGGCGGAGCCGGTTGCCGGCGGTTCCGCGGGCCTCACTGCCGGCAGCATGAGGGTTTCTTCCGATGACGTCTATTGCCCGTGCCAGCTCGTGTGTCGTTCCGTCCCTGGCAGTCCTGATGGGAGCTTCGTTCTTTGGCGTGGTGTTCCCGTCGCCGGCAGCCCACGGTGCCGAGCCAACAGCGGGGCCGCTCGTCTGGTTCGGCACCTACACGGGCGGACCTGCCAACAGCGAAGGCATCTACGTGTCGCGGTTCGATGCCGCCACGGGCCAGTTGACAAAGCCGGTACTGGCGGCAAAGGCGAAGAACCCATCGTTTCTGGCACTGCATCCGACGCTGCCGGTGATGTATGCCGTCTCGGAGGTGGCCGACGCCAACGGCACGCCCGCCGGCGCCGTGCTCTCCTTCGCGATCGACGAGGTGAACGGCACGCTCACACCGATGAATCACCAGCCCTCCGGTGGCAAGGGTCCCTGTCACGTCTCGGTCGACCGCTCAGGCCGGGCCGTGATGGCGGCGAACTACGGAGGCGGCAGCGTGATCTGCCTGGGGCTCGCTGCTGACGGCAGCATCAAGCCGGTCGTGGCGGGAACGCCGGGCGGCTTCATCCAGCATGAGGGGAAGGGGCCGAACCTGCAGCGGCAGGAGGGGCCGCACGGCCATTCGATCAATCCCACCGCCGACGGCCGATTCGCGGTGGTCTGTGATCTGGGGCTCGACAAGGTGTTTCTCCACTCGCTCGATGCCGACCGAGCCACGCTCGCGCCGCACGGTTTTGGCAGTACCGCGGCCGGCGCGGGGCCGAGACACTTCGCATTTCATCCCGGTGGTCGCTATGGCTACGCGGTCAACGAACTCGACCGCACCGTCACGGCCTTCGCCTTCGATCCGCAGGCGGGCACGCTCACGGCGCTCGAGACACTCTCGACGCTCCCCGCCGACGTCACCGACACGACTGGATTCTCGACGGCCGAAATCGTCGCGCATCCCACGGGAAAGTTCCTCTATGCCTCGAACCGGGGTCATGATTCGATCGCGATGTATGCGGTCGACGGAGCCACGGGGCGGCTTACGTTCCTGGGCACGGAGCCGATCCGTGGCAAGACCCCGCGGAACTTCGTCATCGATCCGACAGGACAATTCCTGTTGGCCGGCGGGCAAAACTCCCACACCGTGACAGTGTTTCGAATCAACGCCGACACTGGCACATTAACGTTCACCGGCCAGTCGCTCGACGTGCCGTCGCCCGTCTGCATCCGCTTCCGTCCCACGAGGCCAACACCATGACGATCTGCATGCTGAAATCGAAGCTCCACCGCGCCACGGTCACCGGTGCATCGTTGGAGTACGAGGGGAGCCTCACGATCGCGGCCGATCTGGCCGAACGGGTGGGCCTGCGGCCCTACGAAAAGATTCTTGTCGGCAACATGGCCAACGGCGAGCGGTTTGAGACCTATGTGATTTACGGCAAGGCCGGTTCGGGTGCCATCGAACTCAATGGGGCGACGGCGCATCTGGGGGCACCCGGCGATCGTCTGACGATCATGTCTTATGCCTGGCTCGATGAGCAGGAGGCCACCCGGCACACACCGGCTGTGATCCTGCTCGACGAACGCAATCAGGTCGTGCGGTAGGACGGCAAGCCCCTCGTGGCGACACGATTCCATCGTGTCTGCGGCATGTGCAAGTTGGAAACGCGCACCCACGAGGAACTTGCACCCACGAGGAACTTGCACCCACGAGGAACTTGCACCCACGTGAAACTTGCACCCATAGGAAACGTGCACACGCGGATCTACGACTCAAGCAACAGTTCGAGATAGCTGCGGCGTTCGGGATTCCCGCAACCGAGTTCCCGGGCCAGCGACTCGAGACACGCCCGTGCCTGCGGCACATCCGCCTCGACGGCCTGAAGCTCGAGCTCGAGATACTCGCCGAGTCCGATCACGCTATCGAGGGCCACGTCGACCTCCCTGCCCTGCCAGGCCACGACCGCATACGATCGCCGCTTGGCCACCGTCGCGACAGGCCGGAAGCCGAGCGCCTCGAGCAGGTCGGTCCAGCGTGCGATCGCGAACTCCGCAGGATGCAACGCCGCACCGGGCTGTGGCAACTCGAGTGACAGTGGCAACTCGATCTCGCGGCGGGTCTTGGTGGCCGTGTCGATCCGCGGTCCCTTCCAGGTGATCACCACACGGTCGCCGTCCCGCCGCAGCCGAAGCGCCTCGTCGGTGCGGGCAAAATCGCGGCCAGGGTGGTTGAAATACCGATCGCTCTGCTCCACCGGGTCGTGCCATCGCGCCGCCATCGCGGTGAGCCGCTGCTCGATGGCCCGCGTGTCGGGCACGGGAAACTTCAGTTCGACTTCGTACACTGGTGATGCCTTCCATCTCAAACCTGACCGACCGTAGCCCTGCTGAACGGGACGCACCGATGATACTCCGCCGTCGTCATCTCTCCGCCGCGATGCTGCTGGCTGCTGTCGTGGCTTGGCTGCCGTGTTTGGCCGGCTGCGACAGTTCCACGCCCTCGCATCCAGCCGTCGGAAGAACCGTCGGCAACCTGCCGCTCGTGTCGCTGGCCGATCCTGGCCGCCAGCCGCCGACCTTTGTGGGACGGGTGACCCTGCTCAACTTCTGGGGCACGTGGTGCCCCCCCTGCCGGCGCGAACTGCCAGGGCTCGTGCGGCTGGCCGACAGGCTGCGGAGCGAGCCCGCCTTTCAGTTGGTGGCGGTCTCCTGCGGTGGGCGGGCTCCCGAAGATATGGCCACGCTGAAGGAATCCACAAATGCCTTTTTGAAGGAGGCCGTTAGTCCTGCGCAGCGGTCCGCGATCGACCCCTGGTCCGATCCCGACGGCCGCACGCGAATGATCTTCTCGGCGTCGTTTGGTTTCGACGCGTTCCCGACGACCTATCTCGTCGGTCCCGACGCCAGAGTGCGGCAGGTGTGGGTCGGCTACCGCTCCCGCGACGAGGCGGACATCGCCCGCGCGATCGTCGCCGCGCTCAAGGAAGTGGCGCAGGCTCAAGGTCCGCCAGCCGCTCGATGATCGCGGTAGCGGCAGCGGCGGGATCGCGTGCTCCGGTCACGGCCGCGGCCACCGCCACCCGTGTCACCCCGAGCGCAGCGAGTTCGTGGAGCCGTTCGAGCGTCACGCCGCCAATGGCGAAGGCAGGCAGACTGATCTCGGCCGACACCGTCCGTAGGAAATCGGGCGACGCATACTCGCCGAACGATTTTGTGGCGGAAGGAAAGCAGGGACCGATACCGAGGTAGTCGGCCCCGTCGGCCGCGGCGGCGCGGGCCTCGGCGAGCGCATGGGCCGTGCGTCCCAGCAGGGCCGCCGGGCCGATGACACGCCGCGCGAGCGCTGTCGGCAGGTCGTCGGCACCACCATGCACTCCATCGGCTCCCACCGCTGAAGCCAGATCGGCCCGGTCGTTGACGATCACGAGCGTCTGATCGGTGGTCGCGTGTCGCCTGGCAATCGCCAGCGCCCGCTCCACGCGAACGGCAAGTGTGGGCATGCCCAAGGCCTTGTCACGGATCTGAAACATCCGCACGCCCGCCTCCACGAGGGTTGCCACGAGTCGTTCGAAGTCGGCCAGATCTGCCCGGCCGTCGATGAGGACGCAGAGGCTGATGCCAGCCAGCCGGTCTCGAGCCCGCGCTGCGGCCAGCGCACCACGCTCGAGGACATAGAGCCGATAGCGGAGCTGTTCGAAGCCGGCAGCAGCCCCCGGAGCGACCACCGCAGCGCACTCTGTCAGGGACCGCAGCGCCTGGGCGGCCCGCGCCGTGTTGGCAGCGATCAGGTCGGCCGGCGACGCCCGCCGCAGGGAAACCGGCGGCTCCACTCCGATCCCGATGTCGCCTGCCACATCCCGCAGGGCCACCCGCTGCGGCAGGGCACCCTGGGCGAGGAGCGTCGCCAGCGTGTGCCGCAGATCCTTGGCAAGAGCGGTCAACTGGGCATCATTGAGAACGAAGCGAACGACGTCCTCGACCACCCGCAGGGCCTCACCGGCCCGGTTGGCCGAGGCGTCGATGGCCCGCCAGACGCCCGCCTCGGCTCCGAATGGCTCGAAATCACTAGTTTTCATGCCTGTGTTGTACCCCCGCGGATGCCTTGGAAAAATCGTGGGGCATCGCTATCTACTCCGTATGGGATTCGCACGCTATCTCACGCTCGTCTGGCCGGGCATGCCGTGGCTCTGGCTGCGGGGCAGTTTCGCGGGGCTCTTGCTCGCGCTCGCCTTCGCCCTGGCGGTCGACGTGGCCGTGTTCACAACCTGGATCTGGTCGGAACTCATCGACTTCCGCCTCTCCCTGGCGCTCTGGACGGCCACGGCGGTCATCTGGTTTTTTGCCACCGCATCGGCCCTCACGGGCTTCCCTCCCCCCATTCCAAGGGGTCGCGACGCCACCGTCGACACGCTTTTTGTAAAGGCCCGGGATGCCTACCTGGCCCGCGACTGGCTGGCGGCGGAAACCACGCTCCGCAGCCTGCTCGAACTGTCACCCACCGACGGCGAGGCACAACTCCTGCTGGGCACCCTGATGCGGCGGGTCGGCCGGCTGGACGAGGCCGCCACGGCCCTCGAGACGCTTTCCCGGAGCGATGTCGGAGCCCCGTGGCTGGCCTCCATCGCACGGGAACTCGAGCGGGTTGCAGCCGCCCGCAGGCCGGCAGCGGCAGCCTCGGAACTGGCCACGCTGCCGCTGACGCGTGGTCACGGGGATGCATCCCAAACCGCGTCCGTCCAGGAGCGGGCTGCCTAAATTCCAGAACAAACGGCTGTTTTTGCCGTATTCTCGGGCCAGCCACAGACATTCGTGGCCGACCTTCCTAAAATCCTGCAGGCCTCCGCACAGGCTGGGGCGACATGATCAGCACGGCACCGCCGCGCTGGAAAAAATCACGCCGTTTGGCGTAAGGTTTGCATCGGTAGTAGAGGACGGGCAACGAGGTGGACGGCGACTGCCGCATTGGCATCCGCCCCCTGCCGCGGGCGACTGTTCACCCGGGTGGCTGTGTTCAGTGGGACGATAGGCCGATTCACGAAGGGACCTTCTCATGTACGAGCGTTTCACCGACCGTGCTCGCAAAGTGATGCAGCTGGCCAACCAAGAGGCCCAGCGTTTCAACCACGAATACATCGGCACCGAGCATGTTCTCCTGGGCCTCATCAAGGAGGGCAGCGGTGTCGCCGCCAACGTCCTGAAAAACCTCGACATCGACCTGCGAAAGATCCGCATGGAGGTGGAGAAGCTGGTGCAGAGCGGCCCTGACATGGTCACCATGGGCAAGCTCCCGCAGACCCCCCGGGCCAAGAAGGTGATCGAGTATTCGATGGAGGAGGCTCGGAACCTCAACCACAACTACGTCGGCACCGAGCACATCCTGCTGGGCCTCCTTCGGGAGCAGGAGGGAGTGGCCGCTCAGGTCCTGATGAACCTCGGCCTCAAGCTGGAAGACGTCCGCGAAGAGGTGCTCAACCTTCTCGGCCACGGCATGGAAGAGGGGGGCGAACGGGCCGGCATGGGCGGTCGACAGCCGGCTGGCGCGGGGGCCGGCGCCGGCGGCGAGGCCTCTGCCAAGGGGGGCAAGAGCAAGACCCCGGCCCTCGACAGCTTTGGCCGCGATCTCACAGAACTTGCCAAGCAGGGCAAGCTCGACCCGGTGATCGGCCGCGAGAAGGAAATCGAGCGCGCGATCCAGATTCTCTGCCGCCGCACGAAGAACAATCCCGTGCTCCTCGGCGAGGCAGGCGTCGGCAAGACCGCCATCGTCGAGGGCTTTGCCCAGCGGGTGGTCGACGGCAACGTGCCCGAGCTCTTGGCCGACCGGCGGATCGTGGTGCTCGACCTCGCCATGATGGTGGCCGGCACGAAATACCGCGGCCAGTTCGAGGAGCGGATCAAGGCGGTGATGAACGAGGTTCGTCGCGCGAAGAACACGATCCTCTTTATCGACGAACTGCACACGCTCGTCGGGGCAGGTGGAGCCGAGGGGGCGATCGACGCCTCCAATGTGCTCAAGCCGGCCCTGGCCCGCGGTGAGATCCAGTGCATCGGCGCCACCACGCTCGACGAATACCGCAAATACATCGAGAAGGATTCGGCGCTCGATCGCCGTTTCCAGATCGTGATGGTCGAACCCGCAAGCAAGACCGAGGCGGTGGAGATCTTGAAGGGCCTCCGCGACCGCTACGAGACCCACCACCGCGTCAGCATCACCGACGCGGCCCTCGAGGCGGCAGTCGATCTCTCCAGCCGCTACATCACGGGCCGCTGCCTCCCTGACAAGGCGATCGACGTGATCGACGAGGCGGGCGCCCGCGTCCGCCTCAAGGCGATGACCAAGCCGCCAGATCTCAAGGAGATCGACGACGAGGTCGAGAAGCTCAACAAGGAGAAGGAGGAGGCGGTCGCCAATCAGGACTTTGAAAAGGCGGCGGCGCTCCGCGACCAGGCCGACAAGCTCAAGAAGAAGAAGCAGACGATGACCCGCGACTGGCGGGACAAGAGCCGCGAGGCCGACGGCGTCGTCGACGAGGAGGTCGTGGCCGAGGTCGTCTCGAAGATGACCGGCATCCCGCTCACGCGGATGTCGACCGAAGACCAGGCCCGACTGATGGGGATGGAGGGCGAACTCCACAAGCGTGTCATCGGCCAGGAGGCAGCGATCAAGAGCGTGTCGAAGGCGGTCCGTCGTAGCCGCTCCGGACTCAAGGACCCGAAGCGGCCTATCGGCTCGTTCGTGTTCGCCGGGCCGACGGGCGTGGGCAAGACACTGCTTGCCAAGGCGCTCGCGCAATTCATGTTCGGCGATGCCGACGCGCTCATTCAGATCGACATGAGCGAATACATGGAGAAGCACAACGTCAGCCGTCTGATCGGTGCGCCCCCGGGCTACGTCGGCTTCGAGGAGGGCGGCCAGCTCACTGAGAAGATTCGTCGTCGTCCCTACGCCGTCGTGCTGCTCGACGAGATCGAGAAGGCCCATCCCGACGTCTTCAACATGCTCCTGCAGGTGATGGAGGAGGGGCGGCTCACCGACTCGTTCGGGCGGAACGTCGACTTTCGCAACACGATCGTGATCATGACGACCAACGCCGGCGCCGAGGCGATCAAGAACGAGTCGGCCTTCGGCTTCCAGAAGCCCGACGACGACGCCAGCTACGACGGCATGAAGGGCCGCGTGAACGAGCGGATCGAGCGGGTCTTCCGCCCCGAGTTCTTGAACCGCCTCGACGACGTGATCGTGTTCCATCATCTCACGGTCGAGGACCTCAAGCAGGTGATCGACATCGAGCTGGCGAAGGTCCGCGAGCGTCTCATCGAACGCGGGCTCAAGCTGGATCTGACCGAAGAGGCGAAGAAGTTCCTCATTAAGAAGGGCTCCGACACCGACTTCGGCGCCCGCCCGCTGCGGAGGGCGCTGGAGAATTTCATCGAGGACCCGGTCTCGGAGGAGCTGCTCAAGGGCGAGTTCGAGGGCAAGGACCTGATCCAGGTCGACTGCGTCGAGGTGGCTGGCAAAAAGCAGCTCGTCTTCAAGGGCATCACGACGGCCGAGCCGCTGGCCAGCGGCCCCGCCGCCCCCACCGAGGGAACGGCATCCTGACCCTGAGGGGTCTGGGCACCGGCATCGATTGACGACTGGGCGGCGTTGGCCGTGCCAGCGGGCGACGTACAGGGCGGGGCGGCCGCCCCTTGCCCATCCTGCCGTGAAGCCGCGTTTCCGGCATGGTCGGCTCAAGTTGCCTGACCCGCACAGCCGATACCACCGGCAGGGATCGCCGCGCGCTGCTGCGCACGCGAACGAATCGGAACCGGAACATGACCCAAACGCCCGAAACACCAGAGCCCAGAGCACCGGTCGATACCGGCTCCCCGCCGGGTGTCACTGCGTCTGCCACAGGCGGCATCGGCCACTGGTTTGCCAACCAGATCGCCAATCTCGGTGAATTCGCAATCGGCAGGGTGGCAGCCATCGGCGACGTGTCGCTCTTCGCCCTCCAGACGGTCGGCTGGATCTTCGCCCGCCGGCAACGGCGAGAGGTGCTTCTGCCGGCCTTCTACCAGATCGGCGTGATGTCGCTGCCTGTGGTCGCGCTCACCGGTCTTTTCATTGGCATGGTGCTGGCAGTGCAGAGCTATGCCCAGTTTAAGGCCATCGGGCTCGAGACACGGCTGGGGTCGGTGATCAACCTGTCTCTCGTCCGCGAACTGGGGCCGGTGCTGGCTGCCACCATGCTCGCCGGCCGGGTGGGAAGCGCCATGGCTGCCGAACTCGGCACGATGCGGGTCACGGAACAGATCGATGCACTGGAGTGCATGGGTGCCAACCCCATCTACTACCTCGTCGTGCCGCGGTTCCTGGGCTGCCTGATTCTCATCCCCGCGCTGACCATCATGGCCGACTTCATGGGGGTGCTCGGTGGCTATCTCTACTCGCATCTCTTGCTCGACATCGACTACCACCACTACTGGGAAAACTCCCGCGCCTACGTCGATGCCTTCGATTTTCTGATGGGCATCTTCAAGAGTTTCTTTTTTGGGGCCGCCATCGCACTGGTGAGCTGCCATCACGGCTTCCACTGCGGCCACGGCGCCGAGGGAGTGGGCCGGTCCGCGACCAACGCCTTCGTTCATTCGTTCGTGCTGATCCTGCTGCTCGATCTGTTCCTCGGCATCTGGCTCAACAACGTCCACGACTTCTTCCGCCCGGAGGGCCCGCGCCGACTCCTGTGAGTCAGCCACCACCATGCCCGCCACCGCCCCCCTGCCCACAGCCCACCGCGACCAGGCCGAGCCCCCCCTGCTCCAGGTCGAACAGCTCTCCGTTCAGTTCGGCCAGCATCGGGTGCTGCGGGACATCTCGCTCGACATTCCCGCCGGGCAGACGCTCGTGGTGCTCGGCGAGAGCGGCTGTGGCAAGACGGTGCTGCTCAAGACGTTGATCGGCCTCGTGCGACCCGCCCGGGGGGAGGTGCGGTTCGAAGGCAGATCGCTCTCCGCCATGCGGGAACGCGATCTGGCCCACCTCCGCACCCGCTACGGCTTCGTCTTCCAGGGGGCCGCCCTCTTTGACAGCCTCACGATCGCCGACAACATCGCCTTTCCGCTCCGCGAACATACCCGCATCGCGGCGGCCGAGGCCCACGAGATCGTCACCTCGCTCGTCGACGAAGTCGGCCTGCCCAGAAGCGTGCTCGGCAAGAAGCCGGTGGAGATCTCCGGTGGCATGCGGAAACGGGCCGGCCTGGCCCGCGCCCTCGCCCTCGACCCGCTTGTGATCCTCTACGACGAGCCGACGACCGGCCTCGACCCGATCATGACCGACGTCATCAACGAATTGATCCTGCGGGTGAAGGAGCGGCCCCGAGTCACTAGCGTGGTGGTGACGCACGATATGAACACTGCCCGCAAGGTAGCCGACCGAATCATCATGCTCTATCCGCTCTTTCGCCTCTCCCCGGGGGAGTCGCAGATTGTGTTCGCAGGCACGACGGCAGATCTCGACCGCTCCCGCGAGCCCCGCATCCGCCAGTTCGTCGAAGGGCGGGCGGGCAACCGTCTCACCGAACTGCAGGACGAACAGTCTCTGGAGGAGCGTTCATGACCGACCGCGTGATGCAGTTTCGTGTTGGCGTGATGGTGCTGGCCACGGCCATCATCGCCGGCATCCTGGTCGTGCTCTTTGGCGATCTGCCGTCGCTTGTGCAGGCCACCTATCCGCTGAAGATGAGCTTCAATGATGCCCGCGGCGTAGCCGGGGGCACGCCTGTTCGCAAGAACGGCATCCTGGTGGGCCGGGTGACGAGCGTGATGCTCGACGAGCGGGGCGGCGTCAGCGTGGTCGCCGACATCGACTCCTACGTGCCGATCTACCGCGACGAGGTGGCCCGCATTTCCAGCACGATCCTGGGCGACGCCGAAATCCAACTGGTGCCGGGGCAAATCGTGCCACCGAGGCAGCGGCTCGAAAAGAACGATGTGCTCGTGGGCGCCGTCTCGAGAGATCCCATGGAGATGTTCACGACGCTCGAGCCGAAACTCGGCAGCGCGCTCGATTCGCTCGCGCAGGCCAGCGACTCGGTCCAGAAGCTGACGACGAACATGGACAAGATATTCATGGGGGGCGATGACCGCTTCGAGAAGATGATGCGAAAGACGGAGTCGGCCCTCGACTCCTTCAACACCGCCATGAAGAACATTGACGATGTGATGGGCGATCCAGCGACCCGCGAGGACATCAAGGACACGCTCTCGGCTCTGCCCGAGGTCGTGGCCGATCTCCGTAAGACCGTCCAGGGCATCGGCAATACGGTGGACACCGCCGATCGTAACCTTCGCAATCTGGAGGGTCTGACCAAGCCGCTCGGCGACCGTGGCGCGGCGATGGTGGCCCAGATCGACGTGACGATCGGCCGGCTCGACACGACGCTGCAGCAGGCGGCGATGTTCACCAAGGCGCTCAACGAGTCGCAGGGCACCCTCGGCAAGCTCGTTCGCGACCCGAAGGTCTACGACGACCTCGCGCAGGCAGCCGCCACCGTCAACAAGCTCACCAAGGAACTGCGGCCGATCGTGGATGACGTCCGGGTCTTCACCGACAAGATCGCCCGTCACCCCGAACAGTTGGGTGTTCGGGGCGCGATCGACCGCCGGCCAGGGTTGAAGTAGTCGCTCACGCCCCCATGGGCACCTTCGCACCTGTCTCGATGGTCCGCAGATACTCGGCGATGTATTCGCCGTAGCGGGCCTTCACTTCGGCGGCCACGTGCTTGAATCCGGGCACGCGGCCACGGCAGGTATCCGCACCGCAGGTGCACTGACTGCCCCCATGGTCGAGTTCATACTCGAACGTGTTGTAGTCGAATGTAATCTCCTCGCCAGCCACGATCGGACGCAGGGCACGCACCTCGATTTCCCGACTGGCCGGACGGATCTGCACGCCGCAGTTGGCCGCGCAGGAATGGTTCACAAGCACCATGACGCCGTCCGGGAGGATATGCGTGTCGACGTCCACCTGCATCGAATGCCGCGACCGCCGCGGGGCCTGTGGTCCCCAGGCCTTGAGCACGGTCTCGCCAACAGCGATGTCCCGTACGGCCAGCACCGATCGGCCCCGTCGGCCGTTCCGCACCTCGACCGGCTCGCTTGGTGCGGGCAATCGCTCCTCGGCATCACGCACGATCAGTCCGGCCATCTGGTCAAACTGCGTCTCCCGCACCCGACTGCCGTAGCGTTCTGCCAGCCACGACACCGCCTGGTCCACCGTATCGGGCTGGAGCAGCACGAGGTCGCCAGCCTTCACGGCATCGAGCACGAGCGCCGCAGCCTCGCTCCAGGTGCCTCCGGCGTGGATGGTCGTTGGATAATCCGCCCGCATGCCCGCCTGGATGCCTTGGGAAATGACCGCCGTGATCTCGCCCGGCTGTCGGCCCCGAATGTAGGCGTCTTCATAGATCACGACCCGGTCGAACGTGGCGGCGAGCAGTTTCCCCTGCTCGATCAGGTCTTCGTCGCGCCGATCGCCGGCCGCTGAGTAGACGGCGGTCCGCCGGACATGAGGCAGGGTGCGGATCGTGGCGCAGATCTGCTCCAGCGACGGGACGTTGTGGCCGTAGTCCACGACGATCGAGGCGCCCTCCAGATCGAGCAGGTTGAAGCGTCCCGGTGAGCCACTCGAGCCCGACGAAAAACTTTCCAGTCCAAGTCGCACCAGTTCCAGCGGCACGCCCAGCCGCCAGGCCGCTGCCGCAGCGGCCAGCGCATTTTCCACCTGGAAGGCTACGAGCCCGCGATGCACCAGAGGCACGCGGTCGAGATTCGCCAACCGCGTCTCCCGCGGACCGTCGCAGAGCACGATCCAGCCGTCGCGGACCGTCGCCCCCAAACCGCCCTGAGCGAGGTGCTCGACCATCAGGGGATTCGCGGGATCGATCGCAAAATAGACGACGTGGCCCTTGCACCATTTCTTCATGTCGACCACCAGCGGATCGGCAGCGTTGAGCACGGCCGTTCCCGTCCGCCGCACGCCCGCGACCACTGCCCCCTTCACCCAGGCGAGTCGCTCCGGCGTGTCGATCTCGCCGAGGCCGAGATGATCGCCCGAGGCGATGTTGGTGACGACCGCCACATCACAGGTGTCAAAGCCGCAGCCCTCGCGCAGGATGCCGCCGCGAGCGACCTCCAGCACAGCCGTGGTGACGGAAGGATTGGCGAGCACCCGCCGCGCGCTCGCAGGGCCGCTGCAATCACCGCTGTCGATCTGCCTGTCTCCAACCCAGATGCCCTCGGTACAGGTGGTGCCCACGGTGGCCCCGCCCGCCTTCGCCAGATGCGACAGCAGTCTCACCACCGTGCTCTTACCGTTTGTGCCGGTGACGGCGGCCACGGGGATCCGCCCGTCGTTGCCCGACGCGAAGAGCGTGTCGACGATCGCCGCGCCTACGTTCCGTGGAGTCCCGACCGTCGGCTCCAGATGCATCCTCAATCCTGGACCAGCATTCACCTCGATGACGACGCCACGCTGCGATTCGAGCGACTGCGTGATGTCGGCTGTGACAATGTCGATGCCCGCAACGTCGAGTCCGATGATCCGCGCCGCTTCGACCGCCCGGGCGGCCACCTCCGGATGGATGATGTCGGTCACGTCCTCGCTCGTGCCACCCGTGCTGAGGTTGGCGTTCTGTCGCAGAAACACGGTGCGTCCGGCGGCTGGGACGCTCTCGGGGGTGAGCCCCTGCTCCGCCAGCACGGCCAACGCCACCTCGTCGATCCTCACCGGGCTGAGCGCCCCGGCGTGATCGCAGCAGCGCCTTGGATCCTCATTCACCAGGTCGACCAACTGCTTCACGGTGGACTGCCCGTCGCCGACGACGGTCGGCGGATGCCGCCGCGACGCCGCCACGGCCTTGCCACCGACAACGAGCACACGGTAATCGCCCCCCGCCACGAAACGTTCGACCACGACGGTCGACTCCTCCTCGCGGGCGACCTGCCAGGCCTTCTCCACCTCCTCGCGGGTGGAAAGATCGACCGAAACCCCACGGCCCTGATTGCCGTAACGGGGTTTCACCACCACCGGCCCGCCAATCTCCTCGGCCACGGTCCAGGCTTCGGCGGCATCGCTCACCGGCCGCCCTTCCGGCACCGGAATGCCGGCCTCGGCGAGCAACGTGCGGGTGAGTTCCTTGTCCTGCGCGATCGACTCGGCCACGGCGCCAGTACGGTCGGTCTCCGCGGCGATGATCCGCCGCTGCTTGGCCCCCTGGCCCAGACGGACCAGCGATCCGTCGGTGAGCCGCCGAGAGGGAATCCCGCGGGCGGCCGCCGCCTCGACGATACTTCGTGTGCTCGGCCCGAGTTGAACATCGAGGAGCACCTTCTGGAGCCGCTTGGTCTCCGCGGCGATATCAAACGGACTGTCGTCGATGGCTGCCTGAATCAGACGGTGCGCCGTGGAGAGGCATTCGATGCCGAACGCCTCCTCACGGTATTCAATCACGACGTTGTAGACGCCGCGGGCATTGGCCTCCCGTGCCCGGCCATAGCCCACCGGAGAGCCGCCCAACGCCTGCAGTTCGATCGTGACGTGCTCGAGCACGTGCCCCATCCAGGTACCGGTCCGGAGCCGCTCAAAAAAGCCGCCGCGTTCGCCGATCGAGCAGCGGTGCTCGATCATCGTTGGCAGCCAGGCCATGATCCGCTCATTGAAGCCGGGCAGCGTGTTGGATGGAAAATCTTCGAGT
>Ga0164295_10001671_pt1 | contig 18453 bp, 14 predicted proteins | sample GEODES006metaG_FD_111798 | JGI IMG/M metagenome (GOLD analysis project Ga0164295, IMG submission 111798) | Oligotrophic lake water microbial communities from Sparkling Lake, Wisconsin, USA - GEODES006 metaG | ecosystem: Environmental > Aquatic > Freshwater > Lake | place: USA: Sparkling Lake... | reverse complement strand
TGTCAACTTCGGTAAAGTCGCCCGATTTTGCCTTGCGGATGGCGATCTCGGCCAAATGGTTGCGCAAAACAAATTTGGGGTTGTGAGCCAACATCGATTGCCCCACCTCGCTCACATCACGCTCCCCCAAGGCCCGAAGGTAGTCTTTTTGCCAAAGGTCCCAAGCGGGTCGGTCCAAAAACAGGTCGCGCACAACAGTCCAAGCAGAAGCTTCTGAACCCGTTTGTGCACCCTGCTCCAAGACGGCACGGCTCAATTGGCGCCAAAACATGGGGTAGTCGACCTGTTCTTTGGCCATCATCTGCAGCAATTGATCTGTCAGCGCGCGGTCAACGATGCCCAGCTTACGCCCCATGGCTTGGTCCGAGGCCATCGGGAAACTGATTTTGTAGGTTTCAAGAACTGCGAGCGTTAAGTCTTGGTCATTGATCAGAGGCGCAAGTGCTTGGCCCAGGCAAAACAGATTCCAGTAAGCAACATTGGGCTGCCGATGGTAGGCATATCGCCCTTGACTGTCTGTGTGATTGCAGATGTGGCGGGGATTGAATCCGTCCAGAAACTGAAAAGGCCCGTAGTCCAAAGTCAAGCCGAGGATGCTCATGTTGTCGGTGTTCATCACCCCATGGCAAAAGCCGACCGCCTGCCACTGCGCGACCATGTGTGCAGTGCGATCGCAGACTGTCTGCAACATCACGGCGTAGATATTGCCATTGTGCTCACCTGCGCTGGCTCTGACTTTGCATTCGGGCAGATATTCGGCAAGGGCGTGGTCGGCTAATTTTCGAAGTTGCGCTGTCTGTCCGCCAGAAGAAAAGTGCTCAAAGTGCCCAAAGCGTAAAAAACTGGGCGCTGTACGCGTCACCACTGCGGCCGTTTCAATTTCTTCGCGTCGCACGGGTTGGGGTGAACCGGTCAGACACAAAGCGCGGGTGGTCGGGATGCCCAGTCCGTGCATGGCCTCGCTGCACAAATACTCCCGAATGCTCGATCGCAAAACGGCTCGGCCATCGCCTCGTCGTGAGTAGGGTGTTGGCCCTGCGCCTTTGAGTTGAATTTCTTGAAGGCCCAAAGCAGAATCAACCTCGCCCAAAGTGATCGCTCTGCCGTCACCCAACTGGCCCGCCCAGACACCGAACTGATGTCCGCTGTAAACACTGGCAAAGGGCTTGGTACCTTTTGGAATGGCGCAACCACTGAATGCCAGCAAAGCGTCATGGCTGTTCAAACCCTCTGTCGGCCACCCCAAAGTATGGAGAAGCTGTTGATTTTTGTGTATCCAGTAGGTCTCAGGCAGAGGCGTAGGTGGGAGGTGAGTTAAAAAGTCCTCACCCAAGTTGGCAAAACAAGGGTTCCATGCCAAGGCTTGAGATTCGACAGGAAGAGGATTCATGAATGAGATTGTCGGTGTATTGCAAAAACCCAAGTAATAAATGGCTTTGCGTCGGTGTGGGGTTCATCGGCATGTTAAAAACGGATCAAATTTCTTAAAAACTCCAGAGGAACGGTCCATGTTCGGTTTGATGCAACAGCAGTCATTGCTGATTTCTTCCCTGATTGAATTTGCCCAGCGACACCATGGTGACGGGGAGGTTGTTTCTCGCCGCGTGGAGGGGGATGTCCATCGTTACACTTGGGCGGATGTGGCTTTGCGATCCAAGCAGGTGGCCAATGCCGTGGACAAATTCAAGCTTGCCCAAAGCGACAGGGTGGCCACGCTGGCCTGGAATGGTTACCGCCACCTGGAGCTTTATTTTGGAGTGAGTGGGTCGGGTCGGGTTTTGCATACCATCAACCCGCGTTTGCATCCTGAACAGATTGCCTGGATTGCCAACCATGCCGAAGACACTGTGCTGTGCTTTGACATGACTTTTTTGCCCATCGTGCAAGCCATTCACGACAAATGCACCACCATCCAGCACTGGATTGCTTTGTGTGACGCGGACAAACTTCCGCAAGACAGCGGCATCCCCCATCTGATAAGTTATGAAGCTTGGATTGCCCATGAGTCAGAGCAGTATGACTGGCCCGAACTGGACGAAAACTTGGCCTCCAGCATGTGCTATACGAGTGGCACCACAGGCAATCCCAAGGCGGCGCTGTACAGCCACCGCTCAACCATCTTGCATGCCTTTGCATCGGCTTTGCCGGATGTCATGTGCATGTCTGCTCGTGATTCTATTTTGCCGGTGGTGCCCATGTTCCACGTCAATGCCTGGGGCATACCCTACAGCGCCGCCATGACGGGCGCAAAACTGGTATTCCCGGGCCCTGCGCTGGATGGCAAGTCGGTGTACGAATTGATTGAGGCGGAAGGCGTGACCTTTGCTGCAGGTGTGCCGACTGTTTGGCAAATGCTGCTGAGTCACATGAAGCCCCAAGGGCTTAAATTCTCGAAATTGAGCCGTACAGTGATCGGCGGATCGGCCTGTCCTCCGGCCATGATCGAGTCCTTCCGGACTGACTACAACGTCGATGTGCTTCACGCTTGGGGAATGACCGAGATGAGTCCGCTGGGCACACTGTGTACTCTGAAAAACAAGCACCTGAGTTTGCCAGCCGATGCGCAAATGAAAATTCGATTGAAACAAGGTCGCGCTATTTTTGGCGTTGACATGAAGATTGTTGATGATGCCGGCAAAGCATTGCCGCATGATGGCCGCGCCTATGGCGACTTGCATGTCAAAGGCCCCTGGGTGGTGCGCGAATACTTCAAGCAAGAAGGCGCATCGCCTTTGGTGGAGGGCTGGTTTCCGACAGGCGATGTCGCCACCATCGACGAAGATGGTTTTATGCAAATCACAGACCGCAGCAAAGACGTGATCAAGTCTGGCGGGGAGTGGATCAGCTCAATAGACATTGAGAACATTGCCATGTCCCATCCCGCTGTGGCGATTGCGGCGTGCATTGGTGTCAAACATCCCAAGTGGGATGAGCGCCCCATCATTTGTGTTGTCAAAAAACCAGGTGCAGAGTTGACGCGTGATGCCTTGATTGCTTTCTTTGAAGGCAAAACGGCCAAATGGCAAATCCCAGACGATGTGGTTTTTGTCGAAGCCATTCCGTTGGGTGCGACGGGCAAGATGCTCAAGACCAAATTGCGTGCGCAATTGGTGGATTACAAGCTGCCGGGATTGTGAAGATTCGCTCCAACAGGGAGCAAGGATTGACCCAGCTCATTGCAAGTTACAAGCGCGGTAAAAACTAGGGCAAACCCTGAGCAAAGCGCGTGCTCAAAACGGTTACTCTTGCCCCCTTCTGTTGTACTCGGAGTTATTTGATGAAATTCGCTGTTAGTCCTGTTGTATTTGCTGGCTTGGTCTTGTGTGCTGCAGGGGCTTTTGCCCAAAAAGGAGAGACGGTCAAAATTGCGCACATTGACCCGCTATCAGGTCTGATGGGCCCTGTCGGCACCAACCAACTCAAGAGTTTTCAGTTTTTTGCTGAAAAATTCAGTGGCGCCAAAAACCCTGCTGGCGTCAATTTTGAAGTGGTTTCCTTTGACAACAAACTCAGCCCCGCAGAAAGTTTGAACGCCCTCAAGTCGGCCATCGACCAAGGCGTGCGCTACATTGCTCAAGGCAATGGCTCATCTGTAGCCGGTGCCCTGATTGAAGCCGTTGACAAACACAATACGCGAAACCCTGGCAAGGAAATCGTGTTCCTGAACTACGCTGCTGTGGACCCTGACTTCACCAACAGCAAATGCAACTACTGGCATTTCCGGTTCGACGCAGACACCTCGATGAAAATCGAAGCCATGACCACCTTCATGAAAGACGACAAGGACATCAAGAAGATTTATTTGTTCAATCAGAACTACTCACATGGTCAGCAAGTCGCCAAGTTCGCCAAAGAAAACTTAGCGCGCAAGCGTCCAGATGTGCAAATCGTCGGTGAAGACCTGCACCCCTTGGCCCAGGTGCGCGACTTTGCACCCTACATTGCCAAGATCAAGGCCTCCGGCGCTGACACAGTCATCACAGGCAACTGGGGCTCAGATTTGTCTTTGTTGGTCAAAGCCGCTAACGAAGGTGGTTTTAACGGCAAGTTTTACACCTATTACACCGGCGTTACCGGTACGCCTACAGCGCTGGGCAGCTCCGGCGCTGGCCGTGTTTACCAGATTGCCTATGCCCACTACAACATGGGCGGCGACATGGCCAAGTTGATGGATGAATTCAAGAAAAAATTCAACGATGACTTTTACACCGGCTCGGTCATGTCCATTTACGCAGGCTTAGGTGAAGCTATGGCCAAAGCCAAGTCCACCGACCCTGTTAAAGTGGCCGCAGCTTTAGAAGGCCTGAAGTACAAAAACTTCAATGGTGAAGTCGAAGTGCGCAAAGCCGACCACCAATTACAGCAGCCCTTGTACATGACAGTCTGGCAAAAAGCCGATAAAAAGTACCCTTACAGCCCCGAAAATACGGGTATGACTTTGGCTCCGGTCAAGGAGTTTCCTTCTTATATCTCCAGCACACCCACAAGCTGCCAAATGAAGCGTCCCAGCTGATGCTGTGATGTTTTTGTTGTGATCGCAGGCCCGGTTCACTTGGGTGTTTCGGGCCTTTTTATTTGAGTTGGCAAACCCACAAGGAACAGGGTTTGACTTTCGGTAACGTTGTAAGGCCGATGTTGGGCCTGGAAAGTTTTTATGGAGTTCTTTATCATCTCCATGCTCAACGGCCTCAGTTACGGGCTGTTGCTCTTCATGCTCAGTTCTGGATTGACGCTGATTTTCAGCATGATGGGTGTGCTTAACTTTGCACATGCTTCTTTTTACATGGCAGGTGCCTATTTTGGTTACACCATTTCCAAATGGGTGGGGTTCTGGCCGGCGTTGATTGTGGCGCCTGTTCTGGTAGGCGCCTGCGGCGCCGTATTCGAACGCCTGACATTGCGCAAAGTGCACAAGTTTGGTCATGTGCCCGAATTGCTGGTGACATTTGGTTTGTCTTACATCGTGCTCGAATTGGTGCAGTTGATTTGGGGCCGAACAGCCGTTGAATTTGCGCCTCCTGAGGTGCTGCGTGATTCGGCTTTCACGCTCATCAATCATTCTGCGCATGGTCTGAGTGTTTTGTGGGGATCTGCGCCGGCTGACATGTGCAGCAGTGCGGATGCTGCAATTCGTGTTGTGTGTTCACCCTTTCCTGCAACACGGGGGTTCATGATGTTGGTGGCCTTGCTGATGCTGGTGAGCTTGTGGTTATTGCTCACCCGAACTCGAATTGGCTTGGTGATTCAGGCTGCGTTAACCCATCCTGAAATGGCGGAGTCACTGGGGCACAACGTGCCCCGTGTCTTCATGCTGGTGTTTGGAGCGGGGACTGGACTTGCGGGCTTGGCGGGTGTGATTGGCGGGAGCACTTTTGTCACCGAACCGGCCATGTCAGCCACCGTAGGGTCGGTGATTTTTGTGGTCGTTGTGGTCGGTGGAATGGGTTCCTTGTCGGGTGCATTTTTGGCATCTATTTTGATCGGCGTCATCCAGACCTTTGCGGTGGCTTTTGATTATTCCTTCATCACCTTGTGTGCCCAACTGGGTCTGTCCTTGAGCGATGCGGCGCGGGAGAATTCGTTCGTCAAATTGACACTTTCACAAGTTGCCCCCATCTTGCCGTATTTGTTCTTGGTCTTGATCTTGATCTTTCGTCCTAAAGGACTTTTGGGTACGAGGGAGGGTTGAAGCATGACTTATTACAAATTCAAACCTTATAACGTGGGCAGAGTTGTCATCTGGAGCTTGTTTGCGATCTTGCTGTTGGGGGTGCCCCTTGTATTTACCAGCCAGTTGTCGGCGACGATGCTCGCGCAGATGGGTATTGCCATCATTGCTTGCCTGTCCTACAACATGTTGTTGGGGCAGGGCGGTATGCTGAGTTTCGGTCACGCGGTCTACACAGGGCTGGGCTCTTACATGGCGATTCATGCCTTGAACATGGTGACGGCTGGCGATCTGCATATCCCCGTCAGCCTGGTGCCTTTGGTCGGCGGTCTTGCCGGAATGGGCTTTGCCATGTTGCTGGGTTATGTGACCACTCGAAAATCAGGCACCCCTTTCGCCATGATCACCATGGGCATCGCAGAACTTGTTTTTGCGATGTCACTCATGTTCTCAGAGTTCTTTGGCGGCGAAGCCGGGGTGTCGGGTAACCGCGTCGCGGGCGACTCCTTTTGGGGCATCACCTATGGCCCGCAAATACAAATTTACTACCTGATTTCGGTCTACACCTTCATTTGTGTTGCTTTGATGTATGCCTTTACGCAAACGCCGCTAGGCCGTATTTTGAATGCGGTTCGCGATAACCCGGAGCGGGTTGAATTCATCGGTTACAACACCCAACGCGTGCGCTATTTTTCATTCATTATTGCCGGTTTTTTTGCCGGAATTGCAGGCGGCTTGAGTGCTTTGAACTTTGAAATTGTTACCGCTGAAGTGGTGGGTGCTGGACGTTCAGGCGCCTATTTGTTGTTTACATTTTTAGGCGGCGCAACCTTCTTTTTTGGTCCAATATTGGGGGCGATATTGATGGTGATCGCCTTTGTTCTGTTGTCAGAGTTCACCAAAGCCTGGTTGTTGTATTTGGGCTTGTTGTTCTTGTTTATGGTCATGTACGCGCCAGGTGGTTTTGCCAGCTTATTGATGATGAACCTTCGGGTGGCCGCATTCGGTAAATTGCGTCAAATTTGGGTCAGTTACCTGGGCTTGATTGTGACCGCAATGGTTATTTTGATGGGCGCTGGCGCCATGATTGAAATGGTTTACCACCTGCAACTTAACGACAGCTTGGGCGACACCTTGAAATTCATCGGTGTGACACTGGATGCCAAAAGCATCGACAGTTGGGTCGGATCGCTTTTGGTGATGCTCACGGGACTCGGACTGTTTGAAGTGATGCGCCGGCACTATGTGCACGAGTGGAGTGAAATTCAAACAGGCATTGAAAATGAAATCAAGCGCAGGGAGGCCGCGTGATGACTTGCGCACTTGAACTGAAAGATCTTCACAAAAGTTTTGGCAAAACTGAAATCATTCGTGGTGTCAATTTGGCCGTCCAATCGGGTGAGCGCATTGCCATCATTGGACCCAATGGCGCTGGCAAGTCCACGCTTTTCAATTTGATCAGCGGACGCTTTGGCCCGACCAGCGGTGACATTTTGCTCAACGGTCACTCTATTGCCCACAAAAAGCCGTATGAAATTAACCGCATGGGCTTATCTCGAAGCTTTCAAATCACCAACATTTTCCCGAAGCTGAGTGTCTTTGAAAACTTGCGCTGTGCGGTACTGTGGAGCCTGGGTTACAAATACACGTTCTTGAAATTTCTGTCTGGACTTCGTGATGCCAATGAACAAGCCGAGAAGTTCCTCAAAATGATCAAGCTGGATAAAAAACGTGACGTTGTGGCCATGAACTTAACCTATGCTGAACAACGTGCTTTGGAAATCGGCATCACCATTGCGGGCGGATCAGACGTCATATTGCTTGATGAACCCACTGCAGGCATGAGTAAAAGCGAAACCAGTCGCTTCATCAGTTTGATCAAAGCCGTCACTGAAGGCAAAACGCTGCTCACTGTCGAGCACGACATGGGCGTTGTTTTTGGCTTGGCTGACAAAATTGCAGTGATTGTGTATGGCGAAGTGATTGCTTTCGACGAGCCTGAGGCTGTTCGCGCCAATCCCAAAGTTCAAGAGGCCTACTTGGGGACTTCCACTGCAGACGCTCCGGCAGGAGCACATTGACATGTTGAAAATTGACAAGCTGCATGCTTTTTATGGCAAGAGTCATGTTCTCCACGGCGTGAGTTTCGAAGTCCAACCCGGAGAAATCGTGGCGTTGCTTGGACGCAATGGTTCTGGCAGATCCACAACGGCCAAGGCCATCATGGGTTTGGTCGATTGTGAAGGTGAGATCAGCTGGAAGGGTCAAAAGATTCTGGGCCGTAAAACTTTTGAAATAGCCCATTTGGGGATCGGCTACGTGCCTGAAAACCGAGATATTTTCCCGAAGCTCACCGTACACCAAAACTTGATGCTCGGTCAAAAAAGCGTTGGCAAACCGAGTCGCTGGTCTTTTGACGACATGTATGGGATGTTTCCGCGATTGAAAGAACGCCAACACACAGAAGCTGGCGTTTTGTCAGGCGGAGAGCAGCAAATGTTAACGCTTTGCAGGACCCTCATGGGTGATCCCGATTTGGTCATCATCGATGAACCGACAGAAGGCTTGGCCCCTAAAATTGTGGAGCTTGTGGGTCAATATTTGCAAATACTCAAGCAAAAGGGATTGTCTGTTTTACTGATTGAGCAAAAGTTAACCATTGCGATGCGTATTTCTGACAGAACCTTGGTCATGGGGCATGGCAGTATCGTTTTTGATGGCACGCCTGAATCTCTTCGCTTGGACAATTACACTCGCAAAGAGTGGTTGGAAGTTTGATCGTCTCACTTGCGACTCATACTGCAGACATTTCAGCCAAGATCACCTAAAATTTTAAAAATAGAACGCTCGTTCTTTTTTCAATCGCATTATTTCAAGAGGAACAACCGCATGACAGCTGAGTACAAAGTCCATGGCGACGTGGCAGTGATTTCGATGGCCAACCCGCCCGTCAACGGACTGGGATTGTCGACGCGCATTGGGATTGTTGACGGTGTGGCCAAAGCCAATGCAGACAGTGCGATCAAAGCGATTGTGATCACGGGCGCTGGCAAAGCTTTTTCTGGGGGGGCTGACATCCGCGAGTTTGGTTCGGCTAAAGCGTCACAAGAGCCTAACTTGCTGAGCGTGATTCGGGTTTGCGAAAACTCGGCCAAGCCGGTGGTTGCCGCAATCCATTCCGTGGCCATGGGCGGCGGTCTTGAGCTGGCTTTGGGTTGTCATTACCGCATTGCGGCGCCCGGCGCGAGCATTGCATTGCCTGAAGTCAAATTGGGTTTGATTCCTGGCGCCGGTGGCACGCAGCGACTGCCGCGTGTGATTGGTGTGGAACCCGCACTGAACATGATTGTCAGTGGCGAGCCCATCAAGAGTGAGATGTTGGCCATGCTGCCAGGCCAAAAACTGTTCGACAAAATGGCCGCTTCAGCTGAGTCTTTGGCTGAAGAGGCTTTGGCGCTGGCCCGTCAAGTGGCAACAGCGCATGCCGATGGCTTTGCCAAACCACTGGTCAAGAACTTGCCCTGCAAGCACCCCCAAGGTGATGCTTATTTCCAGTTCGCACGCAACATGGTCAAGGGCATGTCCAAGAACTTTCCTGCGCCAGGCAAATGTGTCGATGCGGTAGAGGCAGCCACTAAGCAGAAATTCGAAGAGGGGATGCTGACCGAGCGTGAAATTTTCACCAATTTGATGATGACGCCTGAAAGTCGTGCCTTGCGTCACATTTTCATTGCCGATCGCGCGGCTTCCAAAATTGCCGACGTGCCTGAGGACACGCCTAAGCGCACCATAGCGAGCGTGGCTGTCATTGGCGCCGGCACCATGGGCGGCGGTATCTCCATGAATTTCTTGAATGCAGGCATCCCGGTCAAGATGCTGGAGATGAAGCAAGATGCTCTGGACCGCGGCCTTGCGACCATCCGCAAGAACTACGAATCTCAGGTTAAAAAAGGCAAACTCAAGCAGGCTAATTACGATGAGCGCATGGCACTTTTGTCGACCACGCTGAGCTACGACGACATTGGTCAAGCCGACTTGGTGATTGAAGCGGTCTTTGAAGAGATGGGCGTCAAAGAAAGCGTCTTCAAGAAACTCGATGAAGTCATGAAGCCTGGCGCTATTTTGGCGTCCAACACCTCCACGCTGGACGTGAACAAGATTGCCTCCTTTACCCAGCGTCCGCAAGATGTGGTTGGCATGCATTTTTTCAGTCCTGCCAATGTGATGAAGTTGCTTGAAGTGGTCCGCGGCGCCCAAACCAGCAAAGACGTGCTGGCCACGGTCATGGCGATCGGTAAGAAAATCAAGAAAACCTCGGTTGTATCGGGCGTTTGCGACGGCTTCATCGGCAACCGCATGATCGAGCAGTACAGCCGCCAGGCCGGCTTCTTGGTGGACGAAGGTTGCACCCCTGCGCAAGTTGACAAAGCGGTCGAAAAGTTTGGCTTCGCCATGGGTCCGTTTCGCATGGGTGATTTGGCCGGCAATGACATTGGCTGGGCCATTCGCAAGCGCCGTGCGTTGGAGCGCCCGAACATGATGTACAGCAAGACGGCTGATTTGCTCTGTGAAATGGGCCGTTTTGGTCAAAAAACCAGCGCCGGCTGGTACGACTACCAAGTGGGCAAGCGCGACGCGATCCCCAGTGCCGTGGTGGTGGACATGATCGAAACATACCGCACTTCAAAAGGCATCACGCCGCGCAGAATAACAGACGAAGAAATTGTGCAGCGACTGGTGTTTGCCTTGGTCAACGAAGCCGCCCATATTCTGGAAGAAGGCATTGCCGGCAAGGCCAGCGACATCGACATGGTTTACCTGACAGGCTACGGCTTCCCCATCTTCCGTGGTGGCCCTATGCTGTATGCCGACCAAGTCGGTCTTTTCAATGTGGTTCAAGCCATGAATCGCTTCGCACAGAACCCGCTTGACGATGCAAAGTTCTGGGAGCCAGCTCCGCTGTTGGCCCGTTTGGTGAATGAAGGCAAGAATTTCAACTGATTTTTTTAACTGATATTTTTAATATGTGAGGGACAGTTCATTCGCACTGTCCTCCAAAGAAAGGTTTTCTGTCATGACCAACGCCGTTATTGTTTCGACCGCACGCACACCTCTGGCCAAGAGCTGGAAGGGCGCTTTCAATATGACCCATGGCGCCACATTGGGTGGCCATGCGGTGCAACATGCTGTTGCCCGCGCAGGCATTGACGGCGCCGAGGTGGAGGATGTCATCATGGGCTGCGCCACGCCTGAGGGCGCCACTGGCTCCAATATCGCCAGGCAGATTGCCCTCAAGGCGGGCCTGCCCATTTCGGTCTCGGGCGTGACGGTGAACCGTTTTTGTTCCTCGGGCCTGCAAACCATCGCCATGGCAGCTCAGCGCATCATTGCCGGCGAAGGCCAGGTTTACGTGGCAGGGGGAGTGGAAAGCATCTCTTGCGTTCAGCAGGAGATCAACACCCACATGATTCAGGACCTGTCTTTGCTCCAATCCAAGCCCGAAATTTACTGGAGCATGCTGCAAACGGCCGAGCAAGTGGCCAAACGTTACAACATCGGCCGTGACCGCATGGACGAGTACGGCGCTGGCAGTCAACAAAAAGCCTGTGCAGCACAGGCGGCAGGCTTGTTTGATGCAGAAATTGCGCCGATCACCGTGCTCGCCGGAGTGGCTGACAAGACCATGGGTTTGATGACCAAGGAAGTCACCGTCAGCAAAGACGAGGGCACGCGCGAAGGGACCACGGTAGAGGCCATCAGCGGTCTGCGTTCGGCGCTGCCAGGTGGTTTGATCTCTGCGGGCAATGCCAGCCAGTTCTCAGACGGCGCAGGCGCGTGTGTGGTGATGGACGAAAAACTGGCCGAGCAACGCGGCTTAAAGCCGCTGGGCCGATTCCTTGGCTTTGCTGTGGCCGGTTGCGAGCCTGACGAAATGGGCATTGGCCCCGTGTATGCTGTGCCAAAAGCTTTGGCGCGTCTGGGCCTGACCGTCAATGACATCGACCTGTGGGAACTCAACGAAGCGTTTGCGGTGCAGGTTTTGTACTGCCGCGACAAGCTGGGCATCCCGGCCGATCGCCTGAACGTCAATGGCGGTGCGATTGCTGTGGGTCATCCCTACGGCGTCTCGGGTCAACGCCTGACAGGCCACGCTTTGATTGAAGGCAAACGCCGCGGTGCCAAGCGCGTCGCAGTGACCATGTGCATTGGCGGCGGCATGGGCGCTTGCGGCATCTTTGAAGTGCTGTGATGCTCAATTCTGTTGACGCCTGATCAACACGAAGGGGCGGCCGGCTTGAAGCTGGCCGCCTTTTTTCACTTTCAATCTGGATGATGTGCCATGCGTTTGCGACCCACTGTTGATTTCCTGCTGCACGATTGGCTGAAGGTGGAAGGCCTGCAGTCGCGCGAGCGCTTTGTTGACCACTCCCGCGAAACCTTTGACGCAGTGCTCGATACCTGCGAGCGCATTGCCCGTGAGAAGTACGCACCTTTCAACCGTCTGGTGGACACGCAAGAGCCGCATTTTGATGGCGAAAAAGTCAGCTTGCCGCAAGCCACCCACGATGCTTACAAAGCTTATGCAGAGTCCGGCATGCTCAGCGCCGCACAGGACTACGAGATCGGTGGCATGCAATTGCCTTACACGGTCGAAGCGGCAGCCAACGCGTTTTTTGCCATGGCCTCGGTCAGCATCGGCTCAGGCATGCTCACCAGCGGTAATGCCAATTTGCTGATGGTGCATGGCACCGATGTGCAAAAAAAGGTCTTTGCGTTGAATGAATTCAACGGCAGGTTTTCAGGCACCATGTGCCTGAGTGAACCCCAGGCGGGCTCATCGCTCAGCGACGTCACGACCCGCGCCACCCCGGATGGGAATGACTTTACATCCGATGCTTTGGGCGCGCGATACCGCCTCAAGGGCAACAAGATGTGGATTTCAGCTGGCGAGCATGAGCTCTCCGAAAACATCATCCACCTGGTGCTGGCCAAGATTCCCGATGCGAATGGCCAATTGGTTCCGGGCGTGAAAGGCATCTCGCTGTTCATCGTGCCCAAGAAACTGGTCGACACGAACGGCCAGCTGACGGGCGAACGCAACGACGTGGCCTTGGCGGGCTTGAACCACAAATGCGGATGGCGCGGAACCACCAACACGCTGCTCAATTTTGGCGAGGGCAAGTACCCTGTGCGTGGCCAAGCCGGCGGCGGCTTGGACGGCGCCGGAAGCGGTGCTGTGGCTTATTTGGTCGGCAAGCCCGGCGAAGGCCTGCGCTGTATGTTCCATATGATGAACGAAGCCCGCATCGGTGTGGGCATGGCCGCCACCATGCTGGGCATGGCGGGTTACTACGCCAGCCTCGACTACGCCAAGAACCGCCCCCAAGGCCGACCCAGCGGGGCAGGGGGCAAGGACGCCAGCCGCCCGCAAGTACGCATCATCGAGCACGCCGACATCAAGCGCATGCTGCTGGCGCAAAAGGCTTACAGCGAAGGCGCTCTGGCGCTGGCCTTGTACAGTGCCCGCCTGGTGGACGAGCAGCACACAGGGACTGCGCAAGAAGCCGATGTGGCACGCCTGCTGCTGGAGGTGCTCACGCCCATCGTCAAGAGTTTCCCCAGTGAATGGTGTCTGGAGGCCAACAGTCTGGCCATACAAATTCACGGCGGCTACGGCTACACCCGTGACTTTCCGGTGGAACAGTACTGGCGCGACAACCGCCTGAACATGATCCATGAGGGCACCCACGGCATCCAGGCCATGGACCTGCTGGGTCGCAAGGTGTTGATGGAAAACGGACGGGGCCTGCAACTGCTAGGCGAACGCCTGCTGACTACCGCTGCCAAAGCCGAGCCCAGCTGGGGCCCAGAAGCAGCCGCCTTGCGCGACGCACTCAAGCAAGTGGGGCTGGCCACGCAACAAGCATGGGACGGTGCCGAACCGGCCCAGGCACTGGCCAATGCTGTGCCTTATTTGCAGGCGTTTGGTCATACCGTCATTGCCTGGATCTGGTTGGACGTGGCCGCCAGCTTGGGCGACGATCCCAGTCCTGCTGCGCTAGGCCGACGCGCCGCGTGTCGCTATTTCTTCCGCTACGAACTGCCCAAAATCGGGGCTTGGCTGAACGTCGTCAGCAGCCGCGACCTGACTTGCTCTGATGTGCCCGAGGAAGCGTTTTAAGGCCCCTGCAAACCGCGGTGTGAAAACTGTGCAATGACGCGCAGGTGCCAGCCATTTGCCTCAATCTCCAGGATGATCTTGCCATGCATTTTATTGTTGACTAAAAGGAAAAAATCTATGACACGCAGCATTCAACAACTTTTTGATTTGACTGGACAGGTGGCGCTTGTGACAGGTGGCTCCCGCGGCTTGGGCCTTCAAATGGCTCACGCCTTAGGTGAAGCGGGCGCCCGCGTCATGATCACTTCCCGAAAAGCCGAAGATTTGGAAGCCACGGCCGCCCAATTGAAAGCGGCGGGTATCGATGCGCAATGGATTGCAGCAGATTGCGCGAAAGAAGAAGACCTGCGCCACCTGGCGGAGCAGACTGTGGCGCGCATGGGCCCGGTCGATATTTTGATCAACAACGCAGGCGCTTCATGGGGCGCGCCAGCGGAGGAGCATCCGATTGCCGCTTGGGACAAGGTCATGAACCTGAACGTTCGAGGCTACTTCATCTTGTCGCAACATGTGGCCAATCTGAGCATGATTCCTCGCAAAAAAGGACGCATTATCAACATTGCCTCAATTGCCGGTTTGGCTGGCAATCCGGCCGAGATGGAAACCATCGCCTACAACACCTCCAAAGGCGCGGTTGTCAACTTCACACGGGCTTTGGCAGGCGAGTGGGGCGAGCATGGGATCACGGTCAATGCCATTTGCCCGGGCTTTTTCCCGACCAAAATGGCCAATGGTCTGATCGAAAAACTGGGCTCTGACAAAATGGCGCAGGGTGCACCACTGCGCCGCTTGGGGGATGATGAAGACCTCAAGGGCCTGACCTTGCTCTTTGCTTCTGATGCGGGCAAACACATCACCGGTCAGTGGCTGGCTGTGGACGGTGGTGTGAGCGCCGTCATTGGCGGCTGACACGCAGGGCATACTTAAGCATGAGTATTTCATTTGGCCTCTCGATCCCCTTTGTGGATCATCTCGGATTCACGCTGGAAAAATTTGAGGGAGGAGAGTCCGAGTTGCATTTTTCGCCTCTCGCGGAACACCTCAACACCTTCGATGTGGCCCACGGCGGTGCGGTCATGACTTTGTTGGACGTGGCCATGGCCACCTCGGCGCGAAGCGTAGAGCCGCTGATGGGGGTGGTCACGATTGAGATGAAAACCACTTTCATGCGACCCAGTCAGGGCGCGCCTGGCTTCATGCTCAGAGGGTGTGGCCGTTTGCTGCACCGCACACGAACCATGGCGTTCACTGAAGCCCACGTCATTGATGAGCAAGGCCAGGTGTGCGCTCATGCGACCGGTACTTTCAAGTATGTAGCCAGACGCTCACCGCCCGACAATGGCCAAATTTCGACAGATTGAACCTCAATAACCCCAGGAGACACACCCGATGCCAAGCAACCAAATCATAGTTCTCGACAACCGACCTCAAGGTCAAGCCAGCGCTTCCAATTTCAAATTGATCAGTGCGGAGACGCCGGCCCTGCAAGACGGCCAGGTGTTGGTTCGTAATCACTATTTGAGTCTGGACCCCTATATGCGGGGTCGTATGAACGAAAGCAAAAGTTATGTTGCGCCGCAGCCTTTGGGCCAAGTCATGGAGGGCGGCACGGTCGGTGAAGTGATTGAAAGTCGAAATCCGAAGTTCCAGGTCGCAGACATTCTGGTGGGACGAGGCGGCTGGCAGCACTACACCGTCATCGAGCCTGCTGCGATCGGTGCGTACCGCAAGGTCGACACGACCCATGTTCCCATGAGTCACTTTTTAGGTGCAGTCGGCATGCCAGGGGTGACCGCCTTTTATGGTTTGGTCAAGATCATTGGCCCCAAAGCCGGCGAAACGGTTACGGTCAGCGCGGCCAGTGGTGCGGTCGGAAGTGCCTATGGCGCTTTGGCCAAGGCCCGGGGCTGCCGCGTGGTCGGCATCGCGGGTGGAAAAGACAAATGCGACTATGTGGTCCATGATTTGGGCTTTGATGACTGCATTGATTACAAGGCGCACCAAGATGCGGTCTCCTTGTCTAAGGCCTTGAAAGTCGCCTGCCCCAATGGCATTGATGGTCACTTTGAAAACGTCGGCGGCATGGTGTTGGATGCCGTGATGATGCGCATGAATGCCTTTTCACGCATGGCCGTGTGCGGCATGATTGCGGGTTATGACGGGGCACCCTTGCCCATGAGCAATCCGTCTGCCATTTTGATCAATCGCATGAAAATTGAAGGCTTTATTGTCAGCGAACACCCCGAGGTCTGGCCCGAGGCACTGCAAGAATTGGGCAACATGATCGCCTCCGGCGTACTGCGTCCCCGGGAGTCTGTCGCACAAGGTTTGGCTGCAGCGCCGGAAGCTTTATTGGGTTTACTCAAAGGCAAAAACTTCGGTAAGCAATTGGTTAAATTGATTTAACGCCAGGCGTTCAACTGAAAGGCACCCATGAGCGATCTGATTCTGCATCACTATCCCACATCACCTTTTGCCGAAAAAATTCGGCTTGTGATGGGCTACAAACAACTTGCTTGGAAAAGCGTGATCATCCCGATGATGATGCCCAAGCCCGATGTGGTTTCGCTTACAGGCGGCTATCGCCGAACGCCGATTCTGCAAATCGGCGCCGACGTGTACTGCGACAGCGCCTTGATTTGTGATGTGCTGGAGCCTATTCAGCCGCTGCCCACTTTGTACCCCGCCGCGCACAAGGGCTTGGCCCGGATCGTGGCGCAGTGGGCTGACAGCCTGACCTTTGGCCCCATCATGGCGTTCAATTTTCAGCCCAAGGGTGCGACAGAAGTCATGGGCAACAATGCACCCGAATGGGTCACCGCTTTTGTGCAAGACCGCCAAGCCATGCGCGGTGGTGCGCCCCGCATGAGTTCCAGCGATGCAGCGGCCACTTACAAAAGCTATTTGCGCCGCTTGTCCGACATGCTGAGCGATCAGCCATTTTTGCTGGGCAATCAAGCCTGCGTGGCCGATTTTTCAGCGGCACATCCCATATGGTTCACTCAGTACCGCACACCCTCCCTGGCGAGCGTGCTCGATGCCACGCCCTTGGTCAAAGCATGGCTGGACCGCATGATGGCTTTCGGGCACGGCCAGTTCACCGAAATCAGCAGTGGAGATGCACTGGCCATCGCCCACCAAAGCACGCCTGCGCCGCTGGGCGATGAACCTTTCCAGGACGATCACGGCATCCCCTTGGGCAGCGATGTGGTCGTGGCTGCAGACACTTTTGGGACCGAACCCACCACCGGCCAATTGATCGCCGCCACCCGCACACGCTTGACTCTGCGCCGCACCGAAGAACGCGCAGGCACGGTCCATGTGCACTTTCCACGCATAGGCTTCACATTGAAAAAGGCTTCCACATGATCGAGAACTTCAAAGGCAAAACCGCTGTTCTGACCGGCGCAGGCTCTGGCTTTGGCCTGGAATGTGCCCGCATCGGTGCTCAACTGGGCATGAACCTGGTCTTGGTCGATGTGCAACAAGATGCCCTCGACAAAGCCGAACAAGAAATGACCGCTCAAGGCGTTCAGGTCTTGGCGCGCAAGGTCGACGTGTCCAACGCCGCCGAGATGCAAGCCCTGGCCGAGTCCGTGAAAGTGCGTTTTGGTGCGCCGCATTTTGTTTTTAACAATGCGGGCGTCGGCTCGGGCGGATTGGTGTGGGAAAACTCCCTGGCTGACTGGGAGTGGGTGTTGGGCGTCAACGTCTGGGGTGTGGTGCACGGTGTGCGCTTGTTCACGCCGATGATGCTGGAAGCTGCGCAGCGAGATCCGGCTTACCAAGGTCATATCGTCAACACGGCCAGCATGGCCGGTCTGCTCACAGCCCCAAATATGGGCATTTACAACGTCAGCAAGCACGCGGTGGTGGCCCTGACTGAAACTTTGTACCAAGACCTGAAACTGGTGACCGACCAAATCAGTGCCAGTGTCTTGTGCCCTTACTTTGTGCCCACAGGCATCACCCAAAGCCAGCGCAACCGTCCTGCGGCATTGGCGGAAGACAAACCCACACAAAGCCAAATGATTGGCCAGGCCATGAGCGACAAAGCCGTCAGCAGTGGCAAAGTGTCGGCCACCGAAGTGGCACAGAAAGTGTTTGATGCGGTCGCTACCGGTCAGTTTTATGTCTACAGCCATCCGCAAGCCTTGGGCAACGTGCAAAGCCGGATGGAAGCGATTGTTCAGCAGCACAATCCGCCGAACCCTTTTGCGGCCAGGCCCGATGTAGGTGAGAAGTTGCGCGCGGCTTTGCGGGCGCAGTAAGGGCGTTCAGTTCGAGCATGATTTTGTTGGGCTGAAGCCTGAAGACCAGCTTGAGCGCCAAGAGGCGCCGAGCAGGGCTGGGGATGTGGCAAACTGCCCGGTTTCCCTGCAGTACCAAGAGAATAACGATGCAAAAAATCATGGGCCAATTGGCTGCAGAGATTCAAATTCGTCCCGAACAGGTCAAAGCCGCCGTGGACTTGTTGGACGGTGGGGCCACCGTGCCCTTTATTGCGCGCTACCGCAAAGAGGTCACCGGCAATCTGGACGACATTCAGTTGCGCGAACTGGAATACCGCTTAGGCTATTTGCGCGAAATGCAGGTTCGCCGC
>Ga0164295_10001668_pt1 | contig 18465 bp, 9 predicted proteins | sample GEODES006metaG_FD_111798 | JGI IMG/M metagenome (GOLD analysis project Ga0164295, IMG submission 111798) | Oligotrophic lake water microbial communities from Sparkling Lake, Wisconsin, USA - GEODES006 metaG | ecosystem: Environmental > Aquatic > Freshwater > Lake | place: USA: Sparkling Lake... | reverse complement strand
GCCAGACCTCGCAGCCGCTGGCCAGCCGCGCCATCGCCACAAACGGCGCGGAGCCATCCAATCCCGTCGCCAGATGCCCACGCTGCACAAAGCTGCATAAATCCCGCCCCGGACCGCAGCCGAAGTCGAGCACCTTGAAGGGTGCAGCCTCAGTGATGGCGCCGAGCAGGGCGTCGATGTTCTGGCTGACATCGTGGTCGGCGGTGCCATCGCGATAGGACACCGCATATCGCTCGTAATGGGCAATCGTCTGCGCGGCCAGCGCCTGCGGGTTCATCGCCCTTCCACCACTACCGGGCCGCCGCGCGAGAGGCCCAACGTATTCGCGGCGTTCTGCTCGGCCACGGCAATTTCCAGCACATCGAAAGAATTCACCAGCGCGAGCAGGCCGCCCGGCGGCACATCGGCATACGTGCGGTGAAACGGAATGCGGTGGCCGGCGGCCCGCACCGTGAGCTGCGAGAACTCACTGATCGTGGCGGCGTCGATGTTGGTGATGAGATTGCCGAAGTGGTCGCTCGTGACCACCAAGCCGTGAATTTCATTGCCGCGGCGGGTGGGTGCTTCGATGAGCGCGGGCACGTAGTCGCTTGTGAGGGTGCCAATTTGGGCCGGCGTCACGCGCCCGGCGGCTACCTCGGCGGCCAGCGGGGCTAACAAGTCCCGTCCATGAAAAGTGGCGCTTAAGCGCTCGATACCGTAGCCGCGCAATTTGGCGGGGTCGACTCGATAGACCGCCGCCCCGGTGCGTTCAATCACGCCGGCGAGCAGGCCATTGTCGGGCGCCACAAACGCGTGGCCGTCGCCCACCGCCAGCAGCACGTGGCGCCCGGTGCCCACGCCCGGATCAACCACCGCGAGATGCACGCTGCCTTCAGGAAAATAGCGATACGAACGCTCCAGCCAAAAGCCCGCCTCGGCCGGCCAATGCACATGCACTTCATGCGTGAGGTCGATGAGCTGCGCGCTGCGCAGGCGGCGCAGAATCACGCCCTTCATGGTCCCCACGAACGGCCCGCGATGGCCGAAATCGGTGGTGATGCTAACGACCCCACAGCCCGGGAAAGGGCCGCTCATGGACGCGCGCGCCGCGAGCGTTGGGGCGCGGTCGCTGGCTGGGCAATCCGTTCAAAGCCGGCAGCGAGAAACGGCACCATGCGTTCGTAGAGCTGATCGAGTCTGGACGATTGGCAGCGACCGCCTGAGAGCAGGTCTACGCGCCCGGTCTCGGCAAAAGTAATCAGCATCGCGCCCAGCATGAAATGAAACCCCCAGTAAAGATCCTTCACATCCGCGCCCGGCAGCAGCGCGCGTGCGCCTTCGATAAAGCGTGAGGCCACCGCATCGAATTGCGCCGACATCACCTGCTCGGTCCAGCGCGACGACGAGGAGACCTGCGCGATGAGTCGCGCATAGCTTTTCCAGCCGTCACCGCCGCGCAGGCTTTTTTCCATGAACGGTCTGGCGAAGGCGTCAATCAGGCCTTCAAGACTTGGCGGTTGGGGCAAGGCCTCAAACAGCACCATGCGTTCCTCGTTCAACTCGGCCGCGCGCCGCTGCACCACGGCGAGAAAAAGTTCGCTTTTGGGCCCGAAATGGTAGTTCGCCAAGGCCAGTTCTACGCCGGCCGCGCGCGTGATTTCGCGCAGCGACACGCCGTCGTAGCCGGACTCGGCGAACAGCCGCTCGGCCGCATCGAGAATGCGGTCTTTAGTGGATTTGATGGCTGGTTCGGACTTCATCCGGCGGCTGGCTTCGGGCTAGAACAGTGGCGCCACTATACCCACAAGCGCTCGGCTGCGGCGTGCGGCGAACAAACCCGGCAAACCCGCGATTTGCCCCCTCGCCGGCGCTTCGGCCGGGCTGGCAATTTGTTTGAACGTACGTTCAAATACGACCCGACTCTCGCCCGGGCGCTCGCGCTTGCGCGCCGCCTCACAGACATCGCAACCACTTTAATCTGCGGACACTCTGATATGCCTTCTTATCTTTGCGGCCTTGATATTGGCGGCACCTTCACCGACTGCGTACTGATGGACGACAGCGGTCGCCTGACGATTTCCAAAGCGCCCTCCACGCCCGGCAACTTCGCCGACGGCGTGCTGGAAGCCCTGCGTCGCGCGGGCGAACGCGTGGGACTGGAACTGCCGGCCCTGCTCGGCTCCATCACCATGCTGGCCCACGGCACCACTGCCGGCACCAACGCCATCATTCAGCGCAAGGGCGCCAAGGTGGGACTCATCACCACGCGCGGCCATAACGATGTCATCCACATCATGCGCGGCTCACGCGGGCTGTCTGGTCAGGACATCAAGCTCATCGTGCACATTCCGGAATCGAGCAAGCCGGAGCCCATCATTCCCAAGCGGCTGATTCGCGGCGTCTCGGAACGCGTGGACTGCTTTGGCAAGGTGGTTGTCGCGCTAAACGAAGACGAAGTCCGCTCGGCGATTCTGTCGCTGGTCGACGCCGGCATCGAAGCGCTCGCCGTGTGTTTCCTGTGGTCGTTTCTCGCCCCCGAGCACGAAGCACGGGTGAAGGCGATTGCCGCTGAAATCGCCCCGCAGCTCTACGTCACCTGCTCGCACGAACTCGCGCCCAAGTGGGGCGAATACGAGCGGACCACGGCGGTGGCGCTGAACGCCTACATCGGGCCGCTGACGGTGAACTACGTCACCAACCTCGACCGTCGCCTGAAAGAAATGGGCTACAAGCCGCCGCTCCAGATCACCCAGTGCGCGGGCGGCACGATTGCGGTACGCACCGCGCGCGATGCGCCACTGCTCACGCTGGACTCGGGTCCGGTGTCGGGCGTGACCGGCTCGCTGTACCTCGGCAAGGTGATGAACGAACCCAACATCATCACCACCGACATGGGCGGCACCTCGTTCGACGTCGGCGTGATTCACGATGGCAAGGCCATGGTCTCCTACAAGAGTCTGGTGCATCAGTACGAATACTTCCTGCCCAAGGTGGACGTGCAGACCATGGGCACGGGCGGTGGCAGCAAGGTGTGGATCGACAAAACCACCGGCACGCTGCGCGTGGGTCCGCAGAGCGCGGGCGCGATGCCGGGCCCCATCTGCTATCGCCGTGGCGGCGAAGTGCCCACCACGACGGACGCCGACGTGGTGCTGGGCTATCTCGATGCCGACAATTTCGCCGGCGGCACCATGAGCCTCGACCGCGAAGGCGCGGCGCGCGGCCTGCAGGCGCTGGCCGATGAACTCGGCATGGACCTCTACGAACTCGCCAGCGGTGTCGCCCAGATCGCCGAATTCCAGATGGCAGATCTGGTGCGCAAGGCCACCATCCAGAAGGGCCTCGACCCGCGCGATTTCGTGCTCTTCGCCTTCGGTGGCGCCGGCCCGGTGCACATGGCGGTAACCGCGCGCGAAGCGGGTATCAAACGCGTGGTGGTACCACAGGGCGATACGGCCTCTACCTGGTGCGCGTTTGGCGCGGCCTCGGCCGACACCCTGCACGTGAACGAGCAGGTGCGCATCATGTCTTCACCCTTCGATGTGGCGAGCATCAACAGCGTGCTGGCGGAACTCGCCGCCAAGGGTCGCGCCCAGCTCGAAGAAGACGGCGTGCCGGCCGCGCAGCAAACCTATCGCTGCTCCATCGACATGCGTCATCGCGGGCAAATCAACGAAGTGGAAGTGGAGATCGACAAAGACCAGCTCGCCGAGAGCGATCTGGACGACCTGCGGGCCCGCTTCGTGCGCCGCTACGAGCAGCTCTACGGCCGCGGCGCGTCGCTGCCCGGCGCGCGTCTGGAGTGTGTGACCTTCCGCGTTCGCGCGAGCGCGCTGTCGCGCAAACCAAGCCTCGTCGCCGCCACTGAACTCACGGGTGAGATTCCGGCCGGCGCCAAAACCAGCGAGCGCTCCATCTACTGGGCGGAATGGAAGAAGGCAGCGCCGAGCCCCATCTACAACGGGTATGCCCTGCTGCCGGGCAACGTCATTGACGGGCCCTGTGTGATTGAGACCACCACGACTTCCATCGTGATCCATCCGGGACAGCGCGTTGCAGTCGACGCGCTGCGTAACTTCGTCATCGACACCGACGTCACGGCTTCGGCCTGAGCCAAGGAGAATCCCCATGCCCCGTATCAGTGAAATCACCGGCGTCGACTTCGATGGCGTCAATCATCCCTATGTGCCGCCGAAAGAGCTGCGCATTTCGCCCAAGCTGAAGCTGCATCGCGACTGGGATCAGAACGTGGATCCCATCACCTACGAAGTGGTTCGCCACAACCTCTGGCAGATCAACGAAGAGCACGGCGCCACCATTCAGCGCCTGTCCGGATCGCCGGTCGCCATGTACGCGCTGGACCTCAATCCGTCGCTGCTGACCGAAGACGCCGAGTTCGTCTACTTCGGCCCCTACATGCAATACATGTCCGGCGTGACCGACACCCAGGTCAAATGGACGCTGGAAAATCGCTCGGACAATCCGGGCATAAAAGACGGCGACATGTTCCTCGCCAACGACCCCTGGGTCGGCGCCGCCCACCAGCAGGACGTGATGCTGCTGTGCCCGGTGTTCTGGGAAGGCGAGCTCTTCTGCTGGGTCACCAACTGCCTGCACCAGTACGACATCGGCGGCATCACCCCCGGCAGCTTCTGTCCGTCGGCGGAGTCGGCGTATGACGAAGGCATCATGCTGCCGCCGATCAAAATCATCGAAGACGGCGAAATCCGCCGCGACATCGAAGCGGTGTATCTGCGCGCCTCGCGCAAACCGCAGCTGGTGGCGCTGGACTTCCGCGCCCAGATGGCCGGCAACACCACGGCGAAAAATCGCGTGCTGGAGCTCATCCGTCGCTACGGGCCGGGCACTGTCAAAGGCGTGATGAAGAAAATCATCGACAACTCGGAGAAGTCTTTCCTCGAGAAAATGGCGCGCATTCCGGACGGCTTCTGGCAGGACCGCACCTACATCGAAGCCTGCCGTCCGGGCGATCGCCGCACCCACAAAGTTCAGCTGCAGCTGCGCAAAGAAGGCAACAAGCTGCTGTTCACCAACGACGGCACGGCCGACCAGGAAGGCGCGATGAACGCCACCTACTCCGGCTGGCGCGGCGCGATCATGGTGGCGGTGACCGAACTGCTGTGCTGGGACCAGTACTTTGCAGTGGGTGGCGCGCTGCGCCATGTCGACTTCGATCCGGTGCCGGGCACGCTCAACTGCGCGAACTTCCCGGCCTCGGTGTCGACCGCGCCCATCCAGTCGATGGAAATCTCGCTCTACCCGGCCTACAACGTGCTGTCGAAAATGATTTACCCCGATGCGGAGATGCGCAAAGACATCATGTGCATCGGCGGCACCAGCCAGTGGCCGGCCACGCTGTTCCGCGGCACCGACCAGTGGGGCGAGCGCTACGGCTATCTGTTGATCGACCCCATCGGCGGCGCGATTGGCGCCTTCTCGCACGCCGACGGCATCAACACCGGCGGCCAGTCGCGCACGCCAATCTGCCAGTTGCCCAACATCGAGCACACCGAGCAGAGCTTCCCCATCCTGTTCCTGTATCGCAAGGAACTGCCGGACTCCGGCGGCGCGGGCAAATATCGCGGCGGCCTGTCGGCGGAATCCTGCTTCATTCCGCACAACACCGACGTCATCACGCAGGACACCCTGTCCTCCGGCAACGCCACGCCCACCTCCACCGGCATGATGGGCGGCTATCCGTCCACCACCAACGCCTACACCTTCCTGCGCGACAGCGACATCCTCACGCGGATGGCCGACAGCCAGATGGTGGAAGACATCAGCGAAGTCAGCGGGACCGATGAAATGCTCCAGCTGCGACAGGAGAACTTCCTGCAGCACAAGTCAGACGTCTACGCGGTGCGCTGGACCGGCGGCGGCGGCTTTGGCGATCCGATGGACCGCGCGATGGAAGACATCAACGAAGATCTGGAGCACTACGCGATCACCCCCGAAGCGGCCGGCTCCATTTACGGTGTGGTTGTGGGCGCCGACGGCAAGCTGGATGAGGTCGCCAGCATCGCGCGGCGCGCCGAACTCCGCGCGGCGCGGGTGGCGCGGGGCGGTCGCAAGACTGAACGGCTTGAAGGGCCGGTCTTATGTGAAGCCAGCGTCAACCTCAACGCCCGCCAGCACAGCGACGGCGCGCATTGGGCCTGCGCCAAGTGCGCGTGCGATCTGGGGCATGTGAGTCACAACTACAAAGACGGCTGCCTGCGCGAAGACCATCCGGTGGCGGACTCCAATCCGCTGATTGGCGATCCGTCGCGCTTTATCGATGACGATGTCTGCTTCCGGCAGTTCTTCTGCCCTGGCTGCGGCGCGCAAATCGATAATGAAATTGCGGTCACCCGCGATGAGGTCCTGGCGGACATCCACGTTAACGTGGGCTAGACGAGCGAGGCGCCTGCAGGCCGCGCAAGCCGCCTGCAGAGCGCCGCGAATTTTCCGGATTTTTTATGTATCGCTAGACGCCGGGGAACGGCGGGCCTGGGCGAGCAAACCAATAGCCTTGCAGCAGGTCGCAGCCCATCTCGCGCAAGAGCGTGGCCTGAACTTCGGTTTCCACGCCTTCTGCCACCACCAGCGTCCGTGCCCGATGGCACACGCTCACCAGCGACGACACCAGCGCGCGCTTCATAAGGGACTGCTCGAGGCCCCGGACGAGCGACATATCAATCTTCGCCACATCCGGCGCCAAGGACACCAGCAGCGACAGGCCGGCGTAGCCCTCGCCCAAATCGTCGATGGCCACCCGGTAACCCATCGCCCGCAGTTGCGCCACCGTGCTGGTGACGTCTTCCTCGCGTAGAGAAATCTGCGCGCGCTCGGTGACTTCCCAAACAATCCTCGAGGCAAACGGCAGCAGGGGTTCGTCTTCACGCAGCAGCAACTCGGCGCGGAACTCGGACGGATGCAAATTCACAAACACCGGCTCGAATCGGCTGGGATGCTCCGTCAGCACGCGGCTGATGCAGCCGCGAATTTGACGCCCCAGTTCTTCGACGCGCCCAAGAATTTCGGCCGCCTCGAGCAGCTCGGCCGGACTGCTCATGGGCCCGTGACTGCGGAGCAAAGCCTCGAAGGCATAGGTTGACTTGTCGTGCGCGCGCACCAGCGGCTGAAACACCACATAGACCTGCGCCAGCGACTCGGCGAACTGACGCTCGGTATTCGGCAAATCCAGCACCAGTGGCTGGTACTCGCTGCGTGCCATCAGCAGCTTGTGCTGCAGGCGCTGGACCTGCCCGTCTTTCAGGGCGCGTTCCACCGTCTGCTGAAAGACATCGGGCGCGATGGGCTTCAGGAGCATGCCAGCGGCTCGCCCCTGCATCGCCCGCTGCGCCGATTCCACCGAAGCCTGCCCGCTGACAATCAGCATGGGCAACAAGGGGTCCACTTCGCGCAGGCCATCCAGCAGATGAATGCCGTCGCCATCGGGCAGCACCAAATCGATAATGGCAAGCTGCAGTTCGTGTTCACGCGCAGCGGCTAGCCCTTCGCCCGCCGTCGCCGCTTGCACCACCGCCAGTTGCTGGAGTTCCAATAACTCGGCGAGATATTTCCGCACGCCGTCATCGTCATCAATCACCAGCACCTTCGGAGGCTGCGGGACAGCGGCGCCGCCGGGCCGCAGCGCCGGGAGCGGCGGCACCACGTCGGCGACGACTGCCGGCGCAGTCGCTCCCAAGGCATCCAGCGCCCAACGGGCCAGAGTGGTGGCCGCGAACGGCTTCCACAACAGGCTCACGCCCGGACCACAGTCCGTCACCGCTTGCCCGATGTGGCCTGAGGTCGCAATGAGCTCCATGCCCGGTGCCAGTTCACGGGCCAGCGCGAAGACTTCCGCGGCTGGACGTCCAGACTGGGTCATGTCGCAAATCATGAGGGTCAGCGCGCTCGCCTGCTCGGTGAGTTCGCGACACGCGGCTTCCGCGCTTGGCGCTTCGATCACCACAAAACCCGCATGCTGCAACGCCTGCGCTGAGGCTCGCCGAAGCAAAGCGTCTTCTTCTACCAGCAGGCAACGCGCGCCGCCGGCATGCCCGAAAATGGCTGGCGTCGTCCCGCCGGTCGGCTTGATGGCGACCGGCGGCGCGAGCGGAAAATCTGCCAGCACCTGCGTGCCTTTGCCCACTTCGCTGCTCGCCCGCATGCTGCCGCCGGCTTGCTCTGCCAGCATGCGGCAGGTCGCCAGACCGAGTCCGGTGCCCAAGGCTTTGGTGGTGAAAAAGGGCTCGAAGATACGCTCGCTGGTGAGCGCATCCATGCCCTTCCCGGTGTCGGTCACCGCGAGACGGACGGTTTGTGGTCCCGACGGGGCGTCGGGGACCGCACTCATGCGACTGACCGCGATCGCGATCTCACCGCCATCAGGCATCGCGTCGCGCGCGTTGGCCACCAGGTTGAACAGGATTTGCTCGAGCGAGGTGGCGTCGAGCCGGACGAACATAGGTTCGCTGTCCAGACTCAGGCGAATGCGGATCGCGGGCCCCGCCAGGCGCTGCGTCATCTGAAAATTTTGCTCGACCACTTTGAGCAGGTCTGCGGTTTCAGCCTTCACCGCGCCCCGGGTTCGGGAATGATCCAGCAGCTTGCGTGTGAGCAAGGCACCGCGCTCCGCGGCGTGAAGCACGCCGTCGAGATGAGCTTTCTGACGCTGCTCGCCCAAGCCCAGCGCGGCCAGCTCGGAGTAGCCCATGATGGCGCTGAGGATATTGTTGAAGTCATGCGCGATCCCCGCGCTCAGGCGGCCAATCAACTCCAGGCGCTGGCTCCGCGCCAGCGCTGCTTCGGCTTCGCGCTGCGGGGTGATGTCGACATGAAACGCGATCATGTGCGTGACGTTGCCGCTGCGGTCCGGAACCGGCGAGAGACTCACCGAACTCCAAAACTCCTCGTCACTATGCCGCCGACCGCGCAGGGTAGCCTCGAACGGCGCGCGTCGCACCAGCGCTTCGCGCAAGCGCAGGCTGTCGTCTTGCTCGTCTTCCGGGTAGAGAAAACAGGGATCGAAGGCCATCGCGTCTTCGCGCGTTACCCCGCTCAAGCGACAAAACGCATCGTTGCAAAACACGCTGCGCCGCTGATGACCGCGGGCGTCGATCAACACGATCCCGAGCGTCGCGTGCTCTACCGCACCGCCCAGCACCCGCAGACGCGTGTCTGCTGCGTGGCGTTCCAACGCCACCTTTATGGTGGCGGACAGCGTGCGGTCATCGAACGGTTTGAGCAGATAGCCGTAGGGGGAGGTTTCGGCGGCGCGCTGAATAGTGTCGTCGTCGGCATAGGCCGTCAGAAAAATCACCGGGACATCGCCGAGCCGCCCGATAGCCCTGGCGATTTCAATGCCATCGGCATCCCCGCGCACATGCACGTCCATGAGGATGAGGTCGGGCTGCCCGGCGTGGAACGTGGCCAGCGCACCTTCAAGATTGTCGGCGATCTCCAACACCTCGTAGCCGGCGCGGGTGAGGCGTCGCTTAAGGTCTAGCGCGATCAGCGATTCGTCTTCAACGATGAGCAGGCGCGCGGTGCGCTTTGCGCCTACGCGCGGATCGGTCGTCAGTTCCACTCATGCTCCCTTGGGTATTGCCCACTGCCCGAGGGCGTGAGTTGCTGTTGGTAGTCGGCGGGCCGAGTTGCCTGAGCGGTCTTGTCGCCGCCGATACACCACCACTTCGGAGTATTCTCGACTGTTATCCGGAGAGGCCACAAGACTGAATTTCAGGTGGGCTATTCGAATCTGCGTCGTTAGACTGTGACTCATTAGCCATCACTCCAACCGATCTGGTGACAATCGCCCGGACGGCCACAAGTCGGCGCACGCCACCGCTATCCCACGCCCGAGGAGTTCCCATGCTGACGACGCGCCTTCGATGGTTGGCCAAACTGAGTGGATTGATGGCCTTGATCGGCACCGTACTGGGCATGGGACTGTCGCTCGCGCCTAGCCTCCAGCCGCTCCATTGGCTGGCCCTCGGGCTGTTGGCGCTGGTCGCCTCCGGCCTCGGCTGGTGGTGGGCGAATGAGGCCCAGCATGATTTTGGTGAACCGCTGCGCGCAGCGTTGCAGGCGCTCGACAGCGCGCTCGCTACTACTCAGGACTTACATCGACTAGCCGGTGAGCAGACTACCGCCAGCCCTCCCCTCCTTCGCCCAGCCCTAAGCGCCGAGGCCAATGGCGACGCGGCCCTGGTCGCGGTCTCCGCCAGCCGGCTGGCGAACGCGCAAGGGGCGCTCGCCACCACCCTGCAAACGCTTTGCGCGGAATTTATCGGTGCCCGCAGCACCGCCACCCACGCCGCCGCGCGCGAGAGTCAGCTATTTGAAGCTCATCCCGACGCCCTCATTTGCATTGAACACAACGGCGCCGTCAGCCGCGCCAATCCGGCCGCCATGGCGCTCTTGCCCCTCACCGACGCCATGCGTACCGGGCTGCCGCTGTGGCAAGTGCTCGGCGAAACCGAACGCGTGCTCGCGGCGCTCGATTTGGCCCGCACCCGCGGCACGGTGGTGGATCAGGAAATTGCCCTGCCCCGCGCCGACGGCACTCGGCGCGAACTCACCCTTAGCGCCGCGGTGATGGCGGGCGTGGCCGATAAGCCGCGCGAATTGCTGGTGGTGTTGCGGGATGTGGGCGCCGCACGCCGCGGTGAACGTCAGGCCATCGCCGCCGCCAACACCGCCCGTGCCCTGTTGAATGCAGGGACCGATCCGGTGCTGCTGGTCAAAGTGGACGGCACGATCCTCGACGCCAATCAGGCCGGGCGCGAACTGCTGGGCGTAGGCACCGGCGCACTGGGCCATGTCGCGTTCGGTGCCCTGTTCACCGAGCCGGCCCGCGCCATGGAACATCATGCCCACGCGCTGGGAAGCGGCGAAGTCCGCGATGCCGAGTTAGTGCTGCGGCTACGGGATGGCCAACGTCGAGACGTCCTCTTGCAGGCGTCTGTCGCCCAGGACGAACAGGGCCGCACGACCGGCACGTACGTGAATCTGCGCGACGTGACCGAGACCCGACGCGCGGCGCTGGCGCGGGATGAGAAAGAATGGGTGGTGCAAGGCATCGCGCGCCTGAACGCGGTGTTTCAAAGCATCGGCGCGGGCAGCACGGAAGACTTCTCGCGCCGCGTGATCTCGGAAGTTGCCGAGTACGCCGGCGCGCAGGTCGGCGCGTTCTATGTGCGCGAAGAAAACGGCACCGGCCACGAGCTCATCGCGAGCCACGCCTACACCCATCGCAAAGGCTTCGCGACCCGCTTTGAAGCTGGCGAGGGCATCCTTGGTCAGGCAGTGCTGGAACGTAAACAGATGCATCTGGCCGACCTGCCCGTCGGCTATCTGGTGGTGGGGTCGGGCCTCGGCGAGGCTGATGCGAGCCATCTCTACGTCACGCCGCTGATGCTCGAAGACAACGTGAAAGGCGTGCTGGAGCTCGCGGCGCTCAAGGCGCTGGGGACTGGCGCACTGGAATATCTGCGGCAGGCCGCGCCGATGGTGACGGTGGCGCTGGAAGCCACACGCGCGCGCGCCATCGCGGCTTCGGCGCTTGCCCAGGCCCAACAGCTGGCGGCCGAACTCGAAGCCCAGCAAGAGCGCCTGCGGAGCACCAACGCTGAGCTCGAAGAGCAGGCCACCGAGTTGCTGGCCTCCGAGCAAAAACTGCAGGCGCAGCAGACCGAAATCGAACTCGCCAATTCCGAACTGCAACAGCAGAACGAACTGCTGGAGCGCCAGCGCGACGAAACCGAACAGGCCCGCCGCACGCTGGTCTTGCAGGCGCAGGAAGTGGCGCTGGCGAGCAAATACAAATCCGAATTCCTCGCCAATATGTCCCACGAACTGCGTACCCCGCTGAACAGCCTGCTGCTGCTGGCGCGCTCGCTGCGCGACAACGCAAGCGGCAATCTCACGGCGGATCAGGTGGAATCCGCCGGCGTGATTTTCGACAGCGGCAGCGACCTGCTCAACATCATCAACGAAATTCTGGATCTCTCGAAAATCGAAGCCGGCAAGATGGAGCTGCGGCTGTCAGACGTCGACGTGGCCGACGTCGCCCGCAGCCTGGTCTCGCAGTTCGAGCATATGGCGCACGCACAGGGACTGGTGTTCCGCGTGAATGCCGACGCCGGCCTGCCGGCCAAGCTCGTGACCGACCCCCAGCGTCTGGGTCAAATTCTGAAAAACCTCATTGGCAACGCGCTCAAATTTACCGAGCAAGGCAGCGTGACGGTGCGCTTTACGCGCCCGGCGGCCGACGCGAAATTCCGGCGTGCCGGCTTTGAACTCAGTCGGGCGATTGCGGTGGAAGTGACCGACACCGGTATCGGCATCCCGGAAAATCAGCAGAAGGTCATTTTTGAAGCCTTCCAGCAGGCGGACTCCGGCGACCGCCGGCGCTTTGGTGGCACGGGCCTCGGGCTGTCCATTTCCCGCGAACTCGCCAACCTGCTGGGCGGCGAAATTCACGTCAGCAGCGAACCCGGCAAAGGCTCGGTATTCACCCTGTACTTGCCGGAAACGCTCTCCGGCGCGACCGCAACCGACCCGCTGCCGGAAAACGCCATAGCGCCGGCACCGGCCTTTGCGCCCAGCGCGCCGCGCGCGGCGGTGCCTGCCACCGAGCCTCGCCAACGGCCCAAAGTCGACACCCCTCAAACGCCGCTCGACGACGACCACGGCAACATCCAGTCGCAAGACCGGGTCTTGCTGCTGATTGAAGACGACCTCCGCTTCGCCAAAATCCTGATCGAACACGTGCGCCAGCGTGGCTTCAAATGCCTGCACGCCACCACCGGCGAAGCGGGCCTCGAATTGGCCAGGGTCTATCGCCCCGACGGCGTCGTGCTCGACATCGAGCTGCCGGCAATGGACGGTTGGGCGGTGCTGTCGGAACTCAAGCAGGATCTCTCGCTGCGCCACATTCCCGTGCATATCGTGTCGGTGGAACCGGCGAGCAAGAGCAACCTTGGCATTGGCGCCATTGGTCACACCGCGAAGCCGGTCGCTCACGAGCAAATCGATGAAGTGCTGAAGCGGCTTGAATCGGCTTCGGCGCACGCTGCCAAGCGCGTGCTGGTGATCGAAGACGAGCCGCTGATGCGGGACGAAACCGTGCGGGTGATTGGCAACGGCAACGTGAAAGTGGATGCCGCCGGCACCGCCCGGGATGGCCTCGATCTGCTGGCGAAAACCAGCTACGACCTGGTCGTCATGGACCTTGGCCTGCCGGATATGTCGGGCGTCGAACTGCTACAAACCTGGTCGCGCACAACGGCCAATCTGCCGCCCGTGATCATTCACACGGTGCGCGAACTGACCATCGACGAAGAAATCTTCCTCCGCCACTTCTCCGACTCCATCATCATCAAGGACGTGCGCTCGCAGGAGCGGCTCATCGACGAGGTCGCGCTGTTCCTGCATCGAGTGGTGCAGGAACTGCCGGAAGAAAAGCGCCAGGCGATTTTCCATCTGCGGCAGTCCGACGAGCCCCTGCGCGGCAAAAAAGTACTGATTGTTGAAGACGACATGCGAACGATGTTTGCCATGGCGCGCATGCTGGCCGGCCACGGGGTGAATCCCATCAAGGCCGAAAACGGTGAGCGCGCGCTGGCGATGCTCGCCGAGCATCCGGATACGGATCTGGTGCTGCTCGACATGATGATGCCGGTGATGGACGGCTACGAAGTGGCGCGGCGCCTGCGCGCCGATCCGTCATGGCAGCAGCTGCCGGTGATCGCGTTGACCGCCAAAGCCATGCGCGAAGACCGCCAGCGCTGTCTGGAAGCCGGTTGCACCGATTACTTGAGCAAACCCGTAGACCCCGATCGCCTGACCTCGCTCATGCGCGTCCTGATGTTCCGCTAGGCGCCCGGCCTTCCCCGTGAGTATTCCCGCTAAAGCGCAGGGCGTGCTGCAGATTGAGGTCGGCCTGCTGCTGGAGGCGCTTTATCAGCGTTACGGCTACGACTTCCGTGACTACGCGCGCGAAACCATCGAGCGTCGACTGGAACAATGCTGTAGCGATCTGGGCGTCCCGACCGTCTCGGAGTTGACCGGCCAACTGCTGCGGGACCCCGGGATCTTCTACCGCGTCATCGGCTACTTTTCGGTCAACGTGACCGCGCTGTTCCGCGATCCGCATTTCTACACCGCGCTCCGCACGCGCGTGCTGCCGATGCTTCGCACCTGGCCGCACGTCAAAATCTGGGATGCGGGTTGTGCGACCGGCGAAGAGCTTTATTCACTGGCCATACTGCTTGCAGAAGGCGGGATGTCGAATCGCGCCAGAATCTACGCCACTGACCTCAGCGCCGCCGCGCTCGACACCGCCCGCGCCGGCATCTATCCCTTGGAAATCCTCGCCCAGGGCGGACGGAACTACTTCGAGTTTGGCGGCGAGTATTCCTTGTCTGATTACTTCATGGCGGGCCGGGAAGCGGGCGTGATGGATTCGCGTCTGCGCCAGAACATCACCTTTGCCCGCCACAATCTGGCGATGGATAAATCCTTCGGGGAGATGCAGGTCGTGGTGTGCCGCAACGTGCTCATCTATTTCAACCGCGAATTGCAGGATGCCGTGCTGGACATGTTCTGGGAGAGCCTCGACCACGGCGGCTATCTGTGTCTCGGCAATAACGAGTCGATTTCGTTTACCTCGGTAGAAAAGCGCTTTGATGTCGTGGATGCCGCTGCCCGGATCTACAAGAAGCGGGTGATCCGATGAGCCCCCGGGATTTGCATCGCACTCGCGGCCTGCCCGTGCTGGAGGAAGCCCTGATTCTGGCGGTCGACGACACGCCGGCCAATCTGGTGGCGCTGGAACGGGTATTGGGCAGCATTGAGGCCCGCATCATCCGCGCCTCTAGCGGGGAAGAAGCGCTCGCCCTGTGTTTGCGCCACCGCTTTGCGCTGGCGATCCTCGACGTGCAGATGCCGGGCATGGACGGTTACGAACTGGCAGAAATTCTGTTGGGCGATCCGGCGACCAGCCGCACGCCCATCATTTTCATGACCGCGGCGTTCTTTGACGAACGGCATATTTTCAAAGGCTACGTTACCGGCGCGGTGGACTACATCATCAAGCCTTACAACCCTGAGATGCTGCAGGCCAAAGTCCGGGTGTTCCTCGAACTGGCCCAGCAGCGCCAACAGCTCGAACAGATGTTAATCGAGCGCAATCGTGCGTTGGACGCGAGCGAGGACCGCTTCGACGATCTGTTCGAACTGGCGCCACAAGCGCTGCTCATGGGCCGTCCCGACGGCAGCATCCAGCAGTCGAACGTCGCCGCCGCCGCGCTGTTTGGCTATTCACAGGAGGGACTGAAAGCCTGTCAGATTGGTGACCTGCTACCGGATTTTCGCCTCAGCGCGGCAGGCTTGCCGGCCTCGACGCTTGAAAACACTGCCGACCTGCGCGATTTGGGCGAAGTCCCCACCTGGACCGCGCGGCGCCGCGATGGCGGTACGCTCCGCGTGGAGGTCCGGGTGAGCCACACAGAGATTGGCGGACAGACCCGCACGCTCATCAGCGTGACCGATGTCAGCGAACGCGTGCGTGCCTTCGAGTCCGTGCAACGTTCGTTGCGGGAAAAGGAAGTTCTGTTAAAGGAAGTTCATCACCGGGTGAAGAACAATCTGCAGGTAGTCTCAAGCCTGCTTGGCCTGCAATCGGCGAAAAGCACCGCAGAAGAGGTGCAGGTCATTCTGGAAGACTGCGTGGGGCGCGTGCGCTCGATGGCGATCGTGCATGAGCAGCTCTACGGCAGCGACTCGCTCTCGGAAATCAACCTCGGCGAATACGTGCGTAGCCTCGGCGATATTCTTTGTGGCACCTACGCGGCCGGTACCCGGCTCGTCGTCAACGCCGATGAAAATGTGAAAGTCTCGATCGAAGTAGCCACCCCTCTGGGGCTGTTACTGAACGAAATTATTACCAATGCGCTGAAGCACGGCCTGCTGCCCAGACAGCTCGAACGGCGGCGGCGCACGGGTCCGCATTGCGACCTGCTGATTGAAATCCGGTCTGGCGCGGAGTCCACCGACATCGTGATCACCGACTCTGGCCCGGGCCTGCCCGAGAACGCCACCCGGCAAAATTCAACTTCGATCGGAATGGAGTTGATTCGCGGCCTGAGCCGGCAAATCGGGGCAGCCCTGAGCTTTCACAGCGAGGATGGTCTACAGGTGGCGCTTAAGCTGGCGCCTGCGTGCGCAGACTAGCGCCGCTCGCGCGCGATCTTCAGGCCTGAGCGACCGGCATCCTGAAGAAAAATGTCGTCGCGCCCTGCTCGCTGACAAGCTCAAGGCGGGCGTCATGTGCGCGGGCAATTTCGGCCGCGATATACAGCCCGAGCCCAAGTCCTTCGCCACGCGCGCGAGCGTCGCCGCGAAAGAAGGGCTTGAACAGCTGCTGGCGCTTATCCTCCGGGATCGGCGCGCCGAGATTGCTCACGGCAAGTTCAAATTCGCCTTCGTGCATGCGCCCCACCACCCGCACAGGACCTGTTTCATCGCCATGGCTCAGGGCGTTGGCGATTAAATTCGACAGCAACTGCCCCAGTCGCGTGGTGTCGACGCGCAACGGCGGCAGGTCTGAAATAGCGTCCACAATTTGCCGCGCCGGGTGCGCCGCGCGGAATTCCGCGACCACCTGTTTCAACACCATCTGGAGTGCGAACTCATCGCCATGAAGACAGGGAATACCGCCACCGAGACGGCCGCGCGCAAAATCCAGCACGTTGTCGACGATGCCCATCCCGCGCTGCGCGCTCTGATTGACCAGCTGCAGCATGTGACGGCCTTCATTGGAGCGAACTTCGTCATCCAGGATCGCCATGCCGGCACTGATGGCCGCCAGCGGTGAACGGAGGTCGTGCCCCAACACCGCGATGAATTGCTCCCGCAACTGCGACTTCTGGCGCTCATTCTGGAGATCGGCTTCGGACGTCGCGAGCTTGCGCACGCCCTGCAGATGAAAGGCGATGAGCTGGGCCCACAGCTCAAAGGATTTGATGACTTCTGGCGTGCTGACCTTGTGGGGATGCGGGTCGATGGCGCACAGCGTGCCGAAGAACTCGCCGTCGGGCAGGCGCAAAGGCACTGAGATATAGCTTTGGAAACCGTACATGGCCGGCGTGTGATGGGCACAAAAGGCGGGATCTTCGCTGACATGGTCGATGGTCACCAGCTTGCCCGAATCACGGATTTCATCGCAGATGGTGGTCTGGACTACCAGCTCACCACCCGGCTGCAGCCCGAAGCCTATTTTGTCGAGCACACCGCACGCCACCCAGCGATCCTCGGTGACCCGCGCTACCGCCGCGAAACCCATACCGGTGAGTTCACAGACCAGATTCAGAATGCTGGGCACCGCGTCGATTTGTCCGATATCGCGTACGTCCAGTTCGAGGTGTCTCGGCAAGCCCATCGTGACGTGATCCTGTTTGAGTGGTCGGCGTGGCCGGGAGTATAGCCGCCATCAAGCGGGTGGCGGCAAGCGGTGGCGCAGTCGCCAGACCAGCGCCAGAGACACCGCCATGCCGAGCAGGGCAAAAACCGACAGCAGCCAGAAATAGCGCTGTAATCCCGGCAGCCCCGGGTAGGCGTCCAGCAGGCGTCCGGTCAGCGGGGCGAAGAAAATGTCAGGCGTAAATCCAAGCACCGAGACCAAGCCCACTGCCACCCCGGTGCGCGATTCGGGCACGCCCACTTCGGCGGTGAGGGCGAAATAAACGCCACGCAGTGCGTACACCGCCGCGACGCTGCACAGCAGGTTGGCCATCAGCACGGTGGCCGATACCGAGCTTGCGGTGGCCGCGGTCAGCGCGGTGAGGAGCGCAAGCAAGAAAATAACCGTGAGGGCGGTGCTGGCGCGTACGCGGTCGGCCATGACACCCGCCGCGACGGCCGCCACGGGGCGCAACCAGGCCGCGCCCGCCATGAAACGTGCGGCCTCGACTTCGTTCATGCCAAACGCCGAGACCGCATACAGCGCGTAGTTGTCGAGCCCTTTGTAGGCGCAATAGGCGCTCACCACGACCGCCGCTTGAAGACCGAGCCCCAATGCGCTGGCAGGAGAAACGGCGGTTTCATCCGTTTTGTGATCGGCCCTTGGTTGAGGAATGGCCCAGGCACACAGAAGGGCCGCCAGCGCGGTGACGCCGCAGTAGAAAAAGATCACCTCCCGCAGGGCGCTCACGCGGCTCGCCGCGTCTGGCACCGCGCCCGTCAGGCCCTGCGCCAGCAAGCCTACCGCAATGGCCGCAGAAGCCGCCGCCATCAAGCCGCGCCCGCCCTCCAGCAAGCCAAAGGCCCACCCCTGCCGCGCCCCACCGCCCCACTCCCGGGTGGCGCGGATCATCGCCGCCCAGAACAGCAGAATGGTGGTCATGCCCCACCAGGCGTAAAGCCAGCGCAAGCCGGCCGCATCCGGAAAACTCGCGAGATAAAGCCCACCGG
>Ga0164295_10001667_pt1 | contig 18466 bp, 15 predicted proteins | sample GEODES006metaG_FD_111798 | JGI IMG/M metagenome (GOLD analysis project Ga0164295, IMG submission 111798) | Oligotrophic lake water microbial communities from Sparkling Lake, Wisconsin, USA - GEODES006 metaG | ecosystem: Environmental > Aquatic > Freshwater > Lake | place: USA: Sparkling Lake... | reverse complement strand
TGCGGCCCTCCGGGCCTTTCGCTCACTCGAAAGTCGGCTGCGCTTCGCCATCCATGGCTCCGCTGGCCGCCTACGCCGGCTCCTGGGGCACGGGCAGCCCCTCCCCGAACATCGCTCAGGAAGGGTGATGGAGGAAGGGTGATGGAGGCGGAGGGATCGGCGAACTTTTCGTCCGCACCGAGCCGCTGCGGCCAAGTGACGTAACCAGCGCTGTCCCGCAGCCGATGCACTACGGAGGACGAATGTGCTCTTCTTTTTGGGCAGCCGATGCGACACGGAAGTCGGAAGTCGGAAGTCGAAGCGAACTAGCCCACCCGTTCGAGCTTGGTGATCCGGCCGGTCGACACCCACTCTGCCACGAAGATGTCCCCTTCGGGCGTGAAGCAGGCGTCGTGCGGATGCACAAACTCTCCGTCGAGCCACTTGTCGGGCTGGCTGCGGAGATCCTTCACCTCGTCGAGCCGCTCCACGGCCCGTCCGAGCTGTGCCACGACGGCGTTCTTCTCGTCGAGCAGCGTCACGCAGGCCTTCAACTCCGGCACGAGCATGAGATTCTTCCAGGTATCGATGTTGGCCGGCAGCCCAAAGCCAGTCAGCGTTTCCTGATAGACGCCGTCGGTGGAAAAGATCTGGAGCGTGTCATGGGCCCGATCGGTGACGACGATCGAGGGAGTGCGCCCCTCGCGCCGGTCGATCCACAAACCGTGTGGCGTGTTGAATGTTCCCTTTCCCTCTCCCTCACCGCCAAACGAACTCACCCACTTGCAGTCCCTGTCAAACCGATGGATGCGGAATGAGCCATAGCCGTCGGCCAGCAGAAACCCGCCATCGTCAAGAAAGGCAACATTGGTGGGGAGGAAGCCCCGACGATTCCAACTGGGCACAGTGGAGATATCCTCCCCGGGCGCATACGCACCCGACTCCATCGGAGCCTTGCGAAACCATACCGTCTCCCCATCGAGCGTGAGCTTGGCAAATGCCTTCACCTGCTGGTAGGCGCACACATAGAGAAATTCCGCCCCGCCCTCCTGACGCACGTCAATGCCGTGGCCACCCCCCTGAAATTGGCTGCCAAAGGCACGGATGAATTTTCCCTGCGGATCAAACACAAAAATCGCCGGGTGGTCCTTCTGCTCTTTGCGCCCTTCGTGGATCACATACAGATTTCCAGCCGCATCGACCGCCACATTGTGGGTGGTCTGCCACGTGAAGCGGTCGGGGAGCTGGGGAAAGTTATGGCGGACGCGGAAGGTGTGGGGGCCAGTCCCCAGAATCGTCTCGGTGCCGATACGGCGGACGTTGGCGAGGACCGGAGCGGCAGCCGCGGCGGCCGTGAGGCAGGCCACACCGGCAAAGGCACGGCGCGACAGCGAACCAGAAAATACGGAATCGTTCATGAAAACTCCTGAGCAGGAAAATGGCTGTTTATGGCTTGGGCTGCGGTTTTGCGGCGGGAGGGGGAACCGGTTCCGGTAGTCCCCTGCAGACAGCACTGTGGCGACGGGCCTCGCGAAAAAGTTCCTCGGCAGTGGAGAGGTGCTCGCTGCGTTGCTGGCTATCCTCTGTCGCTGCCAGATGCAGATAGGCCTGCCCCGCCAACACATCCAAATCGGAATTCCCCCGATCCCACTCGACCATGCGTTGGGCAGCCGTGGCTGCGGAGGTCAACCGGAGGGCGGCGGCAGCCCGCTGATCGACCGTCTTGGCGCCGCGCATGCCCACGAGGGCCACCCGCACCTCACGGGCCGTGGCAGCAGAGACTGTATCGCGGGCGCTCCAGAGAGTTGCCGCGAGGCAGGAGGCGGCGAGCACCGTTGCGGCCGCCAGCGGAGCCCACGTCTGGCCGATCGCGGCGGCCTGCTGCGGTTGAGCGGGCTGCGGCGTCCCCTCCTTTCGGCGTCCACTCAGGCCACTCAATCCCAGCCCCACCACGACGCAGGCAAGGAATGCATTGGCCGGCACATGGAGATTCCAGTCGAAGGCCGAATGCATTGCCAGGCCCGCAAGCCCGGCCCATATCCCTGCATCCGCCACCCGGTCGGCGGTAGTTGCCGACACGCAGCAGCGATAAAACCGCACCACGAGCGGGATCGCCAAACAGACTGCCAATGCGGCGCCGATCAGACCGGTTTCGGAAAAGAGTTGGGCGTAGTCGTTGTGGGCAAACCCCCAGGGAAGATTTCCGCGCACAAATCGGGGAAAGAGGTGGCCAAATGTCCCCAGCCCGGTGCCCAGCAGCGGCGAGGCCAGAAACATGCGGATCGCGACGTGCGCTGCCGCCTGCCGCGAATTATGAAGCACCCCGCCCGCGGCCGACTCCCTTGAGGCCGGCAGCACCAGTTCGGCTCCCGGCAGAATGCCGAAGAAGAGGGCGAAGTAGAGGGCAAGCGCGCAGGCAAACGCCGCGGCCGCCCCTCCTGTCAGCCAGCGGGCCCGCCGGCTTTCCACACTCAGTGCCACCAACACCAAGGCCGCCAGCAGCATCGCCGCCCCACCCGCCCGCGACTTGGCCATGATGCCCACCGTCCACACCACCAGCGCCAGCAGAAAGCACAGCAGCGCATAGCGGGTAGCGAGTGGGAGCTTGTCGCGCGAATACTGCAAGCCAAGAGCCAGCAGAATGGGGATCGTCAGATAGAGGCCGGCCGCAAAGTGGTTGCTGAGCACATACGGGCCGACACAATCCCCCACAATCCAGGAGTCGAGGACATACCGTATCTCCCCCACCTGCTCCCAGCTGCTCTCCCCCACACCGGCCGTTTGGCCAGGCAGATCAACAGGATTCTTCCAATACTCCACCGGCCCGGTGAGATCGACAAATCCCATCACGAGTTTCTCTTTGTGGCCCGCGCTGAGCCCCGGAAAGATCAGGCCGAGCATCCAGATCAGCAGACCGCCCCCCGCAAGGGCCCACAGCAGCCACTGTCGCAGGCGAGCATTCTGGGAGAGATCGGCCACCATCACGATCAACGACAGGCCGAGGAGCAGATGCCGTAAGCCTGCCGCCGTCGCCTCGGGATAGACGGAGATGCTGCCGCTGACATCGGGTATTCCCTGATGGGCAAGCTTCCAGGCAGGCGCCGCAATCGGAGCGAGGCTGCCCAACACCGAATCGGGGAGCGGCAGCAGCTGCACCACTGCCAAGCCAGCCACTGCCACCGGCAGAAGCAGGAGGCCAACGGGGCGCCGCCCGGCGCACACCCAGAGCGCTACCGCGGCAGCTATCACGATATCCAGCAGGAGCGGGGCTGCCCCCCGCGTGGCCCCCACCGCCAGCGGACCGAGCACCACCCCGGCCGAAATCAAGCCGACGGCCGCCGCCGCCATGTTCACCATCCCCCCATCGCTGGCTGCCTCACCAAAGCGGCGCCGGCGGCCTGTCTGGGCGGGAACCGGAACTGGCAGCACGGGGAAAGCGTTCGGGGATGGCATCAGAAATACTCTGTATGGCAGAGGGATGACCGGCGCGGCAGCGACAGGCCACATTCTAACTGTCGGTGGAAAAAGTCATCCATGAACCCTTCGCCCCGCCCCCCCGTACCAATTCCTAACTTCCTGCCAGCCCCCGGCGGGGTTTTCAGTCGCTTCCGAGGTGAGCCATGCACAATGCCCGAAGTCCGTTGCAGACCCGCGTCGGCCTGATTGCCAGGTCCCTTCACCCATCGTGTGCAGGTGTCGCTACGGCCAGTCGCCTCCGCTGGCTGGGGTGGGCTGGAGGCGCCCTGCTGGCCATCGGTGGCCTGCTCCCGTCAGAAGCCGTGGCCGGGCCGCCCAATCCCTATTCGAGTTTCAACCTCTCGGGGATCAACTACGGCGCGCAGCAGTGGGAGCGCGACCAACGGGCCGGCAAGCGGGTCTGGCCCTACTACAACACCCCTTCCCGAACCACAACCCGCGGGTCGGGGACGGTGAGCGGATACGCCGGCCGGGGAGTGAGGGTGCAGGGGGGCGTCTCTCGACGCAGCAACCGCCGCTGGCAGCGGTAGGGCATCCAGCCAGTTGTGGGAAAAGCGCCGGGAAGACTTTTCCCCCGGAGAGTCAGGCCGGCTGAGGCGGATCGTCCTGATACATCCGATATTTCTTGGTCACCAGCGCCCCTCCTCGCTCCAGAGTGCGTTTGGAAAGGTGGTTGGACTCCAGCACCCAGGAGAATTCCACCTCCTCCATCCCCCAGGCCACGGCCCGGGGCGCCAGCGCCCCCATCAACACCAAGCCGACTCCCCACGCCTGATATTCGGGGATCACATTGGTGCTGATCGCCCGCATCCGCTTGATCCCTTTCTTGTTCCAGAGCAGACGCAGAAACCCAAAGGGAAACAGGCGGCCGTTGATCTGCTTGATGCGGGGGTTGTAATCGAGCAGGCAGAACACTGTGCCGATCGGCTTGCCACCCACTTCCGCCACCATCGCCAACTCCGGCACGATCAGGTGCTTCAGGCTCGCCGCCATGTGCTTCACTTCGCCGGAGGAGAGCGGCACAAAGCCCCAGGTTCCCCCCAGGCTGGAGTTGTAGATGTCGAGAAACATCCGCACTTCCTCGTCGAAGCGATTGCGGTCGAGCGGCCGCACCGTCACGCCGAAGCGTTCCTGCACCGCCTGCACCATGGTGCCGAGCTTGGAATCGAGCTTGGAGAGCATCGACATCTCGCCCCAGAAGGCATACATATCCTCCACCTTGCCGTAGCCGTTCTCCTCCACCAGTTGCCCGTAGTAGGGGCGATTGTGGGTCATCATGAAGAAGGGGGGCGTGTTGAAGCCCTCGATGAGCAGGCCGCACTCATAATTGAGCGAGGGATTGGCAGGGCCACGGATCGAGGTCATCCCCTGACCATGCAGCCAGTTGCCGGCCGCCTCAAACAGCGCCTTGGCGGCGGCGTGGTCGTCGTCGCATTCGAAGAAGCCGAAAAACCCCCTCTGTTCGCCATACCGCTCGGAGTGGCCGGCATTCACGATCGCCGTAATCCGGCCTACATCGCGTCCCCCGCGCACCGCCAAAAACGACCGGCTGCGCGACTTCTCGTAAAAGGGATGGGGGCGGAAGCCGAGGAGTTCCTCCTGGGCCATGATCAGCGGGGGCATCCAGCAGGGATCGTCGCGGTAGATCCGCCACGGAAGCCTGACGAAGCGTTTCTGCTGAGACCGGGTGTCCACCGGTTGAATGGTCACTTCCGCCACTGTTTGCCCCACACTTCTTTGGGCCGTCCGCACCGGCGACGACCGGTCGACAGTCCGGTCCAGATTTCCAACGGCGAAGGGATTCTCCGCATTTTTGAGTCAAACAAGTCATTTTCCGTCAGGGTCGTCAAATCCGTCAATGTCAGCATCTTTGGCGAACCTCAAAGGTGTACCCCCTTTTTTTCCGACATAGAATCGAGACGTGGGTCTGGTGGCAGGATCGACCGGCCCCTCCAGCCCCCCGTGTCCACAGAGGCGATCCCACCATGGTCGACTTCCCACGGCTTGCCAGCGTTCCGCATTCTTCCCGTTCCACAGCCACTTCTGCGCCACCGGTCGATTACGTCGTAACCGGCGCAACGGGCCTGGTGGGCAATAATCTGGTGCGCCTGCTGGCCAATCGCGGGCAGAGCGTCCGCGTTGTGGTGCGGTCCGCCGCGACGGCCAACCGCTGCCTGACGCGTCTGCCGCTGGAGGTCAGGGTCGGTGCCCTGGAAGACCCGCGGGCAATGCTGCAGGCGATCGAGGGCGCAGCGGTTGTCGTGCATGCCGCGGCCATGGTGCATTGCGGCTGGCGGCACTCCGCCGAGATGCACGCCGCCAATGTGGCCGGCACCCGCGTCGTTGCCGAAGCGGCCCGGCGGGCCGGGGCACGCCTGGTGCATGTGTCGAGCGTCGATGCGTTGGGGCTGCGGGCCGATGGTGTGCTGGCCGATGAGGAGACGCCCGCGGGTGGCATGGTGGAGTGCCCCTACGTCATCACCAAGCGGGCTGCCGAGGCAGTGGTCCTCGAGGAGGTTGCCCGCGGTCTCGATGCGGTGATCGTCAACCCCGTCTACATGCTCGGCCCCTGGGACTGGAAGCCCTCCAGCGGCCGGATGCTTCTGGAAGTGGGCGCGGGTCGGGGGCTCTTTGCACCCGCTGGGGCCAACGACTTTGTCGATGTGCGGGACGTTGCCGCAGGGATCATTTCCGCCGCCGAACGGGGCCGCACCGGCCGTCGCTACATCCTCGGTGGCCATCCCTTGAGCTATTTTGATGCCTGGCGGCTCTTCGCGCGGGTCACCGGCCGGATGCAACCGCTCGGCATCGCCCCGCTGCCCATCGTCAGGATGGCGGGATGGTGTGGCGATCTGGTGGCGCTGGTCGCCCGCCGGGAACCTCCGGTCAATTCCGCCGCTGTGGGGATGTCGCTGCTCAAGCACAACTTCAGCTGCGCCCGTGCCGAGACCGAACTGGGCTATTTTTACAGGCCTCTGGAAGCAACCGTGACCGATGCGTGGCAGTGGTTCATCGACCACGGCTTTGCCCGCCCGGTGCGCGAACCGGCAGTCCTCGTTCGGTAGCGAGGCCGCGAATCGACGGCTGGACTACACTCTCTGGTTTCCCCGGTTCCTCGCCCTTCCGCCGGCCCACCCATGCCACACATCCTCGTCGTGGAAGACGAAGAGCATCTGGCCTTCGGTATCAAGTTCAACCTCGAGGCTGAGGGCTTCACCGTCACCATTGCCGGCGATGGCCAAACCGCCCTCGGCCTGCTGGATGAGCAGCAGGTAGATCTTGTTGTGCTCGACTTGATGCTGCCGGGCATGAGTGGCTACGCGGTCTGCGAAACCATCCGTACCCGGGGGAGCGATGTGCCGGTTGTCATGCTCACGGCCCGGACGCTCGTGGAAGACCGCATTCGCGGCTTCGACGCTGGCACCGATGTCTATCTGCAAAAACCGTTCGACCTCGATGAGCTGATCTCCATCGTGCGCAATCTGCTGGCGAGGAGATCGCGGACGATACGAACCACCACGCCCCCCCATGAGCCGTCACTCCCGGCCAGTCCCGCCGCGACCTACCGCTTCGGCGGCGCCGAGGTGAATTTCGACACCTGGGAGGCCCGCGCACAGGGGCTCCCCGTGCGGCTGACCAACCTCGAGATGAAGTTGCTGCGCTACTTCGTAGAACACGAAGGGAAGGTGGTATCGCGCAACGAACTGCTCGAACGGGTCTGGGGAATGGCCCGACCACCGGCCACGCGCACCATCGACACGTTCATGCTCAACCTGCGCAAGTATTTTGAGTCTGACCCATCACACCCCGTGCACTTTCTTTCCGTGCGCGGCATGGGCTACCGCTTTGTTGGCCGCCAGAAGGGCAAGCCACCGACCGACGAAGAGCCTGCCTGAACGCGAAGTCTCAAGCGCATCCAACCTACGTGGGGCGCCGGCTTCGGGGCGGCAAAAGTTTCGTCGCGTGCGCTCCTCAAGCTTTCGCCGACCCCTCCGCCTACACCACCCGATGGGTTCAGCCGGTCATCTCCCAGCCACCCCGGATGCGCTCTACCCCCGGCCCAACAACCTGCCCGCGGCGACACCGGGATCGGGGCTGGCCAGCAACGACTCGCCCACCAGCATCGCACCGATGCCCGCCGCCTCCAACCGCTCCACATCCGCCCGCGAGCGGATGCCGCTTTCGGCGACCAGCACACATTCCTCCGGCACGCGATCCTTGAGCCGCAGCACATGATCGATGTCGGTTTTCATCGTGCGCAGATCGCGGTTATTGACGCCGATGAGCGTGGCCCCCAGCGCCAGCACCCGCGGCAGCTGCTCCGCGTCGTGCAGTTCCACCAGCGGCGTCATGCCCAGGTCAAGAATTGCGGCATAGAGGCTGCGGAGGTGGCAATCATCGAGGCACTCGGCGATCAGCAGCACCGCATCGGCCCCATGCACGCGGGCCTCCACCACCTGATAGAGGTCGACGATGAATTCCTTGCGCAGCACCGGCAATGGCACGGCCGCCCGGGCCTCCTCCAGGTCGGCGAGGCTGCCGCCAAACCCCTCTCCATCGGTGAGCACCGACAGCGCCGCCGCCCCGGCTCGAGCGTAGCCCTGCACCACCTCCACCACGCCCGCCCCGGGGCGGATAACGCCGGCGGAGGGGCTTTTGCGTTTGAATTCGGCGATCAGTTTGATCGGGCCGGGGGCAGCCAGAGCCGCAAAGAAATCGCGGGGGGATGGGACGTCCGCCAGCCGCGACTCGAGCACCTCCAGCGGCTGCCGAACTCTGGCGGCAGCTACCTCGAGACGCTTGCGAGCCACGATCGCATCAAGAATGGTTGGCATGACGGTGATGGCTTTTTTTGAATGGTGTAACGAGCATCGCCGGAGGCGATGCCGTCGACCATGGAAACGCCAGCCAAACCCTCGGCGGGGCGTTTCCGGCGGTCGACTTCGCGGACTGGCTCAAGCCGGTTGACCAGCAACCGGCTGGGGCCATGGATGGCTTTTTCCACAGATATTCTAGTGGCGGAAGTGGCGGCGGGAGGTGAAGACCATCGGGATGCCTGCCTCGTCGGCAGCCGCGATCACCTCGCCGTCGCGTTTGGAGCCCCCCGGCTGGATCACCGCCGCAATCCCCGCTTTCGCCAGCAGGGGAATCGAATCGGCAAACGGAAAGAAGGCGTCGGAGGCGAGCACGCCACCGCGGGCCCGTTCCCCCGCTTTCTCCAACGCAATCCTCACCGCATCGACGCGGCTGGTCTGGCCGATGCCGGCCCCCACCAGGCTCAGGTCGTGGCAGACGGCGATGGCGTTGCTCGTCAGCCGGCGCACAATCGTGAAGGCAAATCCAAGAGCCTGCGTCAGTTCCGGGGCGGGGCTGGTGCGCGTCACCACCTTCCAGGCAGCCGGATCGTCGCACGCATCGTCGGGCCGCTGCACAAGCAAGGCCCCAGCCACGCTGCGCAGTTCCATCCCCAGCGTCGCCTCCCAAGGATCGCCCGGTGGCACCTCCACCAAACGCACGCTCGCCTTCCAGGTGGGGCGCGTGGTGAGCAGTTCCACCGCCTCTGCCTCGAAGGCGGGTGCGGCGATCACTTCGACAAACAGCCCGGGCTTCAGCAGCAGCTCGGCGCAGGCCCGATCGAACGTGCCGTTGACCGCCACAATCGATCCGAAGGCACTGGTGGGATCGGCCGCCATCGCTGTGGCCAACGCCTCGGCAACCGTCGGCGCGGAGGCCGCACCGCAGGGGTTGGTGTGTTTCACCACCACCGCTGAAGGAGCCTCGAGCAACCCGGCCAGCCGTGTCGCGCCGTCCAGATCGAGCAGGTTGTTGTAGGAAAGCTCCTTGCCCCAGAGTTGCTTGAATCCGGCCAGGCCCAGATGGGTTCCGGCCGGGGCATAAAGCGCCGCCGACTGGTGGGGGTTTTCGCCGTAGCGCAGCGGGAGCCGCCGCTCCAGTTCCAGATGAAACCGGGTGGGGAGCGGAGCGTCGTCGTCGCCGGGGGCAGATCCCGTGGAGGCCGGCCGCTCTGTTCCGGACGCGACAAGCCCCGCATGGCGGGCCATCCAGCGGGCAATCGCCGCGTCATAGGTGGAGGTGCGTTCAAACGCTCGGGCGGCAAGCTGGCGGCGTTCGGCGAGCGTTGTCCCCCCACGCTGGAGCGCCGCAATCAGGTCGTCGTACTGCTCGGGGCCGGTCACCACCGCGGTGAAGGCATGGTTCTTGGCCGCGGCCCGCACCAGACTGGGGCCGCCGATATCGATCAGTTCGATGGCATCGGCCGGCTGGCACTCGGGCTTGGCCACGACACTCTCAAAGGGATAGAGATTCACGACGACAGCATCAAACCGCTCAATCCCGTGGGTGCCTAGCACCTCCAGATCGTCCGGCCGGTCGCTGCGGGCGAGGATGCCGGCAAAGATATTGGGGTGCAGCGTTTTCACCCTTCCATCGAGGATCTCGGGGAAGCCGGTGATGGAGGCGACGTCCTCAACCTCCAATCCCTGACTGGCCAGGGCCGCGGCGGTTCCGCCGGTGCTGACCACTCGCACCCCGGCAGCCTTGCAAGCCTGCGCCAGTCGATCGAGGCCGGTTTTGTCGAAAACACTCACAAGCACACGGCGGATCGGCACGATGTCGATGACGGGCCCGATGTGGGGAGCGTGGTGGTGGGAAGGGTTCGATTTCATGACGGCGATTAGAACATCCGTGACGAGGCGTGTCAGGTCACCCCCGGCAACTGCACCTCCATCACGGTGCCCGGCTGCGTTCCCCGCCCCTTCACGAGCACCTTGCCCCGCAGCGTGGCGACGATCGATTTGACGAGATAGAGGCCCAGGCCAGTGCCCGGCGTCGACCGCTCCAGCTCGCTGCCGAGCCGTACGAAGCGCCGAAACACAGCCGCCCGCTCTTGGGGCGGAATCCCCGGGCCGTTGTCGGCCACCCGCACCGCCACAGTGCCGTTGGCCAAGCGTTCGGCTTCGATTTCCACCCGTGTATCGGGAAGGGAATACTTCACGGCATTGTCGATCAGATTGCGGAACACAATCTCCAGATCAGCCGGACGGCCGCGCACTTTCAAGCGTTCCAGCCCTTCGGGTGCCCCTCCGGCGACTGCCTCATGTGACTGCCCCAGCGGAACGCCTCCCAGCCGAATCCGCTCGGGTGGCACGCCATAGCGGGCGATGACGGCCTCACACGCATGGCGCAGCACGGGATCTAAGGGAGTGGCGTAGTCTGCTAGACGCCCCCGCCGCTGCAGCGTTTTGGCGGCATCGAGGAGATGGTCGATGAGCGTGTCGAGACGCTCGACATCTTCCAGCATGATGCGGTGGAAGTCGGCCTGCTGCTCGGGAGGCACCTGCCGGCGGGTGAGCGTCTGCAGGGAGAGCTTGAGGGAGGCGAGCGGACTTTTCAGTTCGTGCGTCACGCTGTCGATGAAATTGCTCTGCCGCTGCGACAGGGCGATCGCCTTGACGGTGAGAAACAGGTAGACAATCACCCCCACCAACACGAGCACAAGCAGCGCCACGCCCACCGCCAGGATGGCCCAATAGAAGGCGGCGTTCTTCGACCCCAGCGCCGCCGCAATGCTGACCAGCACCCACCCCACGCCAAGCGCGAGGATCGACCCGATCAGCACGACCCCCAGCAGAATCGGCCAGCCGAGCGAGCGACGCGGTTCCATGGGGGGATGGGGCCACACTGGCCCCAGTTCCGGTGGGCTGAAAAACGGCAGAGAGAAAACGAGGCTGAACTGTAACACACCGGAACACACCGGCTGGAACGCCACCTGCCTCTGCGCCCGGCCGTTACGCCCCTGCGGCCGATGGATCGACCGGCGCCGGCAAGGGGTGTACAACGCTTGCTTTGAGCGGCACCTGCGGCACGCGCCGCAGGCGACCGTAGGCTCAAACCCCCTGAGAAATCTCCGGCATGCCACGCGGTGAACACATCTCCCCCCCGCCCTCGCGCCGGCATGCCTCCAAACACTTCCGGCACGGGAGAGTCGAGGTGGTCTTCAACTGGTCGGGAGACCGCTGGGTCCATCGGGTGGTGGTAGACCGGCCGGAAGGCCCTTCCGGCGGCTGGGAATCTGTCGAAGGCCCGGTTTCCCCGCACCTCGATCCACACTGGCCAGCCTCTCCGCCGATTGTGGAACTGATGGAGAGCATGGCCCAGGGGCGGCCAGTGCTCCTCGGGGTCGGGCTGGCGGGCCGCTCGCATTTCTCGGCCAGCTGGGCGCCACACCCGCTGCTGAGCGACACGCTGCTGGTGGAAATCGCTTGCCGGATCCATGCTGTGCCAGGCTGGCTCGGATCGACATACCGGCCCTTGGAGGAGGCAACCCCGCAGCCTGCTGTGCTGCAGCTGGCAGCCAGCACCACCGGCGGGAAGCCGCACAAGAGCGGCAGGACCGGAGCGTCCCCCCCCAGAACAGTCCAGTGGTCCTACACGGTCAGCCCACAGGGGATCGCACTGGTCGGCCCGCCAGCGACTTCTGCCGAGCCTCCAGAGAACCCCCGCTGACTGCATCTTGCGATTGCCCCTCCGATCGATCACATTCATGGGGCGAGCGGCCTCGCTTCCCGTTCCGGCACACTTCCCGAGAGCCTTTCATGTTCGATGTCATCGAGCGCCTGAAAACGGAATGGACCGACAAATACGTCGTGGTCAGTTCCCCTGCACCGGAGTTAGCCCGGTTTGCCAAAACCACCGGCTTTGTCAGAACGGTGAACATGAACGGCCGCTGCCTCGTGGAGTTTGAGCAGTTCAACAACACCGGCTGGTACGACATCGACCCCGCCTGCCTCACGGTTGTCCCCAAACCGCTTCCTAAGCCTGCCGAACCGAAAGAGGCGAAGCCGGCGGCCAAGGCTCCCGCCGCGAAAGCCCCCGCCCCTCCCCAGCCGGCCGGCGGAGCTGCCAAAAAGGCTTCGACTGCCGATATTCTCGCCGCTGCCCGGGCCAAGGCCTCAGGGGCCGCTCCGCCGGCCAAGCCGGCCGCGGCCAAGCCGGCGGCCGCCCAGCCAGCATCCCCGGCTGGCAAGCTCTCTACCGCGGAGATTCTCGCGCGAGCCCGAGCCGCCAAGGCTGGCTCGACCGCACCGGTCGCTGAGGCAGCCGCCGAGGCAGAGCAGGTTTCACCCCCCCCCGCAGCCCCGTCACCAGCGTCCAAGAAGGTGGCCAAAGCCGCCGGCGCGGTCCCCACCACCACCGCTGAGAAGATCGCCTGGTGTCGGACGCACGACTCGAAGGGTTGAGCATGCTGGTGGGGTTCCGGAAGCTGTGATCCCGCCCCACAAAACTTTTTCTTGCCGTAGCCAACAAATGTTTGACTCGCGTGAGTGCGGGTCCATAATGGGAAGCCCGGTAGAGGTCACGCTCCACCGTCTGGCGTCTGCTGTGCGGCTTTTGCAAAGAGCGTCCCGGTCTTCGGGAGATCGGTGTCGAGAGCTTCGTCCGCGGGAGTGACGAGCGCTGTCGGCCCGATGCTTGTGCCTCTCATGGAATCAGGCCGGAACCTGGCGGCCTGTTCGCCTGAGCGAAAATGCTGGCACGGATGATGGTGGTTGGTTGGTCGGTGACTTCCCCCAAAATTGGACTGAAAAAACCCCTGAGGCACCGGGCCGTCCGGTGCTTTGATGGGTGAAACATTTCTTGCAACAGGAGCTGTTCCTCTCCGATGGCCCGGATTCGCAACGTCTTTGAAATCATCGAACTGTACGGTCACGACGAGAACTTCGAACCGCAGACCACGACGGAGTTCGTCCCCACGAAAGCTCCCGCCGGTTCGCGGCAGAAACTCGACATTTTGGCCGAACGTATCCAGCGGGGGATGCCGCTGTGGCACCCTGAAGATTCCACCGAGTCGTCTGCCGCCCTGCTCGTGGCAGCCGGTGACGACCGCTGAAGCGAGCGCATGTCGAGCGGTCGTCGCGGCTGATCAGTCGTCGCGACGACCGCTCGAACGCGAGCGCACTGAAATCGCAATCTCGCGTTTGGCGGTGTCGGCCTTGAGTTTCTCACGTTTGTCGTGAGTCTTGCGACCGCGACCGATGCCCATCAGCACTTTGATGCGGCCCTCTTTGAAATACATCTTGAGGGGCACCAGCGTCAGCCCCTTCTCGGTCGCCAGCCCGGCAAAGCGCTTGATCTCCCGCCTGTGCATCAACAGCTTGCGCGGGCGTTTGGGAATGTGGTTGAGCTGATTGGCCTTCTCGTATTCAGGGATGTTGCAGCCGATGAGCCATGCTTCGTTGCCGTCGACTCGGCCATAGGCCTCGTCCAGCGCCATCCGCCCGGAGCGCAGGCTCTTCACCTCGCTGCCTACCAGGGCAATCCCACACTCGAGCGTGTCGATGATTTCGTAGTCGTGGCGCGCACGCCGATTCTCCGCCACCACCCGTTCGGCCGGCTTTTCGTCTGCCTTGGCAGCTGGCTTGCTGCCGGCGGATTTTGATTTTCCACCCGGAGGACGGGTTGGTTTGGGAGCGGACACGTCGTGCTCGGTTTCTTGCCGGAATGCCCCCTTCCTGCGGCCTTGGCCGAGAGTGGGCAGTGGGGTATAGGCAGGTTACACTATGATCTTCTTGACGCCATGACACCCTGCAACTGATTCATCGTGCCACATTTCTCTCAGCTCTGCTGTTTCTTCTGCCCAACGATGCGGCCGACTGCCACGCTGACCGCGATTGCCGCGGCCATGACGCTCATCCTCCCGCTCCCGGCCCATGCGGAGCCGGTGGCTGTGGCCGTGCTGGAAACAGATGCCGGGTTTGTGCCGGGCAGCACGCGCCCCGCAGGGGAGGGACCGATGGTGGAGGTTCCCGGGGGCTGGATGGTTCCCTACGAGGAGACGATCCCCGGCACCACGGCGACGTTTCGCATGATCCCCATTCCCGGCGGCAGCCTGAGGATGGGCAGCCCCGAGGGGGAAGAGGACCGGGCAGAGAACGAAGGGCCGCAGTTTGAGGTGGGGGTCGAGCCGTTTTGGATGGGCGAAAATGAAGTGACCTGGGCCGAGTACAAGGGCTTCATGGCGGCCTGCGATCTGTTCAAGGCGATCGAATCGGCGCGGATTCGCCAAGTGACCCCCGCCAACGAGGCCGATGCCGTCACCGCCCCCTCAAACCTCTACGATCCCACGACGACATTCACCAACGGCGAGAAGCCCGATCTGCCTGCTGTCACCATGACGCAGTATGCGGCGCGGCAGTACACGAAGTGGATCAGCGGACTGACGGCCCGCTTCTATCGCTTGCCGACCGAGGGGGAATGGGAATATGCCTGCCGCGCCGGGGCACAGACACCCTGGCATTGCGGCTCCGACGCCGAGGCCCTCGATGCCACTGCGTGGTACGCCGACAACTCAGACGAGACCACCCACGCCGTGGGGGGCAAGGAGCCCAATGCCTTCGGCCTCCATGATATGCATGGCAATGTGGCTGAGTGGGTGCTCGACGAATTGGTGGCCGGCGGCTACGCCCGTCAGGCGGGGTTGCCACAGCCGGTCCCCGCGGCCACGGCGGCGGTTTGGCCGGTCAAGCTTTCGCCGCGCGTTGTCCGGGGCGGCGCCTATTATGACGAACCGGCCCGTCTGCGCAGTGCCGCCCGCCGCGGCTCGGAGGACATCGCCTGGAAGGATATCGACCCCAATCTGCCGAAAAGCCCCTGGTGGTATACGGAAGAACCCGCCTTGGGAATCGGGATGCGCGTCGTGCGCCCCTTGGGCGTGCCTGAACGCACAGATCAACTCCGCTGGTGGAACGCAGACATTCCCAGCATCGTAGCCGACACCAACGACCGACTCATGCAGGGACGGGGAGCCCGGGGACTCGTCGACCCAAATCTGCCGGCTGACGCGAAGGCGGCCGGAATCGGAAACTGATTCTTATTGCCAGGACTGCCGACCGGGCCGATGCAGGAAACGATCAAGGGGATCAACAGGGGGGTTTGCAGATCACTCTGGCAGCCACCGGCACCTGCATCAGGAATCGCTCTCGTGATCGCAGTTGCGACCGAAATTTTTGCAGACCATTTGGAACCGACCTTCCTAGCCTCGGGCAAAAAAAGATGACACGCTCTGCTGCTTGGGCCTGTGCGACGCTGCTCTGGTTTGGCCTCTGCTTTCCGCTGGTTTCCCCCGCGGAAGAATGGACCGACTGGCGCGGACCGCTGGAAAACCGCCACGCAGCCGCTGATGGGGTCTATGTCGATTCGTTCGATCCCGAGAAAGGCACCAACATTCTCTGGAAGAACGAGGAAGCGGGGGGGATTTCGACGCCGGTGATCATGGGGGGCAAACTCTTCACGCTGGTGCGCCACAAGCCGGGCACGACCGAGGAAGCGGAAAAACTGCTCTGCCTCGATGCCGCGACGGGCAAGAAGATCTGGGAAAACATCTTCAATGTCTATCTGTCGGACGTGCCTGCGGAACGCGTGGGCTGGTCGGCGGTGGTCTGCGATCCGGTCACCAACACGGTGTTTGCCCATGGAGTGTGTGGCGTCTTTACGGCTGTCGATGCCGCTACGGGCACCACCCGCTGGAGCCGTTCGCTGCATGAGGAGTTTGGGTTTCTCTCCACCTACGGCGGCCGTACGAATATCCCGGTGGTGTTTGAGGATCTGGTGATCGCCAGCGCCGTGGTGACCGGCTGGGGGGATACCGCCCGGCCCGCTCACCGCTTCTTGGGAATGGACGTCCGCACTGGCGAGGTCCGCTGGATAAACGGCACCAAGGAACTCCCCGAAGACACCACCTACAGCACCCCCTTCCTGGCGAAACTGGGGGGCAACGCGAGCCTGGTGTTCGGCTCCAGCGACGGGAGCGTCTGGAATTTTCAGCCCCGCACTGGAAAGGCTGTCTGGAATTTCAAGCTCTCCCGCCGCGGGCTCAATGTGGCGCCGCTGGTGGATGGAGATACGGTCTACATCTCTCAGGCTGAGGAAAATCTCGACAACACCACGATGGGATCGGCCACTGCCTTCAACGGTGCGGCCGTACCGGCCGCCACGCCCCCCGCAGCTCCCGCGCCCTCCGCAGCCCCCGCGCCCTCCGCTGGCACTCCACCTGGTGCGCCCGTTGGAACTCCACCCGCTGCGCTCTCTGGAACTCCACCCGCTGCGCTCTCTGGAACTCCACCCGCTGCGCTCTCTGGGCCCAACACCGACATCACGGCCACCGCTGCCATCTGGCAGAAAAAGGGAATCATGGATGGACGGGCCATGCCGGTCGTGCTCGGCGAACGGGTCTACTTCATCGACGATGGCGCCAAAGTGTATGTCTTCAACAAAGCCACCGGCGAGCCGGTCGGCAAGCCGCAGAAACTTCTCGGCACGATCGTGCGCGGCAGTCCGCTTGTGGCTGGAGGCAAGCTCTATGTCTGTTCCACTGGCGGCTGGCACGTGCTCAAGCCGACCCCCACCGGCGTTGCCTTTGTGAATCGGATGCGGCTCGACGAGCAGGATGAGGTGAGCGCCTCGCCGATTGCCTGGCAGGGACGGATCTACCTCACCACCGGCGCCCGGCTCTATTGCCTTGGTGCTGCCGATGCCGGCGCAGGCGCACAGGCATCGACCACCACCCCTCCCCTGCCTCAGCGCATTGGCAGCGAAACAGCCGGGCCACCGGGCGAGCCAACCTGGGTGCAGGTGGTGCCGGCGGAGTCACAGATCAAGGCTGGTGAAACGGTCCAACTCAAAGCGCGACTGTTTGATGCCGCCGGTCGGTTCGTCAAGGATTCGGCGGCTGAATTTACTGCCACTGCAGGAACCATCAGTGCCGACGGCAGGTACACAGCTCCCGCAGACAAACATGCCGCAGCGGCCGTAACGGCCACGGTGGGCAAACTCACTGGCAAAGCCCGCATCCGCTCCATGCCTCCGTTGCCGTGGAAATTTGACTTCGAGGAGATTGCGCTGGAACCAGACCCCAAGGGGGGCCCGGCCCGCGGCGAACCGCCGCTCCCGTGGATCGGCATGCGCTACCGGCATGCGGTGCGCGAAGCCCACGGTTCCAAGTGCCTCGTGAAGGTGACGACGATCCCGAAGGGAACCCGGTCGCAGGGCTGGATCGGGCCCATCGATCTCCACGACTACCGGATGCAGGCTGATTTTCGCTCCGCCAAAACCGGCGTCGGCACGCCGGGCGATCCGGCTTCCGTCAGCGCTGTCACCAGCGACGCGGACGCCTTCGCAAAAGCCTTTGGCAATCCGGCCGCTCTGGAGATGGCCCGCATGCCCGACATGGGCCTGATCGCGCAGCGTTACACCCTCGATCTGATGGGGGCCAGCCAACAGTTGCAGCTGCGCACCTGGCCATCGCAGGTGGCTACCCACTTCTCCAAGACGATCCCCTTCGCCTGGGAGGCGGGCCGCTGGTACACGATGGTGCTTGAGGCCCGCGCGCTCCCCGCGGCGCAGGGCAGCGGCGCGCTCCTCAAGGGCAAGGTCTGGCCACGGGACGAACCAGAGCCCACAGAGTGGACCATCGAAGCGACTCACGCCGGCGGCAACCTCCAGGGCAGCCCCGGCTTTTTCGGCAATTCCAAGGACTCTGAGATTTTCATCGACAACGTGTCGATTTCCCCCCTTTCCTCCTCTTCCGGGTCAAAGCAGCCATGACGGTCACATTTCGCTCCGCCTGCACCGGCCGCGCCTGTGCAACTGTTCTCCTGCTGTCGCTGGTAGCCTGTGGGCCAGGGAGGGCGCACGGAGAAACCGCTGCCGCAGAGACGCAGGATTGGAACCAGTGGGGTGGCTCGTCCACCCGCAACAACGCTCCCGCCAGCGGGCCGATGCCTGAGACCTGGGCGCCGGGCGATTTTGATGTCGATTCCGGCGCCTGGAGCCCTGCATCCAGCAGCAACATCGCCTGGGTGGCAGCCCTTGGCAGCCAGAGCTACGGCAATCCCGTGGTGGCCGGCGGCAAGGCCTATGTCGGCTCCAACAATGGCAAGGGCTATCTGAAGCGTTATCCGGCCAGCGTCGATTTGGGCTGCCTGCTGGCGTT
>Ga0164295_10001666_pt1 | contig 18492 bp, 21 predicted proteins | sample GEODES006metaG_FD_111798 | JGI IMG/M metagenome (GOLD analysis project Ga0164295, IMG submission 111798) | Oligotrophic lake water microbial communities from Sparkling Lake, Wisconsin, USA - GEODES006 metaG | ecosystem: Environmental > Aquatic > Freshwater > Lake | place: USA: Sparkling Lake... | reverse complement strand
CTGCGGCTCCCACCACGTGCCGCACATGAAGTGCGGTGATCACTGAAACCTCCATCGCCGTCCCACCCGGAAACTCAGTCTAACTTGATCACATGCGTAACTCCCGTAACAGCGCGGCCGGTATCCGGACGGGAGTCGGACGTGGCAACATGAATCGCGACCACACCGACCTTGGAGGACAGTCGTGAGCAATCGGGATCGCAAGAACGGGGTGCCCGACACGGTGACCTCGATTCCGCTGGCAGACCCCCATGCCGTACCGCCTAACGCCTCAATTGGTGAACTGGTCAAGGACGCCACCGCTCAGGTTTCGACGCTGGTGCGTGCCGAGGTCGAGTTAGCCAAAGCCGAGATCACCCGCGATGTGAAGAAGGGGCTGACCGGCAGTGTCTTCTTCATCCTGGCCCTGGTCGTGCTGCTGTATTCGACCTTCTTCATGTTCTTCTTTCTGGCCGAACTCCTGGATACCTGGCTGTGGCGCTGGGCGGGATTTTTGATCGTCTTCATTCTGATGCTGGTCATGACCGCGGTTTTCGCCCTCTTGGGCTACCTGAAAGTGCGCCGCATCCGCGGTCCGCAACAGACCATCGAGTCGGTCAAGGAAACCACCGCAGCTCTGACTCCCGCGAACTTCAAGTCCCCGGGAGCAGCTCCCGCACCCATCACCACGACGGAGCCGGCACCCGCTGACCCGTCGGGTTGGTGATGACCCAGCCCGACCCATCGGTAACCCGTATCGCGGGACCGTGGCGCCACCACGATGTCCACGCCAACGGAATCCGGTTTCAGTGCGTCGAGGCCCTGGCTGACTCCGGCGACGACACTCCCGTCACCACCCGGCCGCTGGTGATCCTGCTGCACGGCTTTGGGTCATTCTGGTGGTCATGGCGACATCAATTGCGCGGACTGACCGGGGCTCGGGTGGTCGCGGTTGACCTTCGCGGATACGGCGGCAGTGATAAACCACCGCGCGGCTACGACGGCTGGACCCTGGCCGGGGATACCGCCGGCCTGGTTCGCGCGCTAGGCCACACATCGGCCACCCTGGTGGGTCATGCCGACGGCGGACTTGTCTGCTGGGCCACCGCGGTGCTGCATTCCCGGGCGGTTCGCGCGATCGCCCTGATCAGTTCGCCCCACCCCGCGGCGCTGCGGGCATCGGTGGCGAGCGGCGGAGGTCAGCGTCACGCTCTGCTGCCCAGCCTCCTGCGTTATCAGATCCCGCTGTGGCCTGAGCACGCCCTCACCCGACACGACGGCGCGGCACTCGAGACCCTGGTGCGCAGCCGAGCCAGCGAAAAGTGGACTGCTTCTGCGGACTTCGCCACAACAATCACCCACCTGCGTCAGGCCATCCAAATTCCGTCAGCGGCGCATTCGGCACTGGAGTATCAGCGCTGGGCTGTTCGCAGCCAGTTGCGCGGCGAGGGCAGAAGGTTCATGAAGCTGATGAACCAACGGCTTGACATTCCATTGCTACACCTCCGAGGCGGCGCCGACCCGTACGTGCTGAATGATCCGGTTGAACGTAGCCATCGCTACGCGCCGCGCGGTCGATTCGTGGGCATCCCCGGCGTTGGCCACTACGCCCACGAGGAGGCGCCGGTCATCGTCAACGCGGAATTGCAACAATTCCTGGCATCGCATTGATGCAGCTCAGTTCTTGACGCAGGCACCCGTCGGAACCTTCGCGGTGTTGCCGATCTTGGCAAGCTGCCGCGATACCTCGTTGGTCGTCATGACGAACCCGGTGTCGTTGTCATCGACAGCGGCGCCGAATACGACGCCAATAACCTGCCCGGCGCGATTAATCATCGGGCCACCCGAATTACCCTGCCGCACCGTGCCTCTGATCGTGTAGACCTCGCGATTGACCGTGGTGCTCTTGTAGATATCGGGACCGTTCAATTCGATGATCTCGCGGACCCGAGCAGGGGTGGCAACAAAGTCACCACCACCCGGATATCCGAGCACCACTGCGTCGGTTCCACTTTTGGCGGGCTGATCAGCAAAAACCAACGGCTGCTGGGGAAGGTTCGGAACGTCGAGGATCGAGATATCGGCGCTCGGGTCATAGGAAACGACCGTCGCGTCATACTTCTTGCCCTCGGCCTCCACGGTGACGCTGTCCGAGCCGGCGACAACATGGGCATTGGACATCACCCGATTCGGCGCGACCACGAAACCCGTTCCCTCGAGCACTTTTTGGCAGGATTGCGCGACACCCCGGATCTTGACCACACTGGGCCGCGAGCGAGCCACCACCAGGCTGTCGGCCAAAGTGGCATCCGGTGGGTCCACATTCTGAGCCGGGGCGGGGCCCAAGGGTTCCAATGCATTAGGAAGCCCCGAGGTACTCAACAGTGCCGACATTCGCTTGGGAACCGTCCGCAACCAGTCCGGCGCGTACTTGTCCACCTCAGCGATCACCTTGGAGCCGCGAACCGCGGAAGCCAGACCAACCTGGCCAGACGACGTCAGCGGGCTACCCAGCAGCCAGGCGGCAATCAGGACGACGACTAATTGCAGCGCCACCCCGACGATCGAGTCGACGACCCGCACCGGCGCGCTTCGGATAGAACCCCGCACAGCGCGGCCCAACACCACACCGGCAACCTCCCCGATCACCACCAGTATCAGGATCAGGAAAAGTGCAGCGAATAATTTCCCGCGCGACGACCCAACGTGGCTGATGACATGCGGCGCCAACATGACACCAGCGATAGCGCCAAGCACCACACCGACAAACGACATCAGCGAGCCCAATGCGCCGGATCGCCAGCCCGAAATCGCCGCGATGAGCGCCACCGCGATCACGGCGATGTCCAACCATTGCGAACTCGTCAAAACGGTTCCTCACTGTTGCCGTCACGGTCGTCGGCGACGAGCGCCATCGCGTCGTCCAACTCCCGAACGTCCTCGGTGTTCCATGGTTGTGCCCAGCCGGCCACATCAAGCATGGCTGAGATTACGTGACCGGTGAATCCCCATACCAGCATCTCGTTGAGCACGAAGGCCGGACCTGCATAGCGGTGCTCACCGCCGGAGCGGCACACCATCAGACGGTTCTGCGGATTAATGAAGGCACGCAGTGGAACCCGCGCGACGACGGCGGTCTCAGCCTCATCGACGACCGTGACCGGCCCCGGATCCGGTGAGTAGGCGAGAACCGGAACGACGTGGAATCCCGACGGCGGGATGAACATCCGCTCCAAGGTCGCCAGTGGGTGAAGCCGACCCGGGTCGATACCGGTCTCCTCCTGCGCCTCACGTAACGCGGTCGCCACCGGACCGGAATCCCCCAAGTCGGCGGCGCCGCCGGGAAAAGCAGCCTGCCCGGCGTGATGGCGCAGACTGCTGGCACGCACGGTCAGAAGCAGGTCGGCATCGACAGGCACCCCTCCGGGTGGGTGGTCGACATGCGGCCCGGAGAACAGCACCAGGACGGCTGCGTCCCGGTCCGACCGATTCGCCTGCGCAGCGTTTCGGGCGCCGGTCAGCGCGGTCAGCAATTCCGGCGGCACACGCCGGCGGTAGGCGTCGGGCACCCGGTGAACGTTGTCGATCAGTGGCGCCAGCCAGGGCGGCCGGGCCGCTGGACGAAGTGGGGCTATTCCCTGCGGATGGGAATTGGCCGAAGCGCTCATCGGCCCCTCCCCTCGTTCATGGTCACGCCGTGGGATCTGACGTCGTCCGGTCTCATCGCAGCGCGGAATCTACCGCGGCGGCGATCTCGTCGGTACTGGTGAAGGCACGCGGCAGGATCTCGGCAACGCTACCGTCCGGGCGAAGAATCACCGTTGCAGGCATCACGTTGGGCACCTTCAGGGCGGCGGCAATGCTGTGCCGTCCGTCTTGGAACACCGGCAGTCGGACACCGAGTTCGGCCATCCGCAGCAGCGCGGCAGTCTCGTTCTCATCCTGATGCACGGTCACGACGGTCACCGCCGCGCCCACCCGCCGCTGGTAGGCCTCCAACGCCGGCAGTTCGGCCGCGCAGGGACCGCACCAGTAGGCCCACAGGTTGAGCACCACCGTCCTGCCGGCCAGCGCACGGGCCACCTCGACCGGGGCACCGTTTCCGGCACATTCGACGATGACACCGCGCAGTTCCGCCGAGCCCGCACCGCTGCCATCGGCCGGACACGGCGGCAGGTCAGCACGGCGGCGCGGTCCAGCGAGCGCCTCGGGGGTGTCGGCGTCACGATGGGCGCGCGCGGCTTGCTCGGCAGGGCCCTCAACCGAGGCTCCGGGGCGCTCGGTGAGTTGCAGGGTCAGGGCCACCACCAGTGCTGCGATGGCGGCAAGCACCGCCAGCGTCCAGCGGGTCGCAGTGCTGATCGGCCCTGTGCTCATCGGCCCAGTCTCATCGGACCTGTGCTCATCGGCCCTGTGTTCATCGGCCCTGTGCTCATCGGCCCTACAACCCGGCCAGTGCGAGAAGATGCTCGGTCTCGGGACCTTTAACCAGCTCGGCGGCCACGAGCCGATCAGTGGGTCCCTCGCCGTAGGACGGGCAGTCCTTGGCCACCACACACACCCCGCACGCCGGTTTACGCGCGTGGCAGACGCGGCGGCCGTGAAAGATCACGCGGTGGCTCAGCAGTGTCCACTCAGCGCGTTCGATGAGGTCCCCCACCGCATGCTCCACCTTGACCGGATCGGTTTCTGCGGTCCACCGCCAGCGACGTACCAGCCGGCCGAAGTGGGTATCGACGGTGATACCCGGGATGCCGAAGGCGTTGCCCAGAATCACATTGGCGGTCTTTCGCCCGACCCCGGGCAGGGTCACCAACTCGGCCAGCGTGCCGGGAACGTCACCACCGAAACGTCCGACAAGTTCGCTCCCGAGGCCGATCAGCGAATTGGCCTTATTGCGATAAAACCCGGTCGGCCTGATGAGTTCCTCGAGTTCGGAGCGGTTTGCCTCCGCGTAGTCGCGAGCTGTGCGGTACTTCGCGAACAATGCCGGGGTGGTCAGATTGACCCGCTTATCGGTGCATTGGGCCGACAGGATCGTCGCGACCGTCAACTCAAGCGGATTGGTGAAGTCCAGTTCGCAGTACACGTTGGGGAAAGCGCCCGCCAGCGACCGGTTCATCCGGCGGGCACGTCGGACCAGGCCGAGATGAGTTTCCCCATCCCACTTCGCGGCCCCTGTCCCCGACTTCCTCGCTGAGCCTGCTGTCACGAACGTCAGGGTACTGACGGCCTCCGTGCGACCGCCGACAGACCGGTGGCAATTCGTGATCCCGATGAGACCTCGCCCCGGTTAACTTCCCCGCTATGTCCTGGTTCGTAGCGGCGTGTTTCCCCGGGCTCCTGATGCTCTCGACCTACGGACTGCAGCGGATTGAAAGCGGGATGCACCACGAGCACCCGGCAGTCGGCGAGATCGTCTCGGGGATCGAGCAGGACGCCTGGGACACTGCAGAGCTCGCGTTGCCGCTTGCCGTGCCAAATCTGCCGGACTTCAGCGCGCGGATCGAACCCGGCCTTCGCCTGCTGGCCGACGAACCCGGTTTGCCAACGCGGCCCAATCGACTGTTTCAACCAACCGGACACGCCAATCCTGTGTAGCGTGAACACTTCGCCGAGACGGCAAACTCTAAGCTCGCGGCCAGCCGTGCTGGTACGTGCGCTTAAAGACACTGATGAGCTAAGGAAGGCAACGTGGACGAGATCCTGGCGAGGGCCGGAATCTTCCAGGGGGTCGATCCCAGCGCCGTAGCGGCGTTGACCAAGCAACTTCAGCCTGTGGATTTCCCGCGGGGCCACACGGTTTTCGCCGAGGGGGAACCCGGCGACCGGCTCTACATCATCATCTCGGGCAAAGTGAAGATCGGCCGCCGGTCCTCCGACGGTCGCGAGAACCTGCTGACGATCATGGGGCCGTCGGACATGTTCGGCGAGCTGTCGATTTTCGATCCGGGCCCGCGTACCTCCAGTGCCACCACGATCACCGAGGTGCGTGCGGTGGCCATGGACCGTGACGCGCTGCGGGCGTGGATCGCCGACCGCCCCGAGATCGCTGAACAGCTGTTGCGGGTGCTCGCACGCCGACTGCGCCGGACCAACAACAACCTCGCAGACCTGATCTTCACCGATGTGCCCGGCCGGGTCGCCAAGCAGCTGTTGCAACTCGCGCAGCGGTTCGGAACGCAAGAGGGCGGCGCGATGCGGGTAACCCACGACCTCACCCAGGAGGAGATCGCCCAACTCGTCGGCGCATCCCGGGAAACCGTCAACAAGGCCCTGGCCGACTTTGCCCACCGAGGCTGGATCAAACTCGAAGGTAAGAGCGTGCTGATCTGCGACTCCGAGCGACTAGCGCGCCGAGCACGCTGACCTCTTCGCCCAGGGGTGCTCGCACTCAGGTGGCGGAGCGAAGGTAGGCCAGTTGGGCGCGGACCGAGGACTCCGCCGGTTCCCAGAGCTTTTCGTCGACGTCGGTATAGACGTACTCGACCACCTGCCGTGCGGTGGCGTCGTCACCGAGTACCCGCACCGCTTGACGCACCTGCTCCAGCCGTTCGTGGCGGTGGGCCAAGTAGCTCGCAGCAATAGCGCTCAGATCATCGAGTTCGGGCCCATGTCCAGGCAACACCGCACGCCGGCCCAGCCCCTGAAGCCGTCGCAAAGAATCGAGGTAGTCGATCAGACTGCCATCCTCGTCATCGATGACAGTCGTTCCGCGGCCAAGAACGGTGTCGGCAGTGAGCACCGCATCATCGAGAACGAAGCTCACCGAATCGGCGGTATGACCCGGGGTGGCCAGCACGGTGATCCGCAGCCCGGCGGCGTGGATCACCTCCCCGTCGCGGAGGTGCCCACCCATGTTCCGCAGGAATCCGCTACCCACCGACCGGACAGTCGCACCGGTGGCCGCGGCGATCTTGTCGATGCCTCCGGTGTGGTCTCCGTGGCGATGGCTGATGAGCACCAGCGCGATTCGCCCCAGCGCCGCCAGCCGCTCAAGGTGGTCATCCTGATCCGGTCCCGGGTCAACGATGACGATGTCATCACTACCGGGACCGCGCAGCACCCAGGTGTTGGTGCCCTCCAGCGTCATCGTGCCGGGGTTTTCGCATAACAGGACGGACGCCGTCTTGGTGACCGGCCGCAGCACGCCGTAGGCGGGAGGGTCGGCTGGCCTCATTTCCGGGTCGCGACGCTCCGGCACGCCGGTCACCTCACCTCGACGATGAGCTCAACCTCCACCGGGGCATCTAAGGGCAGCTCGGAAACTCCCACCGCCGAACGAGCATGAGAGCCGGCGTCACCGAACAACTCGCCAAGGAATTCTGAGGCGCCGTTGATGACGGCGGGCTGGCCGTTGAAACCGGGTGCCGAGGCCACGAAGCCCACCAGCTTGACGACTCGGACGACGGAGTCGATTCCCACCAGGGCATCAATGGCCGCCAAGGCATTGAGAACACAGGTGCGCGCGGCGACCTTGCCCTCTTCCGGCGCCACCTCAGACCCCACCTTGCCGCTGTGGGTCAGCTCGCCTGACCGCAATGGCAGCTGGCCGGAGGTGTACACGAGATTGCCGGTGCGCACCGCCGGGATGTAGGCGGCCAACGGTGTGGCCACCGCGGGCAAAGTCACTCCGAGCTCGGCAAGCCGAGCTGACGCCGTCACTTAGGTCTCTTGAGATAGGCGACGTGTTGCTCGCCTGTCGGGCCGTTGAGGACCGCGACCAATTCCCAGCCGTCGGCTCCCCACTGGTCGAGGATCTGCTTGGTCGCATGGGTCAGCAATGGAATGGTGGCGTATTCCCAGGTGGTCGTTTGGCTCATGACGGAAGCCTATCGCTCCGCGCGACCCGGGACAGGGCCGCTACGGGCTTGGATAGCATGACCTGGTGGCAACCAAACCGAGTGACCGCAGTGCCGTCGGCTGGCCTGCCCGACTGACCGAGGCCCGACTGCATATCGTCACCGGCAAGGGCGGGACCGGCAAGACCACCGTCGCTGCCGCGCTGGCATTGACCCTGGCGGCTGGAGGTCGCAAGGTCCTCTTGGTGGAAGTCGAAGGGCGCCAAGGGATTGCGCAGCTTTTTGACGTTCCACCACTGCCGTACGAGGAGACCAAGGTCGCGACGGCTGAAGGTGGCGGACATGTCAATGCTCTCGCCATCGAGCTCGAGGCGGCCTTCGTGGAATACCTCGATATGTTCTACAACCTCGGGATCGCCGGACGTACCCTGCGGCGGATCGGAGTCATGGAGTTCGCGACAACGATTGCTCCCGGGCTGCGCGACGTGCTGTTGACCGGCAAGATCAAGGAATCGGTGATCCGGGTGGACTCCAAAAAGCGGCCTGTCTACGACGCGGTCGTGGTGGATGCCCCGCCGACCGGCCGTATCGCCCGATTCCTCGACGTGACCCAGGCAATTTCGGATCTGGCCAAGGGCGGCCCGGTGCACTCCCAAGCCGAGAGCGTGGTTCGACTCATGCACTCTGACCAGACGGCGATCCACTTGGTCACACTGTTGGAGGCCCTGCCGATCCAGGAGACCATCGAAGCGATCGACGAGCTTGAGAGCCTCGGCCTACCGATCGGCAGTGTGATCGTCAACCGCAATATCCCGCCCTTCCTGCCTGCCGGCGATCTAGCCGGAGCGGCTGAAGGTGAGATCGACGCGGACGCGGTCCGAGCCGGTCTGTCCCGCGTGGGAATCACCCTGTCCGATGCCGACTTCGCAGGCCTTCTCACCGAGACGGTCGAACATGCCGGAAGGATCAGCGCCCGATCCGAGAGTTCACGCGAACTCGACAAACTCAAAGTGGCACGCCTTGAACTGCCGACCATCGCCGATGGCGTGGATCTCGGCAGCCTCTACGAACTTGCCGAAATCCTCGCCCAGCAAGGCGTCAGATGAGCGCAGCGAAGAAGACCAACCAGGTTGAGCAGATGAGCGCAGCGAAGAAGACCAACCAGGTTGAGCAGATGAGCGCAGCGAAGAAGACCAAACCGGTCGAGTCGATGAGCGCAGCAACAGCGATAAGGACTAATCCGTGAGCGGGACACCTCCAGTACTGGACATGAAATCGATCCTCTCCGACAGGTCCAATCGCGTGGTGGTGTGCTGCGGGGCCGGCGGGGTGGGAAAGACGACAACGGCAGCGGCAATGGCGCTGCGGGCGGCTGAGTACGGACGTACCGTCGTCGTGCTCACTATCGATCCGGCGAAACGACTCGCACAAGCGCTCGGGATCAAAGAACTCGGCAACTCCCCGCAACAAGTTCCGCTGGCACCCGAAGTGACTGGGGAGCTTCACGCGATGATGCTGGATATGCGCCGCACGTTTGACGAGATGGTTCTTGAGCATTCGGGACCCGAACGGGCACAGTCGATTCTGGAAAACCAGTTCTACCAAACCGTAGCCACCTCGCTGGCCGGCACACAGGAATACATGGCCATGGAAAAGCTAGGCCAGTTGCTCGCCGAGGATCGTTGGGATCTTGTTGTGGTGGACACCCCGCCGTCGCGCAACGCTCTGGACTTCCTGGATGCACCCAAACGGCTGGGCAGCTTCATGGACAGCAGGCTGTGGCGACTGCTACTGGGACCGGGTCGCGGTATCGGCCGACTGGTGACGGGCGTGATGGGTCTGGGCATGAAGGCGATGTCAACCATTCTCGGTTCCCAGATGCTGTCCGACGCCTCGGCATTCATCCAGTCACTGGACTCGACGTTCGGCGGGTTCAGGGAGAAGGCGGATCGCACCTATGAGTTGCTCAAGCGACGTGGGACCCAGTTCGTGGTGGTCTCAGCCGCGGAACCCGACGCCTTGAGAGAAGCCACCTTCTTCGTCGATCGACTCTCCGAGGAGGGAATGCCACTGGCAGGTCTGATCCTCAATCGGACCCACCCGATGCTGTGCGGGCTACCGGTAGAGCGTGCCATCGACGGGGCCGCGGAACTTCAAGCAAGCCCAAAGGGCAAGGGGAACGCCCTGGCCGCCGCGGTGCTGCAGATTCATGCCGACCGCGGGCAGACGGCTAAGCGGGAGATCAGGCTGCTGTCGCGGTTCACCGGAGCCAACCCGAACGTTCGGGTGGTGGGTGTGCCGTCGCTACCGTTCGATGTTTCCGACCGCGTCGCACTACAGGCGATTGCCGATCAGATCACCGGCGAAGTCTAGAACCGCCGTTGGAGTTTCGGCCGGCCGGCCGTTCAGCTGACGCTGCGGTGTTTGCGCTGGGTGGCGAAAAACTCCGACCAGGAGGTCACCTCGGGGTGCTGCTTGAGCAACGCGCGACGCTGGCGTTCGGTCATACCGCCCCAGACCCCGAACTCGACCCTGTTATCGAGGGCGTCAGCGCCGCACTCCGCGATCACCGGGCAATGCCGACAGATGACCGCGGCCTTGCGCTGGGCGGCTCCACGAACGAAAAGCTGATCAGGATCGGTCGAACGGCATAACCCCTGGGAAACCCATGCGATGCGGGCCTCGCCGTTCGGAACCTGGAGTGAACCGTGCATCGTTGCTGCTGCGCTAGTCCTACGTGCAGCGGGCCGAGTAACCGACACAGGCGATTCCCTTCGTCTGAGCCGCCCGTTAGGGCGGCGTTTCCCTCCGATGTAGCCGCGGTGCGATCTACGCCACATTGCGATGCCGTTGTTACCTGAATCGCACTGCCTGCTTAAGTTAGGTGGTCAGGTGTCGTTTGCGCAACAGTCCGATTACAGCTTTTTTGGCACAAGCGTCCAGTCCCGCCATGAACTGCGGTTTTTTGACCGCCACGGAGGAGAACTTCGTTATCTTCGACCGCCGAGCGGGGCGCCGCAAGCCCCAAGAGGGCCTCAGTACGCTATATCCCATGTCGGAACGCCCACCGGCCAGTTCCTCGATCATCAAACTGGCCTGGTGCTGCCTATTGGCCAGCGTGATCGTGGCGGCGCTGCTGTTCCCGGTCGCGGGCGGCGTCGGCCTGATGTCCAACCGTGCCTCAGACATCGTGGCCAACGGATCAGCCCAGCTCCTCGAGGGTGACATCCCGGCGGTCTCGACCATGGTGGACTCCAAGGGCAACACCATCGCCTGGCTGTACTCCCAACGTCGCTTCGAGGTGCCCAGCGACAAGATCGCCGACACAATGAAGCTGGCGATCGTCTCCATAGAGGACAAACGGTTCACTGAGCACAACGGGGTCGATTGGAAGGGCACCCTGACGGGCCTGGCCGGATACGCGTCCGGGGATTTCGGAACCCGCGGCGGCTCGACCATCGAACAGCAGTATGTGAAGAATTATCAGCTGCTGGTGGTGGCGCAGACCGATGCCGAGAAGCGCGCCGCGGTGGCGGCAACACCCGCCCGCAAGCTGCGTGAAATCCGCATGGCACTGACCCTGGACAAGACGCTCACCAAGCCAGAGATTCTCACGCGCTATCTCAATCTTGTGTCGTTCGGTAATGGCGCCTTCGGCATCCAGGATGCCGCCCAGACCTACTTCGGTATCGATGCGACCGATTTGAATTGGCAGCAGTCGGCGCTGCTGGCCGGTCTGGTGCAGTCGACGACAGCCCTGAATCCCTACACCAACCCTGACGGGGCTCTGGTGCGGCGAAACCTGGTTCTCGACACGATGATCGAGAATCTGCCGGAAAACGCCGATGAACTCCGCGCCGCCAAGCAGCAGCCGCTCGGTATCTTGCCGCGGCCCAACGAATTGCCGCGCGGCTGCATCGCAGCCGGCGACCGTGCTTTCTTCTGTGACTATGCCCAGGAATACCTGGCCCGGGCGGGCTTGAGTAAGGAACAGATCGCCAAGGGCGGCTACCTGATCAAGACGACGTTGGACCCTGACGTGCAGTCCACCGTCAAGAGGGCAGTGGACTCGATCGCAGCGCCAGACCTCGACGGAATAGCGAGCGTGATGAACGTCCTGCTACCCGGCAAAACGAGCCATCCGCTGATCGCGATGGTCAGTAACCGCACGTATGGACTCGACACTGATGCTGGGGAAACTGTTCAGCCGCAACCGTTCTCACTCGTCGGCGATGGCGCCGGATCGATCTTCAAGATCTTCACCACCGCGGCCGCACTCGACCTCGGCCTAGGCACAAATGCCATCCTCGACGTGCCGGGTCGTTTCGACGCGAAGGGACTCGGCGAGGGTGGCGCCAAGGGCTGTCCCAGAGAGACCTGGTGCGTGGAGAACTATCGCGACCCGCGGAACCTGACCATGAGCGTCACCGAGGCGCTGGCGAAATCACCTAACACCGCATTCGCGAAGTTGATATCCCAAGTCGGGGTTCAGCGCACGGTGGATATGGCTATCAGACTTGGCCTCCGGTCGTACGCCGAACCGGGTACCGCGCGGGCCTACGATCCGGACAATAATGAGAGCCTGGCCGACTTCATCAAGCGGCAAAACATCGGTTCGTTCACCCTCGGTCCCTTCGAAGTCAACCCGCTAGAACTGGCCAATGTCGCGACGACGCTGGCATCCGGTGGGGTGTGGTGTCCGCCGAACCCGATCGAGAAGATCTACGACCGCCGGGGCGATGAAGTTGCCGTCAACGCCGAAGCCTGCGAACAGGTGGTGCCTGAAGGATTGGCCAACACCCTGTCCAACGCATTGGGCCGAGACGTCATCAATGGAACCGCGACGCCGGCGGCGAATTCAGTCGGCTGGTCACTGCCGATGGCGGGCAAGACCGGCACCACCGAGGCACATCGCTCGTCGGGTTTCCTGGGCTACACCAACCGGTACGCGGCAGTGAACTACATCTACGACGACTCCCCCAACCCCACGGATCTGTGCTCCTACCCCTTACGCCGGTGCGGCAACGGCGACCTCTTCGGCGGCAAGGAGCCGGCCGAGACCTGGTTCGCGGCGATGAGTCCGATCGCGGAGGACTTCGGCGAGGTGAGCATGCCGCCGACCGATCCGCGTTACGTCGACGGGGCGCCGGGAGCGCGGGTGCCCAGCGTGAACGGCATGAGCCAGGACAGTGCACGCGAGGAATTGCGCGCGTCCGGCTTCCAGGTGGCCGACCAGGTGAGTGCGATTAACAGCACAGCCTCAGCGGGCACCGTGATCGGCACCTCGCCGAGCGGTCAGACAATCCCCGGGCTCATCGTCACCCTCTTGGTCAGCAACGGCGTCGCGCCCCCACCGCCGCCCCCTCCATCACCCACACCGGGTGCCCCACCACCACCCTTCCCGGGTATGCCGGAATTCGGTTCGACGGTCGTGCAGATCCCTGGACTTCCGCCCATCACCGTTCCGGTCCTCATCCCGGCGGCACCACCGCCTCCGGAAGGATCGACCCCTCCGTGACGGTGGCAGTAGTCTGCGTGACATGGCTGCCCCTGCCTTGAGGACTTCCGCCGTTGTCGCGGCCAGTACCGCAGCGCTGGCCGTCGGCTACGCGACGTTGATCGAGCGCAACGCCTTTGTTGTGCGCGAGGTGACGATGCCGGTCCTGACCCCGGGTTCCACGCCGCTTCGGGTGCTACATCTCAGCGATATCCATATGCGGCCCGCACAGCGGCATAAGCAGGCGTGGCTTCGGGAGTTGGCGCAGTGGGACCCCGACCTCGTCGTCAACACCGGTGACAATCTGTCCCACCCCAAAGCGGTGCCCGCGGTGGTGCAGGCACTGGGGGATCTGCTGGCAGTGCCCGGGGTTTTCGTGTTCGGCAGCAACGACTACTTCGCGCCGAGATTAAAGAACCCGGCGAAGTACCTCACCGATAGCGATCATCGGGTGCATGGCACCCCGCTGCCGTGGCAGGACTTGCGTGCGGCGTTCAACGAGCGGGGCTGGTTGGACCTGACACACAATCGGCGCGAGTTACAGGTGGCCGGCTTGACCATCGCTGCCGCCGGCGTCGACGACCCGCACCTCGGCCGCGACCGCTACGACACCATCGCCGGACCGGCCAATCGCGCGGCAAACCTCAGCCTTGCCGTCACCCATGCGCCCTATACCCGGGTGCTGGATCGATTCGCCGCCGACGGCTACCAACTCATCCTGGCCGGGCACACTCACGGCGGCCAGCTGTGCCTGCCGTTTGCCGGTGCCGTGGTGACCAACTGCGACCTTGATCGATCGCGCGCGAAGGGCGTCTCGCAGTGGGGTTCGGATACCGCCCTGCACGTGTCCGCGGGTATCGGAACCTCACCGTTCGCGCCGGCACGGTTCTGCTGCCGCCCGGAGGCGACGCTGCTGACCCTGGTGTCCGCACCCATCGGCGGGGACTCCCTGACTCAAACCAAGGTGAGCTCCACCCCCGCCGCATTGGTGCGCTAGTCGGCCAATGACTGCCACAAACCACACGTCCCGGGAGTGGGTGGATGAGGCCGTTCGCTTGGTCGAGGCCGACACCCGGCGCAGCGCCGACACCCACCTGCTGCGGTATCCACTGCCGCAGTCCTGGTCGGAGCGCGCCGACGTCGCGCTATATCTCAAGGATGAGTCAACCCATATCACCGGAAGCCTCAAACACCGGCTGGCTCGGTCACTGTTCCTCTACGGGCTATGCAATGGGTGGATCACTGAGAACACCACCATCGTGGAGGCCTCCTCCGGCTCGACGGCGGTGTCGGAGGCCTACTTTGCCGCGCTCCTCGGTCTGCCGTTCGTCGCGGTGATGCCGGCATCGACCAGCCGCTCCAAGGTCACGTTGATCGAAAACATCGGCGGGCGTTGTCATTTCGTCGAGCGCTCATCCGATGTGTATGCCGAAGCGCAGCGGATTACCGATGAGACCGGTGGGCACTTTCTCGATCAATTCACCAATTCCGAGCGGGCCACCGACTGGCGCGGCAACAACAACATCGCCGAGTCGATCTTTGACCAGATGACCGCCGAACGTCACCCAGTCCCCACCTGGGTGGTGGTGGGCGCGGGCACCGGCGGCACCAGCGCCACCATCGGCCGCTACATCCGCTACCGGCGGCACGGGACCAGGCTGTGCGTGGTCGATCCGGAGAACTCCGCATTCTTCCCCGCCTACGAACAGGGCCGCCGCGACATCGTGACCGGAGCATCATCACGGATCGAGGGCATCGGCCGGCCTCGGGTCGAACCGTCCTTCCTCCCCGGCGTCATCGACCGGATGGTTCAGGTGCCCGACGCGGCCTCGGTGGCCGGCGCTCACCACGTCAGCCAGGTGCTGGGCCGCCGTGTCGGCCCGTCCACCGGTACCAACATCTGGGGCGCTTTCGGGTTGCTGGCCGAGATGGTGGCCGATGGCGTCAGTGGATCAGTGGTCACATTGCTCTGTGACAGCGGCGGCCGTTATGCCGACACCTACTTCAACGACACCTGGCTGGCCGCCCAGGGACTCGACCCGGCGGGCTACGCCAACGTACTTGCCGAGTTCGAGAAGTCCGGCCTATGGCCAGCGCAGAACGCGGTGAGTTCGGGGTTCTAGGCGTTTGGCTTAGCGCATCGCAGGTGCGATAAGCTGACGACGCTTCACGCGGGGTGTGGCGCAGCTTGGTAGCGTGCTTCGTTCGGGACGAAGAGGTCGTGGGTTCGAATCCCGCCACCCCGACAGATGAAGAGGCTCCGACCAAATTGGTCGGAGCCTTTCTCTTCACTCTACGTCGGATTAATCGAGTCTTGTTACGGCAGTCGATGCGGCACGACTGCTGGACCTACTTCAGGCTGGTACCTGACCGGCGTTTCGGCCCCGCAGCACCGCCACCTCGATGATCAGGAAGATCACCATCGAGGCGACGACCGCGGCGACGATCTGCGGATAACGCCCATCCAGACCACCGGATGAGATCTGCCGAATCAGAATTCCGAAGTATGCCCAGATGAGTACCACACCGTAGGCCGCGTCCCGGTTGCGCAGCATGGTGGTAGCGCCGATCACCATCGCGACGAGCACCATAATCACCGCCCACGTGGAATCCGCCAGACCGAAGCCGTCCCAGCCCCGGCTGACCAGCAGCACCGTCATGTTCGCGACAACGGCCACCGTCGTCCAGCCGAAGTAGACGCTGAACGGCACACCGATAAGCCACCGCCGCCGGCCGGTGAGATTTGCCGACCGCAGCGCGGTGACGATCAGCGCGAGACACACCAGGATCACGGTGATCAGGACCGCCGACAGCGGAATGTTGTCATAGTGCCAGGCGAACACCCATGCGGTGTTGGCCAGCGATGAGATCGCGAAGAGTGCTCCGACCCGGTTCAGCAGCGCGCTCTGCTCCGCGGTATCCGGAGAGCTACGGAACAATCCGAGTTGGTAGAGAACATGCGCACCGAGAAGCAAATAGATCACTCCCCAGATGGAAAACGTAAAACCCGCCGGGGTGAACAGGCTCGGGTAGGCATCGGAGATGTCGCCAGTGCGTCGGCCGTTCAGTGGCAATGCGTTCGCAAGAAAGTTCATCGCGACCATCGCCAGGTAGGTCACCGCGACCAGAGCTTTGATCGGGCCGCGGGTTGTGTTTGTGCTCATCCCAATTCCCCTCTCCCCGGTCCGCGCACGCGCTAGAGACGATCCTTCACCGCAGCTGAGAGCCGGGACCCGTCGGCCTTCCCGGCCGCGATCGCGGTGGCTGCTTTCATCACCAGACCCATCTCCTTGACCGAGGGCCGCGACCCGAGCTGCTCGGCTACCTGGGCCATGGCCGTGTCGACCACGTCGGCTACCTCGGCGTCACTCAGCGGGGTCGGCAGGTACTCGTCGATGATCCTGCCTTCGGCGTGCTCCTCGGCGGCAAGTTCGCCGCGGCCGTTCTGGGTGTAGATCTCTGCGGCCTCGCTGCGCTTCTTCGCCTCCCGGGCCAGCACCTTGAGAACATCCTCATCGGTGAGCTCGCGGGCCTGCTTTCCAGACACCTCTTCGGTCTGGACGGCAGCCAGCAGCATCCGCAGTGTCGCGGTACGTAATTTGTCCTGGCTCTTCATCGCATCGGTGAGGTCAGATCGCAGCCGTGCTTTCAGTTCAGACATGAAAATCAATACTACCGGCCTACATTGCTTGGCCGGTCCATGCCATCAAACCGCTCCAGATCGGTGTCCAGCCTTTGTAATTGCGGGTTTCTTGGCTCGTAGTCACCAGGGTTCGACCAAGGTGCTCTCGGAACTCGGGAAAGCGTCGATCCAGACTGTTGAGCGAATCGCGGTAGGTACGGATAGTGAACAGGATCGCACCGGATTCCGGCAGCTTCCGAAGAGTTTGGCGTTCGGTGCGGAAGTACATGGCATCCCCGAATTCCTCAACACCCAACCCGCTGTGCGCACGTGCTTTACGACCGGTTTCGGAGGGCTGAAACAGTTCGGGGCTATCCAAAACCGTCCAGTTGATTCGCCACACGGGCCGATCACATGTCAACTTATTGAATATGGCATCCGTGGCATATCCGATTCGTTCTTCGTAATGCGGCACCGGCTCGTGTATGCCATGCATATCGGCACCGATCTTGGTTGCGAGATCCCAACGGCTGGGAAAACACACCGCGGCCGCAGTCAGAACCCACTGTCCATCCTGCGGACTCATAACTGCCAGGTCCTCTTGAACCAATAAACTCGCGGCCTCCAGCGGATGCAACGACTCGTCAACGTCGATTGCCATAGCAAAACGGTCTGGAAAGTGCGCCGGCAAGTATTCGACTAGATTTTCCAGCACCTCCCCAGACCCGTGCAGCCCCGCTGGAAGCACGCCGAAAACCTCAGCTCGTCTGTTGGCCAGCAAGTGTCGCTTCTGAGCCAGTTCAGCCTCGTACTGCTCGTCGATTTCAATCCACTTGTCCGGATCCATGGTTCTCAAACCCATTGAAACCGTGAACGGCTGACCCTTGACTGGGATGTAAGTCATGCCCTTCCCTAAAGCCTCACTCGATGAGATTCGTCAGGCGCCGATCCAGTTTCCGTGGAAGCCGTAGGGAACCCGTCGTGGCAGCTGGATGCGGGCGACCGGTTCACCGGCGAAATCGGATGCATCGAGGATCACCAGTTCGCTTCCGTTACGAGCAGGGTCGTAGACGTAGACCAGATACCAGCCATTGCTCTCGTCGGCCGGCCCCGACGGCGACGGAACGAAGACGGCTTCCCCGGGCCCGCCCGGCGAATCAGCTGTGCCGAAGTCATGCTGAACCGCATTACCGGTTTGTAGGTCGTAGCGCACCAGGCTGGCATCGCCCACCGACACCGCGTACCGCGCGGGAAGTCCGGCGAGGCGATCGTCGATGCGAGGGAATTCCACTGCGCGGTCATCGAGTTGACGTTCGGCAACGGTGCCGGACTCGAGGTTGATCGTCCAGCTGTGCAACATCGCCCTGTCGGCGAAGCCGCCGTCGTTGCGCCACAGCTCTGGGTAACGGACCACTTGCAACACAATGGACTTGCCATCGTCGTAGGCATTGGCCACATGGAACACATAACAGGGATCGATATCAAACCATCGGACCGTCCCGAACGGGTCGTCGCGGCGTAGCACCCCCAATCGGGCACCGTAGTCGTCCTCCCAGCGATAAGGCATGTCTCCACTACCGCTCACCGCGATG
>Ga0164295_10001665_pt1 | contig 18493 bp, 9 predicted proteins | sample GEODES006metaG_FD_111798 | JGI IMG/M metagenome (GOLD analysis project Ga0164295, IMG submission 111798) | Oligotrophic lake water microbial communities from Sparkling Lake, Wisconsin, USA - GEODES006 metaG | ecosystem: Environmental > Aquatic > Freshwater > Lake | place: USA: Sparkling Lake... | reverse complement strand
CCCTTGTAAAGGGGAGGGAACTGGATTTTTATTGTTTCCCCCCTTTACAAGGGGAAAGGGGGGTAGCAATGTGATGAAAATTACGGAATACCACTTTTCAAACATCCTCTTAGGTGTAAAATTTTAGTCAGGTTATTAATAATATAAGTTCTAGAATAAAGCTAAATGTTTGAGCAAACTTTTAAGAATATTGATGATGTTCTCTGGAAAGAGGCAGGTTGTACTACGGAATTAGATTACACTGAGCAAACTTCTTGGCTGCTGTTTTTGAAGTATTTGGATGATTTGGAGCAGGAAAAGGCAGAAAAAGCGGAACTATATCTATTAATTTATGCCTTTTTGTTCTCTCAACTCTTGTGTCTTCTAAATCTTTAAAGTGATCTACTATTGTGATTTTTGGTGGTAACTTCATTTCTAGATTTTGTTTCTTTGAATTTAAGAGAGAATACCACTTCAACCCATTTTATTGATTCTTATCGAAACGAATTTACCATCAAATTTTCTTTATATTCACATATTAACTTGATATTACTCTTGTAATACTGCCCTTTTTCTCTATTCATATAAGTTACATTTTGTCAAAAAAAATTAGATGCGTTTCCCCTGCCCTATTTATGGCTCTTGCGTCTCTTTTTTTTATGGTAAAAATTAATATGAAATTAACCTAATGTTAACTCATTAGTATTAATTCACTGTATATTAACTATATCGAACTTCCCCTCCTAATCCGCCAAAGTCTCTCTAGGCAAGGCTTTAAGGGTTTCCAAATTATTTTACGTCTTGTAAGTTATAAACCTTATACAGCAAGGGGTTGAGCCTACAAGAAAAGATTTAGTCTAAACTCCAATTATTTGAGTAGAAAAAAATGTTCGTTACCAGTCATAAGTAGGTGAACGGAAAAAAACCGTAGACGCGAAGCGGCTTCTCGAAGAGTAATATGTAACGAAAAGTAAAATCGCCCAAACCCTCCTTCACTCTTGCCTTGCCATAACGACGATTTTCAATGCTAACCTACTTACACTTAAACTAAATTAAATGATTGAGTCTTTTAATAATTCAGAAATTACTGCTGCCAATTCAGATCAGACAGATTATAGCAGAAACAGAAAAACAAAAATTAGCACTGCACTCGAGGGAGTATCTGTCTTTGATAATCCGCCTATCTCCGCCTTTCATCCTCTTTCTCATGGTCAACAAGCTTTGTGGTTTCTTTACCAAATTGACCCAGAAAGTGTTGCTTACAACATTTTTACAACTGTGCGAATTAGCTCAAAATTAGATATTGAAGCTTTGCGTCGAGCTTGGAATAAAATTATTGAGCGTCATGCTATTCTGCGTACCACATACACTTCCTATGCAGGAACACCAGTTCAGCGGATTCACGAAAAGCAAGAAGTTGATATTCAGATAACAGATGCTTCAAATTGGAGTGAAGATTATTTACGAGAACAAATCTTCATTGAAACCGACTGTCCTTTCAACCTAGAAACTGATTCGGTTTTGCGAATCAATCTATTCACGCAATCAGTTGAAGAACATATTCTTCTATTAACAATGCACCACATTGCTGGTGATTTGTGGTCTTTTGATATATTACTTAATCAACTTCAGACCTCTTATATAGGAGAAATTGAAAAAATTGACTTTCAGCAAGAAGATTATGCTGAGAATTTATCCTATATAGAATTTGTACGTTGGCAATCTGAATTACTATCTAATTCCAGAGGAGAAGAACTGAGGGAATATTGGCAAAAACAATTAGCTGGTGAGTTATCTATTTTAAATCTGCCAACAGACAAATTGCGCCCTCCTGTACAGACCTATCAGGAAGAAACGCATATTTTAAAGCTAGATGAACAATTAATTCAAAAACTTAGGAATCTAGCTATAACCTCTGGAACAAGTCTTGACTTGATTCTGTTATCGGCATTCTATGTACAGCTTTACCGCTACACTCAACAAGAAGATATTCTTGTAGGAATTCCGATGGCGAGCCGATGGAGTGGAGAGTTTAAAGAAACCGTCGGCTACTTAGTCAATGAGGTTGTTTTGCGAACCTCTGTTTCAGGGAAATTCACATTTACAGAACTCCTTTCTCAGGTAACTGAGAAAGTAGAAGAAGCTCAAAAGCACCAGGATTATCCCTTTCCTCTTTTAGTAGAACAGCTTCAGCAAGAGCGCGATTCCAGTCGTTATCCTCTATTTCAAGCCTCCTTTAACACGCAAAAACAGCATTGGTATCAACCAGGTTTAGCTTCATCCCACAGGGAAATACTGCAAATGGAACCATACCTCTTGGGATATAAACGGGGAGTGACCTCCGACCTAGATGTTTTGGTGATGGAAGCCGCAGAAGTTCTTCAAGTTTGTTGGCAATATAATACTGATTTATTTGATCTTGAAACGATCGCTCGGATGACAGGACATTTGCAGACTTTACTGGAAGAGATCGCAACCAATCCAGAACAACGAATTTCTGAATTGCCGTTATTGACTCAAACCGAACGCCAGCAGTTGCTCTTTGAGTGGAACAACACCACTACTGAGTATCCCCAGGATAAGTGTATTCATCAGTTGTTTGAGGAACAGGTGGAGCGATCGCCTGACGCTGTGGCAGTGGTATTTGAAGAGGAACAACTGACTTATCGAGAATTGAATACAAGAGCCAACCAGTTGGCACATTACCTGCGATCTCTGGGTGTAGGTCCAGAAGTTTTGGTGGGTATCTGTGTAGAACGTTCCATTGAGATGATAGTGGGGTTGTTGGGTGTACTCAAAGCAGGTGGTGCTTATGTTCCCCTAGACATTAAGTATCCTCAAGAGCGATTGGCTTTCATGCTGTCAGATGCTCAAGTGCCTGTGTTGCTTACCCACAGCAGACTGTTGACTCAATTAACGAAACATTCGGCGCAAGTTATTTGTTTAGATACTGACTGGAACGCAATTAGCAAACAAAGCAGCGAAAATCTCCAAACAATAGTTTTACCCAAATGTAAAGCTTATGTTCTTTATACCTCAGGTTCTACAGGTAGACCTAAAGCAGTTATTATCGAACATCGCAGTACAGTTGCCTTTTTAAGTTGGGCAACAAAGGTGTTTACCGCAAAGGATTTCGCGGGAGTTCTGGCTGCAACTTCAATTTGCTTTGATTTGTCAGTTTTTGAGTTGTTTGCACCTTTAAGTTGCGGAGGCAAGGTGATTTTAGTGGAAAATGCCTTGGCATTGCCCAGTTTTGCTGCAACTGAACAAGTTACCCTAGTTAATACTGTACCTTCTGCAATCGCTCAATTGCTCCGAATTGATGGTATACCCGCTTCAGTACGTACTATCAACTTGGCGGGCGAACCGCTTGCAAAAAAACTTGTGCAGCAACTATATCAAAATACTAATATTCAACAGGTATTTAACCTTTACGGACCCTCGGAAGATACGACTTATTCCACCTTTAGTTTGATTCAACCTGAAGATAATATTGTATCTATTGGACGACCAATAGCCAATACACAAATTTATATTTTAGATAGTCACCTCAAACCTTTACCAATTGGGATACCAGGTGAGTTATATATCTCTGGGGCTGGTTTAGCACGGGGCTACCTCAACCGTCCCGATTTGACTGATGAGAAATTTATCCCTAACCCCTTTAGCAATGAACCTGGTTCTCGCCTCTACAAAACTGGGGACTTAGCACGCTATTTACCAAATGGAAACATCGAATATCTCGGACGTATTGACAACCAAGTAAAGATTCGTGGCTTCCGCATCGAGTTAGGTGAAATTGAGGCAGCTCTTTCACAGCATCCAGTAGTGCGAGAAACTGTAGTCATCGCCAGAGAAAACAGTGCAGGTGACAAACAATTAGTAGCTTATCTTGTCCCGCATCAAGAGCCAGCACCCACAAATAGTGACCTACGCCACTTCTTAAAAGCGCAACTGCCCGACTACATGATGCCTAGTGCTTTTGTTGTGCTGGAGGCATTACCACTAACACCCAATGGCAAAGTAGACCGTCGCGCCCTCCCCCAACCTGAATTAAGACCCGAACTGGAACCGACTTTTGTAGCTCCTCGCACTCCGATTGAGGAAATGCTAGCTAACATTTGGGGTTGTGTTCTGGGAATTGAACAAGTGGGCATTGACGATAATTTCTTTGAACTCGGTGGACATTCCTTACTAGCAACTCAAGTGATATCGAGGGTACGCAACACCTTAGCAGTGGAATTACCATTACGCAGCCTGTTTGAAACCCCCACAGTAGCCTCCCTTGCTCAACAAGTTGAAAATTCGCTCAATAGCGGACAATCCATACCAGTTCAACCGCTATTACCAATTCCACACTCAGACAATATTCCATTATCCTTCGCACAAGCAAGGTTGTGGTTCCTTGACCAATTACAGCCAAACAGTGCCTTCTACAATATCCCAACCGCCTTACGTCTGAGCGGTCAACTCAATGTCACTGCTTTAGAAAGCAACATCAACGAAATCATCCGTCGTCATGAAGCCTTACGCACAAACTTCACAACAATAGAAGGTCAACCCATTCAGGTTATAGCCTCAACTCTAGAATTGAAACTGCTGTTTGTAGACTTACAAAATCTGCCGTTTGATGAGCGAGAAGTTGAGGCGCAACGATTAGCCACAAATGAGGCACAGCAACCTTTTGATTTAGAACGAGAGCCTTTAGTGCGAGTGATGGTGCTACAGCTAGGCTCATCTGAGTACGTTTTTTTACTAATAGTACACCACATTATTTTTGATGGGTGGTCAACAGGCGTGTTCATCCGGGAGTTAGCCGCGCTCTACGAAGCCAAATGTACTGGTAAACCTCTAATTTTACCGGAATTACCCGTACAGTACGCTGACTTTGCTGTTTGGCAGCGCTATTGGTTAACTGGGGAGGTACTCGAAACACAGCTTAACTACTGGAAACAACAACTAAAGGATGCTCCTACTTTATTAGAATTACCCACAGACCGACCAAGACCTGCTGTTCAAACTTTCCGGGGGACACACCAATATATAGCACTTTCTCTTGAGTTGAGCGAAGCACTTGCCGAGTTGAGCAAGCGAACAGGAGTCACCCTGTTTATGACGCTATATGCAGCGTTTGTGACATTGCTTTATCGCTATACAGGCTCCGATGACATCGTAATAGGTACGCCTGTGGCTAACCGCACTCGACAGGAAATCGAAGGGCTAATTGGCTTTTTTGTCAATACTTTAGCATTGCATACCGATCTGTCGGGCAACCCTATTTTTGAGCAATTACTCCGCAGAGTCCGGGAAGTAGCGCTGCAAGCTTACACTCATCAAGACCTTCCCTTCGAGCAGTTGGTAGAGGCATTGCAACCAGAGCGTTCCTTAAGCCACACGCCCCTATTCCAGGTGATGTTCGCGCTCGACGACGCTCTGGTGCCTTCAATGGATCTGCTTGACTTAACTGTAAGTTCGTATTCAGTGGAAAGTGGAACGACCAAGTTTGATTTGACCCTATTAATGGAGAATACTGCTTCTGGATTGATAGGGGAATGGGAATACAATAGCGATCTGTTTGATGCGACTACCATTGAGCGAATGGCAGAACATTTGCAGACATTACTAGAGGGAATCGTTGCTAATCCACAGCAGCGAGTGTCAGAATTGCCGTTGCTTACGGAACGAGAGCGACATCAACTGCTGTTTGAGTGGAACAATACTACAAAAGAATATCTCCAAGATAAGTGTATCCACCAGTTGTTTGAGTCGCAGGTAGAGCGATCGCCCAATGCCATAGCACTAGTTTTTGAAGGGCAAGAACTGACTTATCAAGAACTAAATGCCAGAGCTAACCAACTTGCCCATTACCTGCAAACACTGGGCGTGGGGGTAGAGGTATTGGTGGGTATTTGTGTAGAGCGATCGCTCGAAATGGCAGTTGGAATTTTAGGTATCCTGAAAGCTGGGGGAGCCTATGTGCCGCTAGACCCGCAATTACCGCAGGAACGCCTGAATTTCATGTTAAATGATTCACAGGTTAAGGTACTGTTGACGCAACAGCACTTAGTTACCAAACTAACAGAGCATCAAACAGTTGTAGTGTGTTTGGATAGTGACTGCCAGGTTATATCTCAGTCAACAGAAGAAAATCTTTGCAGCTATGTACAACCTAGTAATTTAGCTTATGTAATTTATACATCTGGTTCTACAGGTACACCAAAAGGGGTAGCAATGAGTCAGCTTCCTCTTTGCAATCTCATCTTGTGGCAACTGGAAAATATGAAAGTTGCAAGTGGTGCAAAAACTCTGCAATTTGCTCCTGTGAGCTTTGATGTTTCCTTCCAAGAAATGTTCTCCACTTGGTGTTCCGGTGGAACATTATATTTGATTGCAGAAGAGTTACGCCGAGATCCCAGAGCTTTATTAGATTTTCTCAGCCAAAAAGCTATTGAAAGATTATTTCTACCCTTTGTTGCCTTACAGCAATTAGCGGAGGTAGCTGCTAATCGTAAATTAATTCCCAATACTCTGCGGGAAATCATCACTGCTGGAGAACAATTGCAAATTACTCCTGCCATTGCCAACCTATTTAGCAACTTAACTGATTGTACTTTGCACAATCATTACGGCCCATCAGAGAGTCATGTCGTCACCACCTTTACCCTCACAGGTTCGATAAATACTTGGCCAGCATTGCCTCCCATTGGACAACCAATTAATAATACAAAAACTTACATTCTTGATCCCTACCTTCAACTTCTTCCCATTGGTGTCGCTGGCGAACTTTACCTGGGGGGTGATAGTCTAGCTAGGGAATATTTTAATCGCCCGGAACTAACTTCTGAGCGGTTTATTCTTAATCCTTTTGTAGAAGGTGAACGACTTTACAAAACTGGAGATTTAGCTCGTTATTTACCAGATGGCAATATTGAATTTCTTGGTCGGCTGGACAACCAAGTAAAAATACGTGGCTTCCGCATCGAACTAGGTGAGATTGAAACCGCCATTTCTCAATATCCATTAGTCAAAGAAACTATAGTCATTGCCATCGAAAACATCGCAGGTAACAAACAATTAGTAGCTTATATCATCCCCCAAGCAGAAATAGCACTGAACATTAGCGACCTGCGCCACTTCCTCAAACAAAAACTGCCCGATTACATGATACCCAGTGCTTTTGTCACACTGGATAATCTACCCCTAACCCCAAATGGTAAAGTAGACCGCAAATCATTACCAGCACCAGATATCAATAGTTTGATTCAAAAAGCAAATTTTGTAGCTCCTCAGACTCCTACAGAGGAATTGGTTGCATCCATTTGGGAAAAAGTCTTGCGAGTATCACAAGTGGGTATAAATGATAATTTTTTTGAATTAGGTGGACACTCTTTACTAGCAACTCAACTGCTCTTACAAGTGAATGATAGCTGCGGAGTTGAGTTGCCCTTATCTAAGTTGTTTGAAGCTCCTACTGTAGCTAGTCTTTCTAACTACATTGAAGCAATTTCTTGGGTAAACCAAAGTCTTGACACTAGCAACAATACAGTCTCTACCAGAGAAGAAGTGGAATTTTAATGAATACAATTGAGTTTGTTAACTACCTCCGTAGGCTGGATATTAACCTATTTATTGAAGGCGATCACCTTCGTTGCAATGCTCCTGAAGGAACTCTCACCCCCAAGCTAAAATCAGCAATTAGCGATCGCAAAACTGAGATTATCTCGTTTTTACAACAAGCGAATCTTCAAACTAATATTACTGCGATCGCTCCTATATCCAGAACAGAGAACAATACTTTTCCTCTCTCGTTTGCCCAACAACGTCTTTGGTTTGTCAACCAACTACAGCCTCACAGCCCCTCCTATAATATGCCGTTTAGCTTGCAGTTTAGGGGTCAACTCAATATTGCCGCCTTAGAGTCAAGCTTGCAATTACTCATCAATCGCCACGAAATCTTCCGCACTAACTTTATTACCGTAAATGGAGAACCCCTTGGGGCGATTGCTGCCACTAGAGATTTTACATTGCCAGTCATAGATTTGCGTCCTCTACCAGCAAGTGAACAGGAGCTAGAGTATGAGAAATTAGCTTCAGATGCAGCTAAGTATGTATTTGATCTCGCTCAAGATCCTCTACTGCGGACACAGCTAGTCCAGCTTACCCCAACAGAAAGTGTTCTACTACTAACAATTCACCACATTATCTTTGATGCTTGGTCTGTCAATATCTTTTTGAAGGAGTTAACCACAGCTTACTCTGCTTATGTGGAGCATCATACGCCAAATTTACCAGAAATACACCTTCAGTATGTAGACTTTGCTGTGTGGCAACAGCAGTGGTTACAAGGAGAAGTTCTAGAGTCTCAACTCGCTTACTGGCAGCAAAAACTAGCTCTAATGCCAACTTTGTTAGAATTGCCAAGCGATCGCCCCCGAACAGCGGTACAATCCTTTTGCGGAGCCACGCAAGTTTTTAGCATTGAGCAAAATATTAGTGATGCACTCGTAAGTTTGAGTCAGCAGCAGGGAGTCACACTTTTTATGCTGCTACTCACAGCATTTAAAATATTACTCTATCGCTACACCAACCAGTCAGATATCGTTGTTGGCACTCCAGTCGCTAATCGTCAGCACTCTCAAATCCAAGAAATGATTGGTTTTTTTGTCAATAATTTGGTTCTACGCACTGATTTATCAGACAACCCTACATTTCTCCAGTTATTACAACAAGTTAAAAAAGTAGTACTAGAAGCCTACGATCATCAAAACCTGCCGTTTGAAAAGTTAGTAGAAGCACTGCACCCGGAGCGTAATTTAAGCTACACACCCTTGTTTCAAATAGATTTTGCTTTGGAACATGAGCCAGTATCTACTATTACTCTCAAAGATATAACAATTAACATATCTGATGCTGGAGTAAATCATACTGCTAAGTTTGATTTAAGCTTATTTTTGCAGAAAACCGAGCAGGGTTTAACAGGGGCATTTGAATACAGTACAAACCTATTTGATGCAGCGACCATTACCCGTATGGTACAGCATTGGCAAACGCTGTTAGCAGGTATTGTCGCGAATCCAGAACAAAAGCTATCAAATTTACCAATTTTGAGTGCGATTGAGCAACACAAGTTATTAGTGGAGTGGAATAAAACCCAACAAGACTATCCTCACGATCTATGTATTCATCAATTATTTGAAGCGCAAGTAGAACAAACACCAGACGCAGTAGCAGTCATCTTTAAAGACGAGCAGTTAACCTACCGAGAACTAAATGCCAAAGCTAACCAATTAGCGCACTATTTACAAACACTAGGCGTGAAACCAGAAACTTTAGTGGGTATCTGTGTAGAACGTTCTCTAGAGATGATAGTAGGACTCTTGGGTATCCTGAAAGCTGGAGGCGCATACGTTCCGCTTGACCCAATGTATCCTCAAGAACGCTTGGCTTTTATGTTAGAAGACTCGGCTGTGCCAGTGCTGCTGACTCAACAACGGTTAGTTGACAAGCTGCCCAAGCATGAAGCACAGGTAGTTTGTCTGGATACACAATGGGAGGCGATCTCCGAATACAGTGAGAAAAATATTGGTGATACCGTAAATGCCCAGAACTTAGCTTATGTCATTTATACATCCGGATCGACTGGAAAACCAAAGGGAGTAACCATCCCACATCTGTCTGTTGTAAATTATATCACTGCCGTGAATATTGAATATGGGATAAAGAAGTGCGATAGCTTCGCTGCTGCGGGGAGCGCAGATCGCATTTTACAATTCTCCTCGATCAGTTTTGATGTTAGTGCTGAAGAAATCTATACCAGCTTGACATCAGGTGCAACCCTTGTCTTGCGTACTGATTCCATGCTCGACTCAGTTGGTATATTTTTGCAGAAGTGCAGGGATTGGAAATTAACTGTTTTAGTACTACCGACAGCCTACTGGCATGAACTAACCGTTTTCTTGAGTCAAGAAAAGTTTACCCTCCCTCTGTCATTACGATTGGTAATTATTGGTGGAGAAAAAGCCCTAACCGAACGATTGCAAACTTGGTTGGAGTATGTGGGGCAACGAGTGAGTCTGGTGAATAATTACGGACCGACCGAAGCTACTATAGGAGCCACAATATACGATTTATCAGCAGCAAAAATAGCATCAGCAGCATTGCCGATTGGTCGTCCGATTCGGAATGTTCAAACCTACGTATTAGATCAGTCTTTGCAACCTGTACCGATTGGCATTCCAGGAGAATTATACATTGGTGGAGATGGACTAGCAAGAGGCTACTTAAACCAACCTGATTTAACTGAAGAAAAATTTATTCCCAACCCTTTTAGAAAGGAACCCGGTTCCCGCCTCTATAAAACAGGGGATAAGGCACGTTATCTACCAGATGGTAATATCGAATTTATTGGTCGTATTGATAACCAAGTAAAAATACGTGGCTTCCGCATCGAACTGGGAGAAGTTGAAGCACTATTAGCACAACACCCGAATGTACTCCAACCAGTAGTCATTTGCCGAGAAGACACACCAGGCAACAAGCGCCTCGTCGCTTATGTCGTCTCTAACCTCATCCTAGAGCGCATCCCCTATCACAGTGAATGCCAACTAGAAATAGACGGTAACTCCATCAAACTCCACACAGAAAATATCTCCAATGGCGCTGTTGATCTAGTGGGTATGCCAACGCCAACTATTACTGAAGGTCAACAGGTCCGCCTGCATCTGCTGCTGCCTGGAGAGAGCGAACCGCGTTGGCTTTCTGGGACAGTAGCGTGGTTGCGTCCACCACAGGTCGGGGTTAGTTTTAATCTTACATTTTCCGAACAGGCTAAAGTTGACCAAAGTATAACCTATCAGTTGGACACTCAAGGCTTGTGGAAAACTTCACAGCGCACACTCAGCGGTTCTCTGCGGGACTACTTAAAACAAAAGCTACCCGATCATCTGCTGCCAAGCAGTTTTGTACTAATGAAAGCACTACCCCTAACTCCAAACGGGAAAATAAACCATCGCGCCTTACCCCCACTGGAGAGTTTCGACAAGGAAGGAGAAGATAATTTTGTCGCACCGCGCACCCCTACTGAAACAAAACTGGCTGCTATCTGGGCTGAAGTCTTGGGATTAAAAAAAGTGGGAATCAATGATAATTTCTTTGAACTGGGAGGACATTCACTGCAAGCTATTTCACTGGTATCTAAGCTTTCAGTAGAGATGAACCTTAAAGTTTCAGTCAAGCTTTTATTTAGTTACCCCACTATAGCTGAATTAGCACAAGTGCTTTGGAAGTTGTCTACCCAAAATACATCTTTTACTCCAGAAAAACCCCAAGCGAAAATTGAGGAAACTATGACCGCATCTTTTACCAAAACTACAAACATATCTCCGTTTTTCCAACTAGAACAGCGCTCCTTATTGTCCTTGTTTGCAGTAGGAAAAATAGCACCAATTGACTCAGTCGCTCTGAGTTATCTTTTTCTCTCCCTACTAAAAGGAACTGGCTTAACTCGCAATCAGGTCCTTCAAAATTGGTTTGACAACCTGCCGATGTGGGATACTGTGATGGAGACTAAATGGGGTCGAATAGGGGTCTTAACCCTCCCTATATTCGAGGATGAACTATACAGTGACCCACAAAAACTTGTACAAATGACTGTTGAAGCTTTAGAAATGGCAGGGCGACTCGGTGCTAAAACTGTTTCTTTAACAGGTTTGATTCCCTCTGCAACAGATTACGGTCGAGCCATTCTCAAAGCTGTTGAGGGACGTACCGATTTACCAAAAATCACTACAGGACACGCTACAACCTGCTCTGCTGTTATTTTGACGATTAAGAAAATTTTACTCTTTAGCAACCGTTCTTTAGAGCAGGAGAAAGTAGCATTCATCGGTTTAGGTTCGATTGGTCTTAATACCCTGCGCTTGATGTTAAAATGCTTGCCGCATCCATCGAACATTATCCTATGCGATGTTTACAGTAAACTGGAATCAATTCAAAATATTCAACGCGAACTCATCAGCGATTTAGGTTTTCGAGGTTCTATCCAAATAGCGACATCAACATTAGAACTTCCGCCCGAAATCTACGATGCTACTTTAATAATTGGTGCTACCAGCGTACCAGACATCCTCGACATCGAACGGGTGAAACCTGGTACTTTAATTGTCGATGATTCTGGCCCACACTGCTTCTCCCCAGAACAGGCAATTAAGCGCTTTGAGAAACAGAAAGATATTCTCTTTACCGAAGGAGGAGTTCTTCTAGCACCTCAGCAGATAGAAACGGTCATCCATCTACCCGAATGGATAAAAAATAACCTGAATGAAGCTTTATGGAAAGAATATGTGCCAACCAATTCCCAACACATAATGGGTTGCGTTCTGTCCAGTCTGCTCTCAACTCGATTTGACTATATGGAACCCACTGTAGGATTACTGAATCTAGAAACTTGCGTGCAGCATTATCAAGGTTTAGAACAGTTGGGCTTTCAGTCCGCCGACTTGCATTGTGAAGGCTATGTGTTGCCAGTCGAGCCGAAATAAACGCCAAATAGCAGAAATTTTCATTGACAAATTTAAGTAGGTGAACGAAAAAAAACCGAAATATGTAACGAAAAGTAAAATCGGCCAAACCCTCTTCACTCTTGCCTCTTGCCTAGTGCCATAACGACAATTTTCAATGCTAACCTACTTAAAATAGTATGAATAAGCTTCTTAAGCTTCGACCCTTTACAGGTGGAATCGGTGTTTTTCTGATCGTTTGGTTCGGACAACTGGTATCCCTAACCGGGTCCGGTCTGACTAGCTTTGCATTGGGAGTGTGGGTTTACAAGAGTACAGGTTCAGTCACCCAATTCTCTCTGATTTTGTTATCTGCCATGCTACCCTGTATCCTGATTTCTCCGGTAGCTGGTGCATTGGTAGACCGTTGGAATCGGCGCTGGTGCATGATTGTTTCTGACTCTGGTGCGGGCATAACTACAGCTGTGCTGGCCCTATTACTCGCTACCGGAAGCCTGGAAATTTGGCACATCTACCTAGCCGTTAGTCTCAGTTCTGTCTTCAAAGCCTTTCAGTTGCCAGCTTACACTGCTTCCACATCAATGCTTATCCCAAAGAAATACCTGCCGCGTGCTAGCTGCGTAGTTCGGTCAGGAGAAGCCTGCGCCCAGCTAATCTCGCCTCTACTGGCAGGAGTCTTGCTAGGAATTGTACAGCTTCAAGGTGTCATCCTAATTGACCTTGTTACCTTCCTGTTTGCCCTCACAACTCTGTTACTCGTTCGCTTTCCTAACACTAAGACGGCTGCGGTTTCAGAAGATGGAAAAGCTTCTATCTGGCAAGACCTGGTTTATGGCTGGACTTACATTGCCGTTCGCCCCGGACTGTTAGTGCTGCTGATTTTATTCGCGCTGGACAACTTTGTTACGGGAGTGGTTGAGGTTTTGTTCACACCCTTGGTACTAACATTCGCTTCAGTTACAGAACTCGGAACCATTCAATCCATTGGCGGTGTGGGGATGGTGCTGGGCAGTCTGGCGATGACTATTTGGGGGGGACCCAGATCGCTGATCTGTGGCATTTTTGCTTTCGATCTTTTCGCTCATATGAGCATCTTAGCATTTGGTTTACGCACTTCTTTGCCACTCTTCGCCGTACTCAATTTCTTGTTTTTCTTCAGCATACCAATCATCAATGGCTGTTGCGACGCGATCTTCCTCCGAAAAGTGGCTCCCGAAGTTCAGGGCAGGGTCTTTGCTACAATTAAAATGATTTGGATGTCATGTATCCCGCTAGCTTATGTTGTTGCTGGCCCTCTAGCAGAGCGAATTTTCGAGCCTTTAATGGCGAAGAACGGTCTATTGGCAGGAAGCATCGGAGAAATCATTGGAGTAGGGCCAGGTCGCGGTATTGGTCTGCTATTTATTACGATGGAAATTATAGCCATACTTGTAACTGTTGCAGCTTACCGATATCCTCGCTTGTGGTTTATGGAAGACGAATTGCCTGATGTCATTTAGCACTTTCAGTCTGATCACAAAATGAGAGCGATTTTGTGACAGGGGTCATGCAATCGCCTTGACGGGTGACAACGCGGCTAAACGGCTTGTTTCATAGGGGTAAAGAAAAGATACGCGCAAAATTCATCACGATGTAAAGCTTTGTAAACAAAAAACTCTACAACCCTTACCCCGCAAGGATTACCCTAAATCCCACATTCCGCACCCTTAGAGGGTGTTTGAAAAGTCCCTCATGGTGTATCAAATATTTTTAGATCCCCCTAAATCCCCCTTAAAAAGGGGGACTTTGACTATAGATATTAATATATATATCTGAACAAAATAAATCCATCATAAAAAATAAATAATTACTCTAAATTTATTAAATTTTTAGGACATTAATAAAGGAATTAATCATCTTTTGAATGAAATTAGATATTTTTCCGTTTTAATGCACTAATATAGTATTTTGTCAAGATAATTTAGATGCGTTTCCCCTGGGTTGATGCTCGCAATGTGCGGAATATTGTGTTAATGCGTCCTATCAATTACATGATTGAATTTAAACAAATTATCGGTCGGGGGACTCGTTTATATGATGGAAAAGACTATTTTACTATTTATGATTTTGTCAAAGCCTACGAGCATTTCAATGATCCTGAATGGGACGGAGAACCCCAAGAACGAACGAGTTTTAGCCCATAAATCCTTAATTTTCTCTCGATATATTGGTAAACAGCAGGAGTTTCTCGACTTTGTTCTAGATCAATATATTAAAGATGGAGTAGAGGAATTAGATCGGGCTAAATTACCACAACTGTTAGAATTGAAATATCAAACTGTTAGAGATGCTGTGACACAATTAGGAAGCGTTGCTAATATCAGCAAAGTATTTATCGAGTTTCAACAATATTTGTATTCCCAGAACAAAGCAGCTTAATATTTGAGATCAGTAGTTCTCTTCATTCTATGTGAATTATTTGCTTTCCGATAATCCCAAGGATCAATAAATTTTCGATCACTCCAAATACCAATCCTTTGTTTTTGCGCTTGTGCTTCGGCTTGTTGAATAATATCCCTACTAGGACATTTGCTTAAATAGGGACGATATACTTTAGCTAATCCTTCTTTTAACAAGACTTCCTGTAAAAACGTACCATCTTTTGAACGAACTTCAGCAACTTTTCTCCCATAGCGATCGCTATCTGTAATATTTAACTTTACACGATTATCTGTTTGTTTAATCAGTTCCTCTATCCGTGTTTTCGCTTTCATACCCCAAACAAACTGATTGACATCTTGAGTAATTTTACTCTTCTTTTCTGTCTGAGAATGCGCTATTTCTGGAGCATCAATACAAGCAAACCGCACCGTGAACTTTTTACCATCAGCACTTTTCAATATTAATGTATCACCATCACTTACCCGTTCAACTAGATCACCTTGAGGAGGAAACAAACTATCACACGCTATTAAGCTAACTGCAATCGTAGCTGCACCTAGCCAAACTAATCCTTGTTTCACTAATTTATTCATTAGACATCTCCAAAGACAATTTAGCCTGTTCTTGTGTAAAATTGCGCTAAGTAGGTCAACATAATAAAACCAAATTGTGTAAAGAAAAGTAAAATCTCCAAAAACCTCTTCACTCTTGCATGAGTGCCTCTTGCCTCTTGCCTTTCCACAACGATAATTTTTACGCCGACCTACTTACAATTTATTCAACTGTTACCGATTTCGCCAAATTCCTGGGTTGATCTACATCCAAACCCCGCCGCGCCGCAATATGATAAGCTAACAATTGCAACGGAATAACCGTGAGAATTGGAGACAGAATTTCCTCAACTTCAGAAACCGGAATTAAATCATTAAAAATCTCCGCCGCTTCCCCATCTTTAACAGAAGTTATCCCAATTAACCGGGAATCTCTGGCTTTTGCTTCTTGAGCGTTAGAAATTACCTTTTCATATACACTACCAGGAACAGCGATCGCAACTACAGGAACTTTCGCATCTAACAACGCAATTGGTCCATGTTTCATTTCCCCTGCTGGATATCCTTCCGCATGAATATAACTAATTTCCTTTAATTTTAAAGCCCCTTCTAACGCAATGGGAAAATTAATTCCCCTACCAATAAAGATAAAATCTTTGGTTTCTGAAAAATCATGTACTAAATGTTCAATATAAAGTTCTTGCGTTTCTAAAATCGCTTCAATTTCCCCTGGTAACTGACGTAAACCTGTAAGAATTTCCTCAAATCTCGAATCACTAATTTCCTGACGACGATAAGCTAAATCTAAAGCCAAAGCATAAAACGCCATTAATTGTGCCACAAAAGTTTTCGTTGCCGCCACACCAATTTCAATTCCCCCATGAGTATTGATAATATTCGCCACCATATTACCTAAACTACTTTCTGGACGATTAGTAATCCCCAAAAGTCGTACTTGATACTTAGCTTCCTTCCCTTGTCGGCGGTCTTTTTCCATAGACAAAGCTGCCAAAGTATCAGCAGTTTCTCCAGATTGAGTTACGCCAATAGTCAAAGTATGAGGCATTAGCGGTGATGGTGCATACCGAAATTCCGAAGCATATTGTACCTGAGTAGGAATTCCTGCCAATTGTTCTAATAAGTATTTACCTACCAACGCAGCGTGCCAACTTGTACCACAAGCGACAATTTGAATTTGTTCTAAATCTGCATAAAAATCTGCCGGTAAATCTAATTTTACTGGTGATTCAGCCGTGATTTGGCCATTCTCTGCTGTTGGGAAATAAGCCTCCAAACAATCCCGCACTACTCCCGGTTGTTCATAGATTTCCTTGAGCATAAAATGTTTGAATCCCTGTTTTTCCACCATAATGGGATTCCAGTTCAAAGTGCGGGGATGCTTTTTTAAGCGATTTCCAGCAAAGTTATAGACCTCCACGCCTAAAGGAGTCAAACGAGCAATTTCGCCATTTTCTAGGGACAATACAGCGCGGGTATAGGGGGCAATCGCCGGGGTATCGGAAGCACAGAAAAACTCACCTTGGCCAAAACCAATGACTAAAGGCGCTTGTTGGCGAACTACAATCAACTCATCGGGGTAGTCAGCAGAAATAGCCGCAATAGCATAAGCCCCCTCTAATTTACTTACAGCTTCCTGCACAGCGTCTAAAAATACTGAAGGGGAAAGAGGATTTTCAGGAGAATGCTTTAAACACTCAGCAATCAAATGGGGAATTACTTCTGTATCTGTTTCCGAACGGAATTCATGTCCTAATGCTTTTAAGTGTTCCCGCAATTCTCGATAATTCTCAATTATTCCATTTTGTACCACTGCTATCCGCAATGCCGTATCTAGATGAGGATGGGCATTATACTCTTCTGGTTTACCATGAGTTGCCCAGCGCGTGTGACCAATCCCTATTTGGGCAGGATTTTCGATTTTTTCCAGTTTAGAACGCAGGTTGAGTAATTTGCCTTTAGCTCGCACACAATGCACGTCACCTGCCAAAATAGTGGCAATTCCGGCTGAATCGTAACCTCTATATTCTAATTTTTCTAGTCCAGCCAGTAAAATATCTGTCGCTGGCTGAGTGCCTATATATCCAACTATTCCACACATTGCTTAAACCACTCCGGTTTCAGGATGATTAAATTTTAAGTATAGTTGCTGGAATTGGTGATTGGTCATTGGTGATTGGTCATTGGTGATTGGTCATTGGTGATTGGTCACTGTACGGGCGAAGCATTTGGAAGATAAATTATCGGTAGTTGCGAGACATGCTTCTCCAAATGCTTCGCCCCTACCAACTGACAACTGACAAAAAATGCTGAGGAATGAGGAAAGAATCTTGATGTTTCTCCCGTTCTCACTCCTCAGCACTAAAGTACCAAGAATTTAGAAATGAAATTCTTAGTAAGCCAAGCCCATGCTGCGAGTTGTTTCAGCGCCTAGATAAACGCGAATGCTCAAGAAATCGGTGGGGCAAGCAGTTTCACAACGCTTACAACCTACACAGTCTTCGGTGCGGGGAGAAGCAGCCACTTGAGCAGCTTTACAGCCATCCCAAGGAACCATTTCTAGCACGTCCGTAGGGCAAGCGCGGACGCATTGTGTACAGCCAATGCAGGTGTCGTAGATTTTAACGGTATGAGACATTTAAAAAACTGCTCCTTGCGGGTGTTCTTCTGGAGTGAAAGAATCATAATCAAGGCATAGTTTACCCCAGGGCTTGATAGCTTGTAAGCAAAAGGCTACATAACTTTAAACAATGTAATAGACACGTGAGATAATTTGTCTACTAAGATCGCTGTTATCTAGCTGTAATCAGGAACATCGCCATCAAGTGTTTACCCAACTCACTCTCTTCCCCAGATGGCGAATTGTAAAGATATGTAAATTAACAGTCGTTTTTTAGAGGTTATCTATCATACCCATTATCTATAATCTATAGATTGATTAATCCTGGTCGAGTTATGATGAATCCCGAACAATATCAAAGGTTATAAAATAATTAATTATGAGTG